>Ga0265327_10001894_pt1 | contig 24216 bp, 22 predicted proteins | sample 41621metaG_FD_202089 | JGI IMG/M metagenome (GOLD analysis project Ga0265327, IMG submission 202089) | Rhizosphere microbial communities from Carex aquatilis grown in University of Washington, Seatle, WA, United States - 4-16-21 metaG | ecosystem: Host-associated > Plants > Roots > Rhizosphere...
CGGATCCTGAAAAACAATAAAAAAACAATTAAAGCTTATGCCAATTTTATTTCCACAGATAAAAAAGAAACGGAAATACTTTATGATGATCTGCTCATAAATGTTACCGGTTTTTTCAGAGATGCCGAAACGTTTCGTTACTTAAAAACGACCTTGCTACCTAGACTTCTCATGGATAAAAAAAAGAATGAAGTTTTGCGAATATGGGTGGCTGCTTGCTCTACGGGACAGGAAGCCTATTCCATAGCCATGCTTATTGCAGAAATTCAAACGAAAACAAAAGATAAAATTCAAGTCCAAATTTTTGCGACGGATCTTAGCGAGAAGGTTATTCAATCAGCAAGACTGGGCGAGTATTCCAAGGCAGATCTTAAATCTGTAAGCCAGGCGCGTCTGGATAAATTTTTTATCAAAACGAAAAACAGATATAAAATTCACCAGGACTTACGTGAGATGTGTGTATTCGGCACTTCTCATAATATTTTGCGCGATCCGCCATTTTCTAAAATGGATTTTATAAGTTGCCGTAACCTGCTTATTTATTTTGATCCTCCGGCACAAAAAAAAGTGTTGACTACTTTGCATTTTTCATTGAATGATAAAGGGTATTTAATGCTTGGGAAGTCTGAAACCATTGGCGCAGCTTCTGCTCATTTTATGCAGGTAAACAGTAAATTTAAAATCTATTCACGCAAAAAAAATGCAGGAATTAGAAAAGTTACACAACTTTTGCCACGTTATCCAAAGACCATTCTTCCCGATAAAACGATAAAATCATTTCCTCCAAAAAGCGTAGATATGGATTCTGCGAAACTGGATGGACTTATTAATTCCGTGCTTCTGTCGGGGTATATGCCGGCCTGTGCCATCATTAATAAGGATATGGAAATTTTACAGTTCAGAGGTTCAACTTCTTTATTTCTAACACATCCTTCAGGTAAAGCGAGTCTCAATATTTTAAAGATGACACGTCCTGAGTACGCGTTTGAATTACGGAATGCCATTTTACAAGCTATAAAAACAAAACATACTGTTATTAAGTCTGGCATTGAGGTGAAGATAAATTCCGATTACCGGATGATGTCGCTTGAAGTTTCTCCAATAAAATTTGATTGGGATGAACCTTTGTTACTCATCGTATTTACCCTGCAGGAGCAACTGGAAAAAAATTCAGGAAGCCATAAAAACAATTCTCTGCAAAAGGATCAAAGAATAAAAAGACTGAGCGACGAATTAAATCATGCGCGTACTGAAATCCATTCTGTTATTGAATCGCAGGAAACGGCCTATGAAGAATTGCAAACAGCCAACGAAGAGGTTGTTTCCAGTAACGAAGAATTTCAGACATTAAACGAAGAACTCGAAAGTACAAAAGAAGAAATAGAAGCGGCTAATGAAGAGCTCATTGCTTCCAATGCGGAATTAAAAAAGCAAAACGATCTTTTAAAAGAGTCTTATAATTATTCTCAAACGATCATTGCTACTATTCATGAGCCAATGGTTGTTTTGGATGGAAATTTTTATGTTAAATCCGCTAATAAATCTTTCTATAAGAAATTTAATGTTGGCAAAGAAGATACGGAAGGCAAAACTTTGTTTGAATTGGGAAACAAACAATGGGATATTCCGAAGCTACATGAGTTACTCGAAATTCTGCTTTCCAAAAATTCGAGCTTCGAAAACTTTGAGGTGATCCATTCCTTTCCGGGAATGGGTGAAAAGGTAATGGTGTTGAATGCGAGCCGCATTATTCAAAAAATGCACCGTGAAAAATTGATTCTGCTTGCAATTAAAGATGTTACAGAACGTGTCGTACGTCAAAAAGCCGTCGATGGAAAAAATGAAACGGATATCCGTGGGCATAAACTGGACAAACTGAATCTAGAAAAAGAAGTTAAAGGAAGAACAAAAGAACTGGAACTAAAAAATATTGAGCTAGAAACCGCGAACAAAGATTTAGTATCCTTTAATTATATTTCGAGCCACGATCTACAAGAGCCCTTGCGTAAAATTCAAACTTTTGCGACATCTATTATGGAAGATGAGGAAAAAAACTTATCCGATAAAGGGAAAGAATACCTTAAGAGAATGATGCAAACGGCCAGCCGCATGCGTTACCTGATTGAAGATTTACTTTCATATTCCCGCACCAAGAGTGATGAACGTGTTTTTGAAAGCACCGATCTTAATTTGCTTTTGAATGACGTTAAAAAGGATTTCGAAGATGTTATTGGTGAAAGGAAGAGTGTAATAGAATCAGTCAATCTTTGTAAAGTGGACGTTATTCCTTTTCAATTCAGGCAATTGCTTCATAATTTAATAAGTAATTCACTGAAATTTTCAAGACCGGATGTTCCGACCCGAATTGTAATAAAAAGTAAAAATGGCCTTGGAAGTTTTTTTAGTGACAAACGACTTGTTCCTGGGAAAAAATATTGTCACATTATTTTTACAGATAATGGAATTGGTTTTGATGAACAATACAGTGACCGTATTTTTGAGGTATTTCAGAGGCTACACTCGGTACTTGAATTTCCTGGCACAGGTATTGGTCTCGCCATTTGCAAACGAATCGTTGAAAACCACAATGGATTTATAAGAGCCAGCAGCGAACTAAATGGTGGAGCGCAATTTGATATTTATATTCCCTCAACATAAAATAAAGTAGAAAAAATGAATAAAAATGGACCGGTTGTAGTGATAGAAGATGACGAAGATGATCAGTTTATGCTGAATGAAATATTTAAAAAATTAAATTATAATAATGAGATTGTTTTTTTTCAGGATGGAAATGAGGCGCTTGCCTACTTAAATAAAACAGAGACAATTCCTTTTCTCATTCTTTCAGACATTAACATGCCCATGATAAATGGCTTTGAGTTACGAAATAAAGTAGCTACCAATGAGCAGTTGCATATTAAATGCATTCCGTATCTTTTTTTTACAACCACGGCAACAAAACAATCAGTCATTGATGCATATGCCTTATCGGTGCAAGGTTTTTTCGTGAAACCCAATAGTCTGGATAAACTTGAAACAGTCATTCGTAAAATAATGGAGTATTGGAAAGAATGTATCGCACCTAGCGAGTATTAGAAATAGGTTAAAATAAAGCTTTCAAAAATAAAAGTAAATTATGGATGTTCGTTTAAAAATAGGAGAGATTATTAAAATAATCAGTTTAATTCCAAAAGCTTTTCATGCTACACATTTGAGCACCGCATTAATTGGCAACAGTAAACCAATGGATATTAAAATTTATTTTTCTTTCGGAAAGTCAGACCTCGAGAATAAAAATTTTGATGATTTACCATATATCCAGTTTAAATCAGACTCAAGCAAACCGAAAGATAATTTCAAACCCACGTATAATAGTTTAGATAAGGCTTATGATTACTGCCTCATTGTGACGGATAAACCCGCTGCAAATTCTTCGGAAGTGGTGTTGTATTATGAAGGGATGTGAGGGGGGGCATAGAACTTTGGAAAACAAATGCTTAAAAAAATATTTCTGGTCTTGTTTAGATAAACAATTGTTGGTAGTTCAATCAGATTAAAAAGGAAAGCCCTCAATATTTGAAGGCTTTTCCGTTTTACAGTGGCTCCACTAGGAATCGAACCTAGATCTGAAGTTTAGGAAACTTCCGTTCTATCCATTGAACTATGGTGCCAGTTTTAGGGACACAAAAGTAATGAAAAATCGCAATTATGCGGTATAAATTGTTATGGCCAGGCAGCCTGCAATTTAACTACCTTTCATAGTATAAAACCCTCATCCCATGTTAAAGCTCAACATTGCAACTTTTGTTATTTGCTGTCTGACTTACGCGGCAACTGCACAAACGAACAAAACCCCTATCACCAAAGAAAAAGCGCAAAGTTTTTTCAACGCGCAACCTGTTAAGTTTCTTGAAAACGCGGGACAGATGACAGACGCATCGGGAAAAGCAATTCCCTTTGTGCTTTTTAAAGCTTCTGTTCCTGGGCTGGATTTGTATGTCACAGAAAAAGGATTGACCTATGTTTTTAATAAAGTAATAAACCCGATAGCTATAGGGCCTGATAAGGAATCGCAGACGCCTGATGTTCTGCCAGGATTAGAAAAAATAGCTTACACATGGGAACGCGTAGATATGAATTTGAAGGATGCAAAGATCCGCAAAGAAAATATTATTAAAGAAAATCCCGAACAAGGACTTTATCATTACTACTACGCGCATTGTCCCGATGGTATTAAGAACGTAAAACAATATGGAAAGCTCACCATAAAAAATATTTATCCTGGCATCGATTGGGTTTTATACAATTCCGATAAAAGAGGATTTAAATATGATTTTATTGTACATCCAGGCACTGACGCATCTAAGATCCAATTACTTTATTCTTCTTTAAATATGTTGAATTTAAGTTCAGAAGGCATTCTTGAATTAACCAATACTTTGGGATCACTCAATGAAAACGCACCCTATAGTTACATCAAAGAAAACAATCAAAAAGTTGAAAGTCAATTCATCATTTTATCTTCCGAAAAAATTGAAGAGCATTATGAAGTCCTTGTTGGTGTTAATTTAGGAAATACAACTTTTTTTAATTCTAGCACGTTGGTAATTGATCCACAATTAATTTGGGCCACAACAATGGGAGGTGGCTCTAATGAAACAGTCGCTTCCATTGATCATGATCTTTATGATAATCTTTTTCTCACCGGATTTAGCCAGAGTATTAATTTTCCTACGCAAAGTTATGGATCCGCCTATTACCAGGGTACTGGCACAGCTAATTTAAAAGCGATTATCACAAAATTTAATAATGCGGGTATTTTAATCTGGTGTACCTATTATGCCGGAAGTTCAGGAGACGGAGGGATGTCGATTTCTGTGGATAGTCTTGCGAATATTTTTGTTGCCGGGCAGACACAGTCCATGGATTTGCCTACACAAAACGCCGGAGGTTTTTTTCAGGGCACATACTCAGGAGCCAATCCGGGCGGACCTACAGACGTATTTTTATTAAAATTCGATAATGTAGGAAATCGTTTGTGGGCAACGTATTATGGAGGCTCCAGTACCGATTTTCCGTACAGCATTCACAATGATAAACATGGAAATGTTTTTGTATCCGGATTATCCGATTCACCGGATTTCCCTCTTTTTAATGCCGGAACTTTTTTTGATCAAACCTTTTTATCAGGTAATGGTTTTGTATTAAAATTTGACAATTCAACAAACCGTCTTTGGGCCAGTTTTTTTGGCGAAGACAGATGTGGCCAGATTACTACAAATAACGATGGGAATGTTTACTTAACAGGGAGAACGGGTTCGATAACAACCAACAATCCCGGTGGAGGGGCCTATTTCCAGGCAAATCCTGCCGGTGGTCCTGGGGATGCGTATATTGCGAAATTCGATAATACAGGCAATCTGCTGTGGTCTACTTATTTTGGTGGTAATGGTGATGAGTGGGGAAAATCTCTCGTATGTGATCATAAGGGCAATGTCTTCATGGTTGGAACCACCTCTTCTACCAATTTACCTTTGTTTGCTCATGATAATTCTTTCCTGGATTCTATTAACAGTGGTTTTAGCCCTGTAGTAACAGATATATTTATTGTGAAGTTTAGCCCAACAGGTTCTATGTTGTGGTCTACACTTTATGGAGGGACAAACGTTGAGGAAATGTCTTACAACGATAATCTTGCACTCGATCAGTGTGACAGGCTCTATGTGGGGTTTGAAACCTATTCCACTCTCGGTATTACCACAGCATCTGCCTGTGAAACGGGTTATTTCAAAGCCACCATTTCAGGTGGAAGCGATCAGTTTATGACACGATTTTCAAACACTGGTGTTTTAGAATGGGCGACTTATTTTGGTGGAGATGGGAATGATAATTGCTCAGCTCTCGACTTCGAGAATGATGGAGGTTTGTGTTTGGCCGGAAGATGGGAACCTTCCAACAGCTCCACTTATCCATTTACAAATCCGGGAGGTGGTGCATATTTCAGTAATAGTAACTCAGGCATGAATGATATGTTTATTTCAAAATTCAACGGAGGCACAGTGGGCCAGACCCCGGCCTTTTCTTATAATACACCTTGTATTGGAGTAACAACAACACTCACACCTGTATTATCAAACACCTTTGTAAGCGGTGGATTTTTCAGTGCTTCGCAGGGATTACAAATTAATCAACAAACGGGAGCCATTGATATCACTGGTGTTTCTGCCGGCAACTATACAATTTCATACAACTACGAATCTTGTCAATGTCACAAATCCGATTTGGTTTTAAGTGTAAGCAAATGTGACGGAATAGCCGAAAGTATTGGTGATACAGGCTGGCTCAAAATTTACGGGAATCCCAACAACGGGGAGTTTATCGTAAAGAGTGGCAGTGAAGGAGCGCTTACACTCGTAAACGAATTAGGGCAGATAATCAAAACTCTAAAACTTTCATCGGCGACTAATTACGAGGCAACACTTACCGGACTTGTAGCAGGAATTTATTTTCTAAAAGACGAGCACACACAATCAAACCACAAAATTGTAGTGATAAAATAAAATGGCACTTAACGGGGGAATTTAGTAATCACTCCATAGAAGGTCCCCCAAGGCTTCGACTCTCCTCAGCCGGACTCGTTTCCAACGTTAAGTATAAGAAGTTAGAATGAAATTACTGTTTTATAATCTTCTGCGAGAAGCGTTCCGTCTTATTCTCATCATAAATTTTTACAAGGTAAATTCCTGATGCATAATTGGAGAGTTCAATCGTAAATTCTTTCGATAAAGATTTTTCTAAAAGTAATTGCCCGTTAAGACCAAAGATTTTTGCAGTACCTCCGGCATTTAATGGATTTGTGATTATTAAATTTCCTTTAGTCGGATTTGGCCCGATTTTAATTTCATTAAATAATTCTGCTTCACTAATGCCGGTTGTATCTACAGGTGGTGGATCAATAACTGTAATGCCTAGCGTTGCATCCCTTGTTGGACCAATTGCTTTATTAATGATCCAGTTATTCGGATCAACTGCCATACTTGAAACAAGGCCTGTAAGATTGATGGTGTATATTTCAACGGCATTACTGTGCAATACACGTATGGTAGTATCTGCATAACCAATGCGACTTATTTTATATTCAAGTGGGGTGATAAAGAGTGGCGTAACCAGCGGAGCACTCACTGACTGGGTGCTTTTTATAATACACTGCGTGCCGGTGTAATTGTATTTTACATTAAAGGTGGGATATCCCTCTCCATAATACCATTGGTTAAAAAATTGTGTGGGATTAATTCCTGTATATGTTTGGTAAAAATTCTGGAAGTCAACAGCAGATGCGGTACTATTTTTATATGTGTTTTGAAATCCACGCAGAGCATTGAACCAGGTAGAATCGTTGTTGGTTAAGAACCGCAGCGAATGAATTATCGAACCGCCTTTATCATAAGTTAAACGTGAATCAAAAATCCTGTTGGCATCAACTGTATCATGACCTGTAAAAAAAATGCTTCCTCCTGGTTGACTCATTACACTGGTATGTGCAGCATTTAAATTTGGTGCAAAATTTGTTGGGTCTAAATACTGTGCTACTAGGTGCTCGGTATAAGCTGCAAATCCTTCATTCATCCATATATCTCCCCAACTCTTGCAGGTAACATTGTCTCCCCACCACTGGTGACCAAGTTCGTGGGCATCTACATAATAATCAAAAAAACCGAGTGTTGTCATGGTTTGATGTTCCATTCCACCGCTCAGCGGAGCCATACAGTGTCCGTATTTTTCTTTATAAAACGGATACATACCGTACATCTTACTTTCAAATTCAAGAACCTGTGGCATTTTATCCAATTGAATTTTTTGGCCGGATATAAAACTGCCACTGACCATTGCTGCATCGTAAATATAATTTTGGATAAGAATAGAATCGTTGACAAGATATTGCGGTTTGGCGTATAAATTGTATTCTTTGTATTTAGCCACGGAAACGGATATCAGGTAATAGGCAATAGGTTTGCGCGATTTCCACTCATAGCGTTTTTTATTTCCGACAACCACAACATTTTGAAGCCGCCCATTAGAGCCTGCTTTGTTCAATGAATCGGTTGTAACAAATACCCAGCTTGAGTCTATTTTATCTGTTAGAATTTGTTTACATGGCCACCAGTGGTAAGCAACAAGACTTTCACTTAAGCTCCAGCTGGCCTGGTTCCCCCAGGAAGGGGAGACAGCGTTGCTAAAACCGCTGCCTATCGCAGAACCCCCGGTGGGTGGCGTGCCATGATAATAGACATTTACGGTAAATGAAGATCCGTTAGGGAGTGGCGAGGGTATTTTTGCTTTTAAAATACTGTCTTGTCTTATAACGGTTAACAGAGTGCCGTTAAAACGAACCGAATCCACGATGTGATTTTGATGCAGTAAGGTCATAAAGGTATCTAAAGCCGCAGCCGTAACGGTAGCTACCGTTTTTACCCCGCCACTTACATTTTTATTAGTGCGTTCTACATTGAGGTTCAAATGAACAAACTTTACATCGTATTCCAGTTCGTGAGAGATCTGTGGATTCAGGCTCATCATTTTTGCCTGCATATTAATTTGTCGTGCAGCAGAAGCTTGTTTTGCTTTTGAGCAAGGATTTTGCTGTGCCTTTGCAAATAGCGCAATAAAAAGGATGGAAAGGAGTAAACTTTTTTTCATCGTCATTAATTTAAGAGAACACAATATACGCCTGTATTTGTTTAGATAAAAGAAATAGCGGCTATTAGCTATGAATTTAGGTAAATATTACCAATGAAGTAGAAATAAGAATTTAAAAGTGTGTGAAATTTTAAAATTTGAAATAACTTTGCGCGATGTTAAAAAATGATTTACTGTTAAGAGCAGCCAGGGGAGAAAATGTTGAACGCGCTCCGGTTTGGCTGATGCGCCAGGCTGGTAGGGTGCTGCCGGAATACCGTGCCACACGTGCCAAAGCAAAAAGCTTTATCGAATTTGTTAAAAACCCCGAGCTCTCCTGTGAGGTGAGCATTCAACCGGTAGATATTCTGGGCGTGGATGCGGCTATTATTTTTAGTGATATTCTTGTAATTCCCGAAGCAATGGGATTACCTTACCAGATGATAGAAGCTAAAGGTCCCTGGTTTGAAAACACAGTAAAAAACAAAAGCGACGTTGATAAATTGAAAATTGCAGAAGCCGCCGATCTTGACTATGTCATGCAGGCCCTTAAACTCACGAAGAAAGAATTAAATAACCGCGTTCCTCTTATTGGTTTTGCCGGAGCACCGTGGACTTTATTCGCCTACATGATAGAAGGTAGTGGCAGCAAGACTTTCAGCAAGGCGAAACAATTTTTATACACACAACCGGAAGCAGCGCATCAGTTATTGGAGAAAATAACACAGAGTACTATCAATTATTTAAAAGGCCAGGTGGCGGCAGGAGCAGATCTCCTACAGTTGTTCGATTCCTGGGCCGGCGTGTTGAGCGAAAGTATGTACTATGAATTTTCATTAAAATACATTTCTAAAATATGTGACGCTTTGTCTCCATTAGTCCCGGTAACTGTATTTGCAAAGGACGCGCACTATGCCATTCAAAAGATCTCCGAAACATCCTGTAATTCTATTGGGTTAGATTGGACCATTAATCCTAAAACGGCGAGGATACAATCGGGAAATAAAACCTTACAGGGCAATGCTGATCCTTGTTTATTGTATGCGGATGAGAAAAAAATTATTTCTGAAACACACAACATGTTAAGCGCTTTTGGGAAGAACCGTTATATCTGTAACCTTGGCCATGGCTTGTATCCTGATATAGAAAAGGAAAAAGTGAAGTTGTTTGTAAACGTGGTGAAGGAATATAAGTGGTAAATCGGTATTAAAATAGCAGAAAGCATTTTGAAATTAATTCTTGCATATTCGTTTTTAATTTTAACCTTGAGTTATACTGCGCAAACCGAAATTAAACTTGTATATGACACAGCTGATGTATTTAAAGATCAGGAGAAACTCAACTTTGGGTTTCTTGAAGGGTCTTGCTCGCACCGTGCGACAGAAGTTGTACTATTGAATTCACAAGAAGAAATGCACGCGTTTACAAGCCATTACAAAGAGAGAACTACAGCCTGTTATGAAATAACGAGAAAGGATGATTTTAAATCCCAGGCCGTTTTATTTGTTGGAATGGCTTTAGGCGGGAATCAGAAATTTGACATTAGTTTTTGTTTTGTAAGTGATACATTGCAGATTGTTATAATCGTTATTAGCCCCGAAAATATAGATTATTCTTTGGTCACGATTTCAAAATTTTTCTTAATTGATAAAAAATACCTTCAAAATATTCCGATTTGTACAATTCGAAATAAAATAATTAAGTAGTTCTAAGGCTTTTAACCTGGTTGATCAGCTAATGTCTGGTCCGTTGCAAAAGAAAAGTGCGGGAAGAAATCCCGCACTTTTTTAATAAGCGATTACCCAACAAATCGCTAGGTTTTGTGTTTAACTAACCTGAGTCAAATATACATTCATTAAAACGATTTAGATGCTTTTTGAGGTGAATGTTTAATAATTGCGGTGAATGTTTTGCTGATCAATTCATAGAAGGATCTGAACCAAAGTCGGCAAAAATGCTGTAACTGTTCTTGACTTCCCTGAGTTGCAGTCCCCACAGTTCATCCGGGGGAATCAGGCCAAAAAAATCATTATCTTCAGGAGTATTCACTAGCCAATGATTCTTTTTAATTTCCTCTTCCAGTTGGTTTTCACTCCAGCCACTATAACCCGCAAAAAACCGCACCTGGTAAGATTTTACTTTACCATGGTCGATCATGTGAATTAATTCGTTGAAGTCACCACCAATAAAAATATCGTTGGCAACATGCACTGAATCCGCCAAATCATGTCCGAGGGTATGTAAAAAAAACAGCTGGTTTTTGGCAACCGGACCACCTTCATAGATTGGAAAATTACCGTTCTTTACCTGTGGTCTCACATCACGTAAAACAAAGTGCGTTTTAAAATTTAAGCTGAAGCCAATAGCTCCTTCGGCTTCATGATTGGTGAGGTACACCACCGCGCGGTTAAAAAATCCATCGTGCAATAAAGGATGGGCTATAAGAAGTTGACCTTGCATAGGGTAAATCTAAAATAAAATTTTATCTTATCTGTATGTTTAATTAACTAGTTTTTAAAGATTTTATTGTCGTGCAGATAGAATTTGAATAAGTTTGTGTCCTATAATATTAAACTCCTTATGATCCTCGCTGCTATAGTTGTTACTGATCAGAATAATGCCATTGGTAAAGACAACGCCTTGTTATGCCATTTACCCGCTGATCTTAAATTTTTTAAAGCAACAACTATGGGCTGTCCTATTATTATGGGACGTAAAACTTACGAAAGCATAGGACGCTTACTACCCGGAAGAAGGAATATTGTAGTTACCAGGAGTTCAGATTATAAAATAGAAGGCGCTGAAATTTATCATTCCGTAGAAACGGCTCTGAAAAGCTGTAGGGAAGAAAAAGTATTTATAATTGGCGGTGCTGAAATATTCAAACAGACGCTTCCGCAAATTTCAGAAGTCTATAGAACTCTTATTCTGCATAGTTTTGAAGCCGATGCCTGGTTTCCGGAATTAAAAACTAATGAGTTTGTTATGGTGTGGGAAGAATGTCATAATGCAGATGAAAAAAACAAATTTGATTATTGTTTTCAGAAGTGGGAGCGTATTTCCTGATCTTAAAAAGACGCTGATTTCGCAGATGACACAGATTGTTGTGTGTAAAATAATTGGTAAAAGTTCAAAAATAAAATCGGGCATTATTAATTCAGAATAAATAATTATCTTTAAATAAGTGAAATCAGGAAACATAAACCGTTTTAAAGAGTTGTTCTTATGGACAGCTTTCCTGGTTCTTTTATTTTCATTTTCAAATAAAGCATTAAGCAAAAGCAACGAAGGCACAAAACAAACCGAGCAATGTGCTTTGCAGTATAAAAACACGGAAACTATTATTAATGCCGGCAGCTTCGTAATTCAGGCAAGTGATTTTTTGAATTCATCAGATCATTTTCTTTTTAATTTTAAGAAATTTAATCTGCTAACAGAAAATGCAAAAATTAAATTTGCCATTAGCTATTTCACAAAATCCAATCTTCTTTCAATAGCACCTACCACCCGCTGTAGGTTCTACTACCAAACCTTCTCTTTAAAAAGTGAGGAATCCCCTTCGATAGGATAGATTCAATTTTCTTAAATCACTTTTTTAAGTGGCCAACTAATTATTTATTTAAAACATATTTAAAATGAAAAGTATTTTTTTAATGCTTACTGCTATGCTTTTGTTTAGCAGTTGCAAACAAGAACCAAAACAAACAAATAGTTTAATCAGCGACGGATTTTACGAGGTAATGAAATTGTCGGAAAGCTCTGTTCCAAAGGATTCCCTTAAGTCGGGGCAAGTCGCAATAAACTTCGACCCCTTGTTTAATCCGGGAGATTATACTATGGTAGCGATCGACACAAACGACTATGTTCCACTTGAATTGGAAACAGAACCAACCGCTGTTCCACAAACAGAGAGTAAAAAACTCTTATCAATTACTTTGACAGCGGGGGCCGCAGAGAAAATAAAAACATTCACTGCGCAACGAATAATGAAAGAGGCTGTAGTTGTGATTGATGGCAAAGCGATTACCATGCATAAAATACGTGAAGCCATCACCGGGCCTGAGATGCAGATCACACGCTGTGATGATAATGCCTGTGAATATTTGTATGTGAAGATGAAGGGTAACATCAAGAAATAAGATCCGGATAAGGCCACAGATTACACAGATTACAAAGAAGTGCAAATTACAGAGCATACAAAGTTTGTTGCAAAGAATATACTTTTTTCAGATTTAATCTTTGTTGTCCGTGGAATCTGTGGCTTATTTTTATTGTGGGAGACTTAAATTAAAATAGAAAGTGATCTGTTTTCGGATTGGGTTGGTGAAGGGCTGCGCCAGGGATGGAGCGGCCTGTTTGAGCTCTTTTTTACGAAGCCTTTTTCAGGCGAGAAAAAAAAGCGAGTAGCGACAGCCCGCCCGGGCGCCCAAATAAAAAATAAAATATTACCGTTCTTTTTTAATCATCAAGGGTTTATCCGGAATATCAAATAATTTTAACTCTTTCGCTTTGCCATACATTAAATGAATCGCATCAATTCCTAAATCTCCTAAGTCAATCGAAAAATCATTTACATAAAGTGCGATGTGTTTTTTCATCACCTCTTCACTCATGGCTTGCGCATGTTCTTTTACATAAGGCATGGAACTTTCAGGATTCGCAAAAGCAAATTCAACACTCTTACGAATTAAACGGTTTACTTTTTGTTGCAGATCAGAATCTAAATTTCTTTTTATCACAATGCCTCCAAGTGGAATAGGGGCGTGAATCAGTGAATCCCAATACTCTCCCAGATCTATCACTTTTTTTAGTCCTTTTTGTTCGTAGGTAAAACGGTTTTCGTGAATGATAAGGCCTGCATCTACTTCTCCCCTTAATACGGCGTCTTCAATATCGGAGAAAACATATTCGATTTTATTTTTTAATTGAGGATAAGCAAGTGATAACAGAAAATTTGCGGTCGTCATTTTTCCGGGTATGGCTACTTTCATATTTGCAAGATTTTCTTTCTGCCATTTTCCATTTTCAATTAAAAGCGGACCGCAATTAAATCCCAGTGCGCTTCCTGCTCTTAATAAAATATAATGGTCTACAACATAAGCATAAGCATGAAAACTTAATTTGGTAATGTCTAGATCACCCCTCAAAGCCTTACGGTTTAGGGTTTCCACATCTTCATGCGCTACTTCAAAATCCAATCCTTCGGTATCTATTTTTTTATGTAAGAGAGCGTCAAAAATAAAGCAGTCGTTAGGACAAGGAGAATAACCGAGAGATAATTTCATTCTTATTTATAGTTTCTTAGTATTCGCATTCGTTGGTAATATGCAGCATTCGTATAAATTCGTATTTCGTAGTGTTCGTATAGATTCGTATTTCGTAGATTACCTATGAGCAAGATCTTTTATTAATTCAATTAGAATCTCATTCAGGTTTTTAATAGCCAAAGGAATCTGCCAGTTGCTTTTATTTCTTTTTTCTACTTTATTGCTGATTGCCCTTAACTGAATGCCGCGCCAGTTAAATGCATTAGCAGCATGAATAAAAGCAGCGCCTTCCATGGTTTCTACATCGGGTCTAAATTCTTTTACTATTTTTTCTATGGTATCTTCATTTCCATGCACAGTGTTTACTGTAATGCCGTTAACCAGGGGCAACTTATCGGTCACCGGATTGTGTACCAAATTAAGCAATCCTGTTTTTTGTTCTCCAAATCCGAGCAAATCAATACTTATAAACTTCTCACCATCTTCCGCGCCTAATTCACTGAAACAATCATCGGTTACATTCACCACTTCGCCTTCTTCATATTCTCCAAAACTTCCTGCCACCCCGGCATTGATAGCAATATCAAAATTCTTTCCTGCAAGTTTTCCCAGTTCAAAAGCTGTATTCACCATTCCTACTCTCGTGATGCAGGTTTCAATTTCGAGTTTTCCGAAAATAAATGTATGCGGTTTAGCGGCTTTATAATGTTCTAAAAAAAGAAGTGTTGGTTCAATTTCGAAAACAGTAGCGCTTACAAGGATGATCTTAATCATTACTACAAATTTAAGAAAATGCTTAACTTTACGCATGATTTTCCTGACCCGCCACGAGCATTTCAACGCCGCTCATAAGTTATATAATCCTGCCTGGAGCGAAGAAAAGAACATTGAGGTTTTCGGTAAATGCGCCAATGCTAACTGGCATGGACATAACTATGAGCTCATCGTTACCATTAAAGGAGAGGTGGATAAAGACACAGGTTTTTTAATGGATGCAAAAAAGTTAAGCGAAATTCTTAATCTGTATGTTTGTGATAAAATCGACCACCGTAATTTAAATATGGATGTGGATTTTATGTCGGGAAAGCTTGCCAGTACTGAGAATTTGGCGATTGCCATCTGGGAGCAAATAGTTCCGCATTTACCTACAGATGTTAAATTACACTGCGTAAAACTCTACGAAACACCACGCATTTGTGTGGAATATTTTGGAACATAGTTAATATTTCCCTAAAATTTTATTGCTGTAAACAATTTTAGTTTAAATTTGTTTTACTTTAAAAAAGCCACTTGATCAGCAAACTTCTGAAACAGTGCTTGAAAAAAATTAATAATCAAAATCATAGTCTTATCCCTATTTTATTGATTTAAAAAAGTTATGAGTAATAAAATTGCCGTATTCAGAAAAGAGCATTTTAATGCTGCGCACCGTTTACACAGTAATAAACTGAGTGATGAAGAGAATGCCCGTATTTTTGGTAAATGCAATTACTCAAATTATCACGGACATAACTACGATCTTATTGTAAAAGTTGTGGGAGAAATTGATCCCATTACGGGCTATGTGATAGATACAAAAGTTTTGAGTCAATTGATAAAAGAGTATGTGATTGAAAAATTTGATCACAAGAATTTGAATTTGGACACAAAAGAATTTAAAGAATTAAATCCAACAGCCGAGAATATTGCCATGGTTATTTACACTATTCTTAAACAACAATTAGATAACCGTTATGAGTTAAAAATAACTTTATATGAAACAGAAAGAAACTACGTTGAATACCCTTGTTAAGAACGAGAATATTTCTTTGAGTGACCTTAATGCCGGTGAAATCGGTGACAACCATATTATGAGCAGCATGGAAACGCCGATGAAAAACGATGCATTTAAATTAAGTGACGACGAAAAAATGAAAAGAATCGAGGCGAGTTTCCGTGAAATTATGGAAACACTTGGTCTTGATTTGCGCGACGACAGCTTGAAAGGAACACCCGAACGTGTTGCTAAAATGTATGTGAAGGAAATTTTCAGCGGACTGGATCCAGCCAACAAACCCAAAATTGCTTTGTTTGAAAATCGTTACCAGTACAATCAAATGCTAGTTGAAAAAGACATTACTTTCTACAGCAATTGCGAGCATCATTTTGTTCCCATCTTTGGGAAAGCGCATCTGGCTTATATTTCAAACGGTAAGGTAATCGGACTTTCCAAACTAAATCGCATAGTACAGTATTTTGCAAAACGTCCGCAGGTACAGGAACGTTTCACGATGCAGATTGCCAAAGAATTACAAACTGTTTTAAAAACAGAAGATGTGGCGGTGATTATTGACGCGAAACATTTATGTGTTTCTTCGCGCGGAATTCAGGACAGTAACGCTGCAACTATCACTTCTTTTTACGGAGGTAAATTCAAAGAAGACGCAACAAAGCAGGAATTTCTGAAATATATTGAGATGAAGACTCAGTACTAGTTTTCTACAAGCCTTTCTAATACCGCATCTGCAATTCCATAGTCTACCGATTCTTCTGCATTCATAAAATGATCGCGGTTAAAATCTTTAATAATTTTTTCGAAGGGTTGTCCGCAATTTTCTGCGAGTAATCTTGCACTTAATTCTTTTGTTTTAAGAAGTTCAGTGGCTTGGATCTCAATGTCAGAGGAGTTTCCACCTGTTCCTCCACTGGGTTGGTGAATCATAACACGCCCGTGTTTTAAAACAAAACGCCTGCCTTTTGCGCCGGCCGATAAAAGTATCGAAGCCATCGATGCCGCAAGGCCGCTGCATACAGTAGACACGGGACTACTTATGGTTTTAACTGTATCGTAAATAGCAAAGCCGGAAGTCACATAGCCACCCGGACTATTAATAATTAGTTGTATTTCTTTTCCGGGATCTTTTAGTTCAAGATAAAGCAAGCGTTCAATCACGTGTTTTGCGGAATTATCATCTACTTGTCCCCACAAAAAAACTTTGCGGTTGCTAAGAATTTTTTCGGCGATCATATCTTTTAAACGGGGTGCGCTCATAATTTATTTTTTAAAAATCAATAAAATTTTTTGTCTGAATGTTTCGAATCTTTTTTCAGCAAATATTTTTTTATGTACTGCTTCTATTTCGAGTTTTAGTTTTTTCCGACTATACTGTTGAATCAATGAATAGGTTTTCCTCTGCCAGTATGCTTTTTCACTCAGCTCTTGGTTCACTAAAAATTTAGCGTCCATAACAAGCCTGTCTTCCGCACTTAGCTTGTTTAATAGGAAATATTCCAATTCTTGTATTTCACTCATAAAAATCTTCTTTGTTTAATGACCGTTCCTTAATTGTTTCGCGAATTTTCTCTAGGCATTTGTATTTTTGAGTCGTGGCAGAGCGTTCTCCGGAGAAGCCAAATTTTTCAGAGAGTTCTTTCATATTGAGTTTATCATAATAAAATGATTTTAAAAGTTCCAGACATTTTTTGCCGGACAGTTCTACAAAACGTAAAATGTTTTCAGATACTTTAGGTTCTTCTTCAATTTGCTTAAAATCTGGTAAATTGTTTAAAGATCTGTGTATTTTATTCTCACGGTATTTTTTGTACCACAGATGACGTGCAATGCCACTAATATAATATGCGGTGTTATGTTCTTCTGAAAATTCAGAATTCGTTCTTTTCTCGTAATAAATTACAAGAGCATCCTGAAAAATATCTTTTGTTTCTTCCAAAGTCCCGCCCATCTTTTTTACAAAAGATGCTACTTTAGGAAACGCGGTTTCATACGCATGAACAAATAGTTCTTCGTTTGTTTTGACCTGTGTTTTTTCGATTACCATAGCCTTTATATATAGGTGTGTAAATGGACCAATATATCACCATTAAAATTAAAATATTTCTGGGAGACAATTAATTTTTGGAAGTAGTGTTATTTATACTCTTATACCAATTTTAAACCGGTAAGTCAGTTCGAGTAATTTTGCGTGCCTCTCGCAAAATTGCATCGAGAACTAGTTGACGAGGCACTTCTCGATACGGCCTCCCTACTATCGTGGCGTTGCCTACTCGAAGTGACTGAATTTTTGTGGGTAAAAATTCACGATGAAGTAATTAAATCCAACCAGAACTGCAATCGGCTCTGTTTATTGCGGAACTACTTTCTTTTGATACAGAAAAGCTTTTGGGGGTGTATATCTTAAGGAAATTTCCAGTCCACCGCGGCTGGTTGTTGCAGTAACCAGCCTGGAAAGATTCACGTCATAACTTATGCCGATAGCATATTGTTCTTGCCTTTCAAAATTGAGAGCAATGATCATCGCATCCTGGTTCCGGTAATAAATGCCATATCCTATGGAAGAGCGTTTTACATTTCCTGTATATTTTGAATCATTAAAGAGGTAATATTTTAGCAGTATGCCGGCCATAAATTCTGTAGAAGACCCCTGTCTTTGTAAAATAAAAGAAGGTAGTATTGCGGTATTAAAATTAGCAGGCGCAAAATAAAGATCACCATGCACAATGTATTTCATCATCAAGGCTTCTTTGTTTGAGAAAAAACCATTGTGTGGCGCTGTGATGTGATAAAAGGAAACCCCGAGATTTCCTTTCACCTGCCTGTTGCTGGCAATTCTTTTTTCCTGCTGTCCGTAAGACCAAATGGCGCCCCCGGCAAGACCAAAGTAATTATAATTGGTGGCAGTTATCTTTTCATTTTGAGGCATATTGGCATCATATCCATAGCCGTTAAATTGATTGGGAAAAATCAGGTTCCCATTTTCCAATCTTCTTTGAACAAAACTTCCCTGCAAGCCCAATGAGATAAAGCTTTTTTTGCTAACAGGAACAAAAGTAGCTAAAGAAAAAATCGCATTTGTAGAATTTAAATTTCCTGTGCCGGCCTTGTCGCCATAAACAGAAAGTCCCCAGGCCAATCTTCCAACACTTCGCTCTTTAAATGTCATGGATCTGAATTTATCTACCTGCTGCCAACTGCTATTGTTTAGACGACTTTCAACCGAGACACCAAAACTTCTATAGGGTGTTGAAATACTTCTCCATTGATCTCTATAAGTTAAAGATGCGCGTAGTGGATCTGTAACGCCGGTTAATGCAGGATTTACGAGTGCATGATTTTCGTTGAATTGAGAAAAGTGAAGATCCTGAGATAGACTTTTTAATGTATAAAAGATAAAACAGATATAGAGTATTTTTTTTGCCATTTGTTTTTATCTCAAAAGTGTAATGTTTCCTTTTTTGTCAACGCGGGAGCCGTTAGCAAACGAAGCGGTCAGTGTATAAACAATGACGTCTGTTTCTAGTACTTTGCCGTTGAAGGTTCCATCCCAACAAAAAGAAGGATTTGTGGATTCAAAGACTTTTTCACCCCAACGATCAAAAATCAAAATAGTAAAATAATCGATGCACAAATCCCAGCCTTGCAAACAAAAGGCGTCGTTATGTCCATCACCGTTAGGGGAAAATGCGTTGGGAAGGGAGAGATCTCCTTCATAACAATTAATTTCCTTCCTCGTGCAAATTGAATCTGGTTTTATAATTATTTGTACAGTCGTAGAATTGATACAACCGTTTAAATCTTCTCCAGAGACAGCATACACTGTGGATATAGTCGGCTTTACGAAAATTGTATCCGAAGTAGAACCTGTATTCCAGGTATAAAAATAGGTTCCAGATGCGGTGAGTAGAGACGACTCACCTTTACAAATAGCTTCCGGGCCGGTGACGCTCAATATCGGTAGGGGCATAACACGTAAAGTGGTGTACGCTTTTGAAATGCAACCGATTTTATTAGAACCGGTCACAGTATATGTACTTGTTGAGTTTGGCGAGACCGATAGAGAAGAATTGGTTGTTCCATCACTCCAGGTATATGTGACAGCGCCGTTTGCAATCAGGTTTGCAGATTTTCCTGAACATAGGATTGAATCTCCTGTGAGCGTGACTGTAGGTGTAGAAATAGTTATCGTTTCCATTATAGAATCCACCCCGCAGGTGGAATTTAATATAAGCTTTACTAAATAGCTGCCTGATGATGTAAAAAAATGTACAACTGAAGAAAGTGTCGAAGTGTTTTGCGAGCCGGAAGAAGGATCTCCGAAAGACCAGAAAATACTGGTATAAGATTCTGTATTACAAGTTGGAGAAGGAATGGTAAAGGTCCCGGATTGACACGACATCATATATGAAAAGGACGCCGGTCTTTTTAAAAACCTTAAAGTCTCCTTCTGAACTTCCTTTTGTGGATGCGCCTGCAAATTCAGAATAATAAAAAGGATCAGGAAACCATACACCCATCTCATATTTAAAGATAAGTATAAACTTAAAATGTAATCTCAATGAGATAAACCGTTGAGTGAGTGTTGCAAAATAATGAGTGAATGGAATTTTATTTTTGAATTATCGTTAATTGATATCCATCCCTTTTCCAAGTTTTTCAATAAAAGTTTGTACCGATGTTTTATTAAGATCATTGGGGGCCAATGGCAAAGCTAGTTTTGCGTTTACTAATGCCGTTTTGTAATCTCCGTTCGCAGAATAGCCCCTTGCAAGTCCTGCGTAGGTGGTGAAATCCTTAGGATGTTTTTTAGCATTCAATTGAAATATTTCTAAAGCTTCTTTATTTTTTTTCTGACTTATTAATTTCCTTCCGTATTGATGCAGTTCAAATTTATTTGCTTTTTCCATAGCGATTTTCATTACAGAATCTGCTTTTGTTTTATGTCCTAACTTTTCGTTTAAAGCGGCATTGGTACTTAGATCGGTAAAATTCTGATCAAAACTTACTGCGTCATCTGACCATTGCATTCCTTCTTCAAGATTCGTGTTATTGTCCAGGCAAAGCTTTGCGGCTTCATCCGCTACTTCCCATCGAAATCCCTCTCTGCCTCTGAGTGTTAATCTAAAATTATCGAGTCGTGTTTTTACAAGATCAACTTCCACTTTAAAAGGAATCCTGATTTTTTCCCAATCAAGAGCAATAATGGCGCTATTATCTGTTTGGTTCATGAATTCATATTTTAACCATTCTACATTTTTATCCAGTGCCACTGGTTTTACTTTTACACGAAGCGCATCTTCTTTGTCGTTATAAAAAAAACTTCCCCAGGATGTTGAATTTTTAGAGAAGATAAGCGTGCATTCATTAGGGTCATAAGCCACAAAAAAACCATATTTTCCGGCAGGTAAATTTTGTCCTTCTATTTTTACGTCTGTTGAAAAATCAATAGTGGTGTTTTCATTCGCGCCTGCTCTCCATGGCGCTGCTTTACTGGTGCCAAAGCCCAGGTCGGCATAACCCGCATGCACAATAGGAGTGCTATATATTTTTCCTTCACGGCCTTTTACACCGGGACGGTCATAGTGAATCTCAACATCTGTTATGCCTATTTGTTCTGCCACCATCGCTTTTTTATTCCCACCGGGAGGGATTGGTTTTAAAACTTGCGCAGGTGAAGAAAGACTAAAAAATAAAATCGCTATAAAAATGGCAAATGTTTTCATATGTAGTTATTATTGTTTTTTATTTGTCATATGGTATAGCCATGTTAACTTCATAAGTGTTTGCGTTTCGGAAACATGGCTATTTCATCGTTAATAAAATTAAAGGTTTTTGTAGAAGGAGATCTGTTTTAAAAGTAATGAATGCCTTATAAAATAAAATCCCCCGGAATGGGGGATTTGGAGTTTTGACAAAAGAAGGAATTTCCTATTTAATAAACTTTGCCGAATACGTGTAGCCACCATGGATTATATTAATAAAATATAAACCTCCGGAAAGTTCTTCGGTATTTATCTTTATAAGATCATCAGCTAGCGTGTAGGAAATATTTTCAATTTTTTTTCCGCCACTATCAATTACGCTTATAAACATATCTTCAGAACGCACTACTTTTTTTAGACGCAGATTAATTTCTTTTTCCGCAGGATTCGGAAAGCTAGAAATGTCATTGTTCTCTATTCTTATTGGACTAATACCTGTTGTAGTAGTGGACAAGTTAACATCATCCACACGAAACCGCGTGCCGTGATGCGGCGTGGAGAGTGGTTTTATAGTCGTAAATCCAATCTCAAGAAATGCAGGGGCTGTGGTTGATGTATAAACCACTGGTGTGGAAGCAAGCGTATACAATGAATGTGCACCGTGTATATAAATGTTAGCTTCACCAACCAGGTTGGCAGAACTGTCAGCTAATCGCAGCCAGGCATAAGCCGTATCAAGATTCGATGGTAAAAATTTGTAGTAAAAAGAGAAAATTAAAGGAGAGCCAGTTATTGGGACAGGAATTCCAAAGCCTGCATAATTTGTATCATTTTCAGAGAGCCTTGCACGACCTGCAATTGTTTCACCGCTATTTTGCCAATAGGCATTCCGCATTTCCAAAGCTTTTGTGCCGCTGTGCGCATCGTTGGTTGAAAAATAAAACTGGTTGTCAAGGATGAGTGAATCTGTAGGATTTCCATTTGTATCTAATACAACGGCAAGTAAAATCATATCACCCCAGTTTTTTATACTGCCGTCCGTGTTTAAATTTTCAAAACTATAATTAGGAACCTGGGCGTTAAAAAGCTGGCTGGTCAAAAATAATAGGACGATTAAAGTTTGCTTTTTCATAAAAAGATTTTTTAAGGATTAGTAAAAAGGAGATTCTTTACAAAGGTACAGCCCTAAGGTGTTGAATATCAAATATAGCAGGTAGACAAAAGGCGTACATTACACTATTTAAAGGCATCTTAAGGTAGACAAATAACTTTTTAAAGTTTTAATATAAATTCAGTCAGATTATCTTCTGTTGAGAGCTCTAATTTTTTACGCAAACGGTATCGGGCGGTTTTTACACTGTCCGGAGATATATTTAAAATCCCCGCCATTTCTTTGATGGAAAGATTCAGTTTAATCAGGGCGCATAATTTAAGATCGTTTTGACTAATGTCCGGATAGAGTTCTTTGAGCCGTGAATAGAAATTTTTATTAAGGCTTTCAAAGGAGCGGTTAAAATCAGTCCAGTCTTTGTCCTGGTTAAGTCCTTTATTAATTAGTTTTTTAAGACCCTTGTCCTCTCTATCTTTTTCGTTTTCTTCCAGCTGCTCTTTTAATTCCTGAAGGAGATTATTTTTCTGCATCATTTGCAAGGCTAAACCGCTTAACTGACTTTCTTTAAATTCAATTTCATTTTGTAAAAATTGTTCCCTGATCTTCTTTTGCTCCTCTAAAACAGTCACCAGCGCTTCTTTGGCTTGCAAAACTAATTTATCCCTTGCATGGGTTCTTCTCTGGAAAAAAATAATAAAAAAGGCGAGAAGAATGATAAAGACGATGCTGGCTGCCAATAAGTAGTTGGAGAGGAGGGCAATATCTCTTTCTTTTTGAAGAAGTGTGAGTTTACGATCTTTTTCAGCAACGTTAAATTGTACTTCCAGATTTTTTACGAGTTTATGTTTGTCATAAGAGTACATCGAATCCCTTACCGTAGAAATCTCCTCCTGGTAACTCAGTGCTTTCTGAAAATCTTTTTCTTCTTTTTTTAAAGCCAGTAAAGCCTCCACTACTTTAAGGTAAAAGGATTTGTCTTTTAAAATCGCTGCAATTTTTTGCGCGCGAAAATAGAGAAATTCTGAAGTGTCTTTGTTTCCGAATCTAAGTTGCCACTTTCCAAGTCCAAGCAGTGAAGTTACCTGCGCCTGCTGATTGCCTGTGCTGTCAGCAACTGAAAGGGCATGATGGTAAAGTTCCCTACTTGTTTTTTCCCTGCCATTTTTTAATTCTAGATTTGCGACATTGCTATAGGCGGAAGGCAGGTAAACAAAGTTTCTTGCCAGCAATTGTTCCGATAGGGCTTTTCTGTAATAATAATCGGCAGAATCAAGCCGGTTTAATTTTGTATAAGCAGTGGCCAGACTTGTAAATATTAATCCGCGGTAACCGCTGCTATCCCTTTCGGGGAAGCCCGGGAGAGCTTCATGACTGAGATGGATCACTTCATTAAACTTTCCTTGTCTTCCATAAATGGTACTTAATAATTGCAAACAACGGCATCTTCCTTTAAATGCTTTTTGTGGATCTGTGCTTTCGAATTTTTTAAATTCTGCCATTGCAGAAAAACAGTATTCGAGTCCCTTGCTCGTGCTTACTCCATAATACGTCATACCAAGATGAAGCAAAGCTTCGGCGGTAGCTTCGGTGTCCTTATTTTTCAGCGCTTGCTCGTATGCAAGTTCAAAGCATTCGACAGCAAGTGTATCGTTATCTACAACCAATGCCGTCCAGCCTTTCCTGATA
>Ga0265327_10001895_pt1 | contig 24187 bp, 23 predicted proteins | sample 41621metaG_FD_202089 | JGI IMG/M metagenome (GOLD analysis project Ga0265327, IMG submission 202089) | Rhizosphere microbial communities from Carex aquatilis grown in University of Washington, Seatle, WA, United States - 4-16-21 metaG | ecosystem: Host-associated > Plants > Roots > Rhizosphere...
CCCCAAAACACTGGCAAGCGCAATTGAGGATATTAATCGCAAGGAAAAAAAGCCTATCCACTATCTGGAAAAAATCCCCGGACGCAACTACACACAGGCTTGCTATTTACTAGCCGCGTTGATGATAAGTTTGCTGTTAGGCATCAAATATTTGGAGGTTAGAACATGGCACTAAGTATCAAGAAACCCTCAGTCAATCTGCTGACGTGGCTATTTGCCGTGCTGACAGCGATTGCGCTAACTGGTGCTGGCTACGAATACAACCGAATCCAGCAAATCGCTGCTTTCAATCTGGCAGTGAGCGAAGGCAAAACACCAGAAACCGACAAACAAAGCTTTGAAGCAAAATATGCAGTGGCCTACTGGCTTGCTAAAAAAGAACGCTTTAAAGAAGCCACACTGCTGTTTTCTCAGCTACTGGACAAAGCCGACAACGACCAGAAAGCGGCCATCCAGTACAACCTTGGCAATATCTTCTTTTTGCGTGGTCTGGCAATTAACGGTACCAATATGAAAGTACGTGATGAGACTGAATATCTGCTACGTCAGGCCAGCACTGCTTACAAAACTTCATTACGTCTAAAGAGCCAACAATGGGATACCAAACATAATTTGGATCGCGTCCTGACCATGCTACCAGCAACACCTACACCCGGCTTGGGCGAATCAGATACGCCAGGACTCATTATGGGTAACATTCCGGTAGGGTTGCCATAATGCACAAGCTAGTCAGTTATTTCCGCCATCGGCGCGATATCAGCCTGCTAACAGCTGCTGTTCTGCTGCTGGTGATTGCTGCTTTCAAACCTACGATTCCGCTTAAAAGAAACATCTACAACTACATCATTGTTGCGGATATTTCGCAGAGCATGAACGTGATCGATGAGACGCTAAACGGCAAGCCTGTCTCGCGTATTGCCTATACACAACACATGATTCAGGGCGTGCTCGCTTCCCTGCCTTGTGGCACCAAGGTCAGCATTGGTCTATTTGCAGGTGTAAGCGTGGCTGCGCTGTATACCCCTATCGAAGTCTGTGCCAATTACGCTGCGATACAGGACACCATTGAGCACCTGGATTGGCGCACTGCATGGTCTGGTAACAGCCGCGTGCGTGAAAGCATGTTTACGCTCGCTCGAGTCTTACGCGCTTTCCCAGAACCAGCACAGGTTGTTTATTTTACTGATGGCGAAGAAGCACCACGCCTGCACGCTTTCAACACAAAAGATCTGGCTGAGTTTCAGGGTGGCAGTGGCTGGCTGTTTGTTGGCATTGGCAGTGACAAAGGTACACCTATCCCCAAGCTTGATGAAAAGAACCAGCTGATTGGTTACTGGTCTGGCGATAGTTTCGCAATGCAGCCGGGTATTGCCCAGATTTCAGAAGCGAATCTCGGCGTGCGTGATAACAACGTTGCCTCTGCAGAAGGGGATCGTTATTTATCCAAGCTGGATGAAGAGTATCTCAAGGATATTTCCAAGCAGGTAGGTGCGAACTATGTACGTGGTGACAGCATGCGTGCAGTGCTTTCCGCGATGAAAGACCAACCTGCCGCGCACCGCGATACAGCTCCTTACAATCTGGATTGGTTACTAGCCTGCCTCTCAGGTATTTTGCTGATCGCCGCTTATGTGCCCAAGCACCCAGTCAAAGCTTTCCGCGAAAAAGCTGCAAGATTCCTGCAAAAACGTAAGGCTCAAAAGTCATCAGCAAATACTTCATCTGAAGCCACGAATTGACGGCTCCATAAGAGCCTCACGCGCAGTTGACGGAAGGTATCCTGGCTCAAACTATCTGGCAATATCACGATATGGTATTGCCAGAATTGACCAGTCAACTTGAAGTTAAGCACCGTCAGGTAGGGATTTATATAGCTGCTATGCAGTATCTCGGCGCGAAACATCTGCTTATTTTTCATGACTATTCTGACTTCGTTTTGTGAGCTGAACTCAAGCTGCAGGATAGACCAAGGCAACATCAGCAAAGCATCCTTAGCTATCGCATAAATCATTGCTATCAGCCCAATTAAAACAAACCCTGTTTTAAGCCCCAGCACAAAAGGCATCAACAGGATAATCGCCAACACCAGCAGGCCAAACAGGCTTAATATTGTAGCCAGATAATAAGAGGGCTTGAAAAACAGGCTGAGCGTCTTCAATTAAGATTTAATCCAACAAAATGACAACGGTAACAATAGCATGAATCCATGGAATGAATTTCTGCAAACGCAGGGAGCACGCTTCACTGAAAGCGCGGTGCAAGACTTTGGTAATCCACAAGCTGAGTTAGATGCCGCTACAAAAAGCCTAGTACTTGCTGACCTGTCGCATCAAGGTTTATTGGAGATTGAAGGTGCAGACGCTGTGACTTTCCTCCAAGGTCAGGTGACCAACGATGTAAAACTGCTCAATGGCAGCAATAGCCATTACACAGGTTACTGCTCACCCAAAGGTCGCCTGCTGGCACTTTTCCTGGCTTTTGCGCATCAGGATCATCTGCACCTGCAATTTGACCGCGCTCTGCTGGAACCAATCGCCAAACGCTTACGCATGTATGTAATGCGCTCAAAAGTCACCATCAAGGATGTTTCTGAAAGCATCGCCCGCTTTGGTCTCGCTGGGCATGACGCGGAACTCTTGCTAAAGGCAATTTTCAGTTCAATCCCTGCCGCACCCAACGAATTGGTAACGCTAGAAAATGGCGTAGTCCTAAGATTGCCAGATGCCACTGGCAATATACCGCGCTATCAAATTTATACCAGCGCTGAAAAAGCCAATGAACTATGGATTGCACTTGCATCAAAGGCAACCAAAGTCGGCAAGCCAGTATGGGATTGGCTAGAGATACAAGCGGGTATCCCAGAGATTGTCTCTGCCACACAGGAGGCTTTTGTCCCACAAATGGTCAACCTGGATGCGCTCGACGGCATCAACTTCAAAAAAGGTTGCTATACCGGCCAGGAAATCGTTGCCAGAACGCACTACCTGGGCAAAGTGAAACGCAGAACCCAGCTGGCACATATTGCATCTAAAGTTTCGCCCAATGCAGGTGAAGTACTGAATGGCAGTGATGGTAGCGATGCCGGACAAATCGTGCGCAGCGCACCCAGCCCGCAAGGTGGATTTGATGTGTTAGCTGAAGTACGGTTGGAAAGTCTTGAAGCTGGAATTGTCGGCTGGCAGGGAAATCCACTGACAGTTCAGGACTTACCCTATTCATTACCCTGAGTAAATGATAGATAAAATTAAAGCCCAGTTCTGCTAGGCTTTAATTTTTCTTGATGGCTGGTTTTGATTCAGTTTTAGGCTCAGCTTTTAGCAATAGCGAAGCCTGAGGTGCTGGCAGTTTGCCAGACGGCAAACTCGGTGTGGTATTCAGCACCTGATAGAACACTTCGTCCTGCTTCACCATGCCCAGCTCGCTACGGGCACGTTCTTCAATCGCGGCGTAACCTTGTTTGAGGTCGCGCACTTCGGCATCTAGCGTGTCGTTACGTTGCTTGAGACCAGCGTTGATTTCGTTCTGTTTCTCGATTTGACGATTCAAATCCCACACCCTGAGCCAGCTCCCCTTGCCTAGCCACAATGGATATTGCAGCGAGGCGATGAGGATGACAAAAATCAGGGTGAGGACTCTCATCCAGCGATGTATTAACTAGCGCTTAGCGATTGATGTTGTAGAAAGCGCCCATGCCAGCATAGCTGGTGGCTTCGCCGAGCTCTTCTTCGATACGCAGCAACTGGTTGTACTTGGCGATACGTTCAGAACGTGACAGTGAGCCTGTCTTGATTTGCAGCGCATTGGTGGCCACTGAGATATCAGCAATCGTCGTGTCTTCAGTCTCGCCTGAACGGTGTGAAACCACTGCGGTGTAACCAGCACGCTTGGCAGTTTCAATCGTCAGGAATGTCTCGGTCAATGTACCGATCTGGTTCACCTTGATCAGCACAGAGTTAGCGACACCGCGCTTGATGCCTTCACGCAGGATCTTGGCATTGGTCACGAACAAATCGTCCCCTACCAACTGTACGTTTTTGCCCATGCGGTCAGTCAGCAGTTTCCAACCATCCCAGTCATGCTCGCTCATGCCGTCTTCGATGCTGATGATAGGATACTTATCTACCCAGGTTGCCAGATAGTCGGTGAATTGAGCAGATGTCAGTTGCACACCTTCTGAATCCAGATGGTATTTACCATCCTTGTAGAATTCGGAACTGGCGCAATCCAGACCCAGCATAATATCTCGGCCTGGCTCGTAGCCCGCAGCAGAAATCGCTTCGAGAATCAACTGAATCGCAGCTTCATTGGATGGCAGGTCAGGGGCAAAACCACCTTCGTCACCAACTGTGGTTGCCAGACCTTTTTTATGCAATGTCTTCTTCAGCGCGTGGAATACTTCAGCACCAGCACGCAGTGCTTCACGGAAAGTTGGCAGGCCAGCTGGGATGATCATGAATTCTTGCATATCTACGCTGTTGTCAGCATGTGCGCCACCGTTGATGATGTTCATCATAGGCGTTGGCAATTGCATGAAACCTGAACCACCAAGATAGCGATAGAGTGGCAGGCCAGATTCTTCAGCCGCCGCACGTGCACAGGCCATGGAAACAGCCAGAATTGCATTCGCGCCTAGGCGTTCTTTGTTTTCAGTACCGTCCAGATCGATCAGAGTATTGTCGATGAAGCTTTGTTCTTCAACATCTAGACCAACAATCGCTTCTGCAATCTCGGTATTCACATTTTCAACCGCTTGCAACACGCCCTTGCCCAAATAACGACTCTTGTCGCCATCACGCAGCTCTACTGCTTCCTTGGTACCAGTAGAAGCACCAGAAGGTACAGCAGCACGGCCGATAATACCGGATTCGAGCAATACGTCTGCTTCTACGGTTGGGTTACCACGAGAATCAATAATCTCACGGGCGATGATATCTATAATGGCACTCATGACAATTCTTCCTCTAAATTTACGATCTAAAAATTATTAACAAAAATCTGATTACAGTGTGTGCTCGATAAAGCCAGCTTTTTTCACCAGCTTATCCAAATCAACCAGCACCTGCAGTAAATCTTTCATTTTATGTAATGGCCAGGCATTCGGGCCATCCGACATTGCCTTGGCTGGGTCTGGATGCGTTTCCATGAAAACACCGGCAATACCACTAGCGACAGCAGCACGTGCCAGCACTGGCACAAACTCACGCTGACCACCACTCTTTTCGCCTTGCCCACCCGGTTGTTGCACTGAGTGTGTCGCATCAAACACGACGGGGCAATTGGTCTCACGCATGATGGCGAGGCCACGCATATCAGACACCAAAGTGTTGTAACCAAATGAAGCACCACGCTCACACACCATGATGGTATCTGCACCACCGTTTGCTTCCTTGGCCTTGTTCACCACCTGCTTCATATCACCTGGGGCCAGAAACTGACCTTTCTTGATATTCACTGGTTTGCCTGACTTGGCGCAAGCCGTAATGAAATCAGTTTGACGGCACAGAAATGCAGGTGTTTGCAGCACATCAACCACTGCAGCCACATGCGGCACCTGCTCTTCAGTATGCACATCAGTAAGGATAGGTACACCGATTTGAGCACGTACATCATCCAGTATCCTCAACCCCTCTTCCATACCAAAACCGCGGAAGGTTTTGTTGGAGCTGCGATTAGCCTTGTCATAGGAAGATTTGTAGATAAACGGGATACCAAGAGCGGCAGCAATCTCTTTCAACTGGCCAGCAGTATCAATCGCCATCTGTTTAGACTCGATGACACATGGACCCGCGATCAAAAAAAGTGGATGCTCAATACCAACATCAAAACCACACAACTTCATTATTTGATTCCTTTGGATTTAAGCGCAGCCTCGATATAAGCCTTGAACAACGGGTGACCAGTACGTGGGTTTGAAGTGAACTCAGGGTGGAACTGGCAGGCCACGAACCATGGGTGGACAGATTGTGGCAGTTCAATCATCTCGCATAACTGCTCGGTTGGCGTACGTGCAGAGATGATCAAGCCAGCCTTCTTCAGTTGTTCTACATAGTGGTTATTAACTTCATAACGATGACGGTGACGCTCGTTTACTTCAGTGCCGTAGATTTGCGCAGCCATCGTGCCTGGCTCTATCGGGCACTTCTGGGCACCAAGTCGCATGGTGCCTCCAAGGTCGGAGTCTTCTGAACGCTTCTCTACCTTGCCATCAGCAGTTTTCCATTCGGTGATCAGGCCAATCAAATGATGCGGTGCATCGGCATCAAACTCAGTACTGTTAGCACCCTCAAGCTTCGCCACATGACGAGCAAACTCGATGACGGCTAATTGCATACCAAGACAGATGCCCAAGTAAGGCTTCTTGTTAACACGTGCATACTCAATCGCTGCAATCTTGCCTTCAGTGCCACGTTTGCCGAAACCACCTGGTACCAGAATCGCATCCATTTGTTCCAGCGCAGCAGTGCCGTGCTTTTCGATATCTTCAGAATCGATAAAATGAATCTTGACCTTGGACTGAGTATGGATGCCTGCGTGGATAAGTGCTTCTGTCAGTGACTTATAAGACTCAGTCAGATCGACATATTTGCCAACAAAAGCTACGTTGACCTGGAATTTTGGGTTAGCCAAGGAATCAACAATCTTCTTCCAAGCCGATAGATCAGCAGCCTTTGCGAGAATATTGAGTTTATGACAGACAATCTCATCTAGCATCTGGTCATGCAGTAGGCCCGGAATAGCATAGATGGAATCTGCATCGATCGCAGAGATCACAGCTTCAGGTGCCACATTGGTGAAGAGTGCGATTTTGGCACGTTCATCATCAGGGATAGAACGATCTGCACGGCACAGCAAGATATCTGGCTGAATACCAATCTCGCGTAGTTCTTTTACTGAGTGCTGGGTTGGCTTGGTTTTGAGTTCACCAGCCGCCTGAATCCACGGCAGCAGTGTCAGATGGATATAGCAGGCGTTTCCTTTGCCTTCCCGGATACCCATCTGGCGAATGGCTTCGAGAAATGGTAGCGACTCGATATCGCCGACGGTACCACCAACTTCAACGATGGCGACATCAGCACCTTCTGCACCACGCTTGATATGGTTCTGGATTTCGTCTGTGATGTGCGGGATAACCTGTACGGTCTTGCCCAGATATTCACCACGGCGCTCTTTCTTGATCACGGTTTCGTAGATCTGGCCAGTGGTGAAGTTATTACGTTTAGCCATGCGCGCGCTGATGAAGCGCTCATAGTGGCCAAGGTCAAGGTCGGTCTCAGCGCCATCATCAGTCACGAATACTTCACCGTGCTGGAACGGACTCATAGTGCCTGGGTCGACGTTGATATAGGGGTCTAGCTTGAGCATGGTCACTTTAATACCACGCGATTCGAGAATTGCGCCTAGGCTGGCGGCAGCGATGCCCTTGCCTAGTGAGGAAACAACCCCGCCGGTAACGAATACGTATTTAGTCATTGATTGGAACTTTTCAGACATTGCGGACGGGAGACTATTTTACTGGAAAGGCCTTCTAGCCACAAATCGCAAAAGCTGCGACTCCTCTCAAGAAAGCTGAGACAAGTCAATGAAGTAAAAAAGAAAATACAGCTATCAGGCTAGAATAACCCTATTAAAAAATATTCTATTGAAAGCGTAAAGCCTCTATCGGGTTCATTCGAGCGGCCTTTTTAGCCGGGTAAAAACCAAAAAACACACCGACACTGGCCGCCACGGCAAATGCCAACGTGATTGACTGACTGGAAATTACAACATCAGAACCGAGAAAATGATGTACCAGATATGCGCCACCTACCCCAATCAATATACCGATCATGCAACCAACAATGGAAATCACGCAGGCTTCGAGTAGAAACTGCATTAGGATATCGCGTTCGCGCGCGCCTATTGCCATGCGAATACCAATTTCACGCGTACGCTCGGTGACTGAAACCAGCATGATATTCATGATGCCAATACCACCGACCAGCAGAGAAATCGAAGCAATTGCTCCTAACAACATGGACATGGTACGCGTAGTCTCAGCCGCAGCATTAGCCATGGCTGTCATATTACGTACTGTGAAATCGTTCTCTGCATTCTCACGAATATTATGTCGTTGATGTAAAAGGCTATTGATGGAGTCTTCAGCCATATTCATGACTTTGTCTGACTCGGCCTGCACCAGAACCATACGTACACTGCCAGGAATCTGGTTGCCGAATAACTTACGCTGCGCTGTGGTCAATGGAACAATAATCGTATCGTCCTGATCCCGACCATCCAAACTCTGGCCTTTGCTTTCAAGTACGCCCTGAATCAGAAATGGGCTTTGTTTTATACGTATGGTTTTGCCCAATGGGTCAACATCATCGCCAAACAGATTCTGGGCAACAGTCTTGCCTATCAGCGCTACTCGAGTTGAAGAGCGCAGGTCTGAATCAGAAAAAACATAGCCATCTTCAAGATTCCAGTCGCGCACTTGCAAGTAGCCTGGCGTGGTGCCTATCACTGTGGTATTCCAGTTGTTACCAGCATAGACCACCTGTGCGCTGCCCATGCTGACTGGTCCTACCGCAGATATCCCATCCAGATCGCCTATCGCTTCTGCATCTTTGACATTGAGAGTAGCCGAGTTGCCAGAGCCAGATCTGGCACCAGCAGCACTTGGAGAGCCAGATAAAACAATAAACAAATTACTACCCATGGAATCAATCGATTTCTTGATGGATTGTTGGGCACCTTCGCCTATGGCCATCATCAGTACTACTGCGCCAACACCTATCATCATGCCAAGCATGGTCAGAAAGGTCCTGAGTCGATTAGCACCCATGGCATGCCATGCTTCACCCAGCATCGCTGTAAACATCAGGCAGACTCCGAATCTATTACTTTATTACGCGTATCTTCAACAATACGCCCATCCAGAAAGCGCACCTGTCGACTGGCATGCTCAGCAATATCCTGCTCGTGGGTGACCAGAATAATGGTAATGCCTTCGTGGTTCAGTTCATCGAATAACGCCATGATCTCCTCACTGGTTTTGCTATCCAGATTACCCGTAGGTTCATCTGCCAATATCAGGCTAGGGCTATTCACCAGCGCACGGGCAATCGCTACACGCTGTTGCTGACCACCGGAAATCTGGTTGGGCCTGGATTGTAGATATTTTCCTAAGCCCACTTTTTCCAGTAAATGCTTGGCTTTCTGTTGTCGCAAGGTTTTATCTTCACCGGCATACACCAATGGCAGTGCGACGTTATCCAGAAGCGTTGAACGTGCCAGCAGATTAAAACCCTGAAATACGAAGCCTATGGTCTTGTTTCTAAGTTGCGCCAGATGATTTGTTTCCATATGAGCGACAGCATGACCTGTGAGAAAATATTCACCACTTGTTGGCCTATCGAGACAGCCCAAAATGTTCATGAAAGTCGACTTACCGGAGCCAGAAGGCCCCATGATCGCCACATAATCGCCGCTGGCTATCGTCAGATTGACATCCTTGAGCACAGGAAAAGGGCCTGCAGCTGTCTCGTAATCCTTATAGACAGCTTTAACTTCAATCACATTTCCGTTCATTACTTCAGACACCTTTAGAACATTCTCGGTGCACGCATCGTAGTGGAGCTTGATCCATCTGCTTGCGTTTCACCGATAATCACCTTGGTTCCAGCCTGAAGATCGTTGCTGATGATCTCGGTATACTTGCCGTCAGTAAGACTAGTTTTCACCCTAACGGCTTCCAATTTACCTTGCTTCAGCACATAAACCTTGCCTGAGGCAAAACCATCCTGATTCACTTTATGTTTATCTCTTCCATTCTTCTGCTTATCACGTGCAGCCATTGTTGCCTGCTCATCTAGCTTGGGTTTAAATCTTAGCGCAGCATTGGGCACCAGCAATACGTTCGTATGTTTGGCAAAAGTGATGTTGACATAGGCAGTCATGCCTGGAAGGAGTGTTTCATCTGGATTATCAACTGACACAACCACATCGTATGTGACCACATTAGAAGTCGTGGTCGGATTAAGCCTGACCTGTTTCACCACACCTTCAAAGTTGCGGTTAGGGAAAGCATCCACATTGAATTTTGCTACCTGGCCAACCTTGATATTGCCAATATCAGCCTCTGCGAAACTGGAATCAATCTGCATCTTGGATAGATCCTGTGCGATCTTAATCAAAGTTGGTGTCTGGAAGCTGGCTGCTACGGTTTGCCCTAGGTCTACTTCACGATCAACGACAACACCAGATACAGGTGACCGAATGATCGAATACCCAAGGTTGGTTTGATCACGCCGAAGTTGAGCACGCGTTGTTTCGAGCTGCGCCTTAGCAGATTTGAGTGCCTGAACAGCCTGATCCAATTCCTGTTTGGAGACATATTCCTGCGCATACAAGGTACGCATTCTTACTTCGTTAGCTTGTGCCAGCTCAACCGATGCTTCATTATTCTTAACATTACCCTGCGTTTGCGCGATCTGAGCTGTAAGCAGTGAAGGATCAAGTTCCAGCAGGACCTGCCCTTCTTTCACCTTGTCGTTAAAATCCACATACAGCTTGCTAACGCGGCCAGAAACCTGTGTACCAACACTCACCAGAGTCACTGGATTAATCGTACCGTTGGCAGAGACACTTTGTTCCACATCGCCTTGGCTGACCTCCTGAAAACGATAGAGGTCTTCTGGCTTCGGTGCCGTAGTTACGGTGTAATAGTAGAACCCACCAATGGCAAGCGCTATCAGGATCAGACTAAACAGTGAGTTTTTTATCATACGTTTCATGGTTGTACTTTCGAGCTATCTACAGACTGGCTATCTACTTGGCTAGAAGCTTCTGGCAAGGATTGAATCATGGCGTTATCCAGCGCGCCTATGGATTGTGCGAGTGAAGCCCGCGCAATATCCCAATTCAGCATCGCCTGAATTTTTTGCTGATTGGCACTTGCCAGGCTGCTTTGTGCATTCAAGGTATCGATAATATTACCCACGCCAGCCTTGTAGCGGCCGATGGCGACCCGTGACGATTCTTTGGCACTCGCAACCAGTGCCTCAGCGGACTTGATCGACTCATTCGCAGTACGCAAACTTTGATAGGCGGTCCAAACGTCGAGTGAAATCTGCAAGCGCAGGCTGTCGCGCTGGGCAGCTTTCACTTCAGCTGCCGCCTCAGCAGAACGTATCTTATAGGTCGGTGAATAACCGCCAAACAGAGGTATGGAAACCGTTACGCCCAGTGATGAAGTGTTGTTCGAAGTGAAATTAGTGCCATCCTGATAGTTGTTGGAGGTACTCAAACTAACAGTTGGTTTGGCTGCTGCTTTGCTAGCATCGATACTCGCCTGCGCCGCCCTCACCTGCGCTTCACTTGCCAGAAGGTCTGGCCTGCGTTGCTGAGCTAAAGTGATCAGGCTATCAATATCCTGCCCAATATCCTGGGTTGCCAGCTGATTGTTGGAAGGCACCAGCCTGACCACCCTGTTGGCATTCAAGCCCATCACATTGGCCAGTGTACCGTAAGCTGTTCTGAGTGTACCTTCGGCGGTAATACGCGTCAGCGTCGCTTGGGCAAAAGCCGTTTGCGCTTGTAGTTTATCTGCAGGAGTTGAGACGCCTGCCTTATATTTGGCATCTGCCGACTTGAAGCTCTCTTCTGCCGCACGCTCGGCTTCCAGAGTAGCACTCAGAGCAGCAATTGCCGATTGAGTTTGATAATAGGCTTTAACAGCTGCAAGCAATACGGCCTGTACAGTCGAATTCTGGGTAGCACTCGCTGCTTGCAATAACTGACGTGCATTTTCCAGAGTGGCATCGCGATTGCCAAAATCGTATAAAAGATAGGAAGCGACAATACTGTTGCTCAACGTATTGTAAGAACTACCTCGAGTTACTGAGGCGGGGTTACTGTAATTCTGATTGGCACCAACGTTATCAGTCAAAGTTGGCAGATAGGCAGACTTAGCAACTCCCAACTGTGCGGCTTGCACCTTGGCATTGGCATAGGCTTCGCGCGTCTGTGGATTATTGCAGAGCGCTGCCTCCGCTACATCAGATAATGTAAGTAAATCCTGATAATCGCTTGCGGTACATGCTGAATAATTGTCCGTACTCGCGCCAACCGCTGGAGGTAGCTCTATCTCCGTATTCAATGGATCATTTTGCTTATACCAGATGGATTCGGCCGCAAACACAGATGAAGCGGGAATCAGCGCTAGTAGCAAGGCAATTCGGATGGATGTTTTATGCAAGACCGGACTCAAAATTATTGTTGGGAATTATTATAGTAACGCTGTAATTGAGTAAATATGGCCGAATAAGTTTTACATTACTCCTGCCTTTACATTTTTTTACCAAGGAAACTTACAAGGATTGCCATGTCAGCAAGATTGTCAGGACTAACGAGCCTCCAGTCAATCCAGTCAGAATCAAGCGTGATCCACGCATTTTAGTCCACAGTAGCACGCCTGTGATGGATAACATAATCATAGCGCCAGCAAGCGTATCTGCGAGTAATATCCAGCCAGCATTCATCCCCACACCTTTATGCATGCGCATGATAAAAGCAAAGAAATTAGCATCTTCGCGTTTAATCGTCGCGTACTGATTGCCAAAAACATATTCAGCATGGATAGCGGCTTGTGGTAGCTGGAATTCGGCTTTCCAGATGGCTGGTTGTTTTAGTTCCTTACCGAGAAAGGCAACATCAGTTTCAGGCTTGCTGCCTTTTTTTGGTGGACGCTGTACAGCCTCATGGCCTAACCCCAAAGCCTTTTGGATATATACAGCAAAGGTTTTTGCATTTTCTGGTAATGGTTGTTGCATAGGCAACTGAATCTCAATTTCTTCCATCTTAGCAGCTTGTATTTTCATGACAACTCTATGATTGAGCAAAAATCCACTCAAACCAAAGACCAAGCCCAGAACTGCACCCCATAAACCCAGCCAGCCGTGAAACTTACGTAAAAAGCGAATGATCTGGCCGCGTTTCGCATTTCTTTCCATGATGGTTTGTTGCATTGATTCAAATCTCCAGAGTTAAACGTTTGCCCACATGCGGAGCAGATTGTGATAATTAGCCATCAGACTATCGATCTCGATGGCAGCTGGGTCGCGCTGACGCAGGCTTTGTATGGATTGATCGAGCTGATAGAGCAAAAGACGCTGAGGCTCATGGCGCACCATGCTTTGTGTCCACAGCACGATGACATCGCGCTTGCCTGCGATGACCGGCTCCACCCTGTGCAAACTGGCGGATGGATACACCACCATGCTGCCTGCTTTGAGCCGGATGCGACGCTCGCCATAAGTATCCTCAATGACCAGATCCCCACCTTCGTAGCTATCAGGCTCAGAGAGCATGATGGTGGTCGAGACATCCGCTCTTAACGGGGCATCGCCATCGATACGCACAGCGTTGTCGACATGCTGACCAAACTGCATTCCAGGCAGATAACGGTTGAACAAAGGTGGACTGGTTTGCAGTGGCAGTGCAGCAGACATGTACTGTTTGCTGCTGGCTAGCACGGCAAATACTTCAGCTGACAAGGCTGCGTGCTCAGGTGTGTCGTTAGGTAGTTGCAGGTTACGCTTGACCATGGCCGCTCGCTCGCCAGCAGTCGCCCTGCCATCGCCAAAATCGAGATGATCATAGGCTTCACGAAAAGCAGCTAACTGCGCTTTGCTCAAGACGTTTTCCAGCACTAGCAACATAACAACCTCTTCTATCAAAAAAAGCCCGGCATTTCTGCCGGGCGAGGACGCATCTTCTTTGAGGAGAAAGCGACGCGGGGTTCGGTCAATCCAATCCTAATAGCGCAGACTCAGTGTCAGCATGCCGGAGAGCGGAATGCCAGGTAATGCACTGCGCACCTGGCCAGATTCGTAATACTTTTTATCCAGCAAGTTATACAGATTCAGTTGCACATCGTATTTAGGCTGATGGTAGGCCACCATGCCATCCAGACGCATATAGCCAGGCAATTCGACTTCGTTCACGTTATCGGTGAAACGGCTGCCCACGGCATATACACCACCGCCTGCTTCCCAGTTTTCCATGAACTTATAAGTGGTCCATACAGTGCCACTGTTCTTGGGCACGTTTTGAGGGACTTTGCCTTTGACCGGTATATTGAGTTTGGTCACGTCGACCGAGCTATTAGCAGTAGTTTCTGATTCCAGCACTTTGGCATCCATATAAGCGTAAGCCATGGAGATATTCCAGTTGCTGGCGATTTCGCCGGCGAGCCCCAATTCAAAGCCATCAGTGCGCTGTTTGCCATCTAGCGTGACCAAGCTGGTGACGGTGTTAGTGGTACGCGCGTTGTCTTTCTCAAGGCGATAAATCGCAGCCGTCAGATTTAATTTGGGTGCCACTTCCAGCTTGGCACCTATTTCAATATTGCTGTTGGTTTCAGGCTTGAGCTTGCTTTCTTTTTGGGTAGCAATTAGGGCGAACTGCTCAGTCGTGGGATTGAACGATTCCCCATAGCTCACATAGTAAGATTGTGCTTTGCTTGGCTGCCAGACCAAGCCAGTGCGCGGACTCCAGGCATAGTTACCACTATCGAACTTGCTATTGGCAGTTGCAACCAGATCAGTCTGATTAAGACGGAAATCGTCATAGCGCACACCTGCCAGTACTTTCCACTGCTCGGTGATGGATAACTCATCTTGCACATAAGCAGCGTTAGTGACAGCACTAGCACGGCGATTCGTCGCCAGCACACCACTAAAGTCATCAGCACGACCGGCCCCTACAGAATCAGGGAAAACGCCGTTGAAGATGCTATAACGCGTTGGGGTTGTGCCAAATGCCGAGTTCTTGCTACGGAAGTCATAATCTTCTTCACCATATTCAGCACCAAATGCCAGAGTATTCGCCATGCCGAACACCGGCTTCTTCAATACAAAATCTGCCTGATTGTAGAGGTTCTGCTGATGACTATCGCGCAAGGCCTGACTATAGGTGGCGGTGCCAAAAGTAGCTAAGGCTGGGTTGTTTCCCACGGCAGAAATCAGGTTGGTGCGGTACTTACGATAGTAATCGCCGTAGCGCAGTGTATTCTTGAAACTGAATTCATCACTAAAATCATGCTTAAAAATCGCGGTCGCGATATTGGTCTCATATTGCTGCAGACTGTCATCCTTGAAACCAAAGAACTTGCGGGTGGAGACATCGGCAGGCTTACCCCTGAACATAGGCACACCGTAGTCGAATACACTGTCTTCTGTCTGGTAGAGATAGTTCAGGGTCAGATTGGTCTTGTCTGTGAAATCAAAACGGACAGAAGGCGCAAACCCCTGACGACGCGTGAAGTTGTTGTCGCGGAATGAATCTGCGTCATTCCACAGCGCATTCAAACGTACTGACACCACATCATTGAGCGCAGTGCCGAGATCGACAGTGACACGCTGATTATCAAAAGAGCCATAAGAGACATTGGCTTCCATGCGTGTCACGCCATCGGCCTGCTTGCTTACCTGATTGATCACGCCGCCAGTAGAACCACGGCCAAACATGACACTAGAAGCGCCTTTCAACACCTCTACCTTTTCCATGAAGAAGGTATCACGGTTGTACTGGCCGTTGTCCTTGACGCCATCCAGGTACATATCAGAACTGGCAGCGTAGCCACGCAAGGTGATGGAATCGCCTGTACGGCCACCCTCACCGGCAGCGATGGTCAAACCACTGACATTACGCAAGGCATCACGCAGATTGAATGCACGTTGCGACTCAATCAGCTCCTGCGTTACCACGCTGACAGATTGCGGGATATCACGGATATCGGTTTCGGTTTTGGTCGCGACGGATGTTTTGCTCTTGTGGAAATTGCTGTCGCCATCGTCTGGCGCTGTCACTTTGACTTCAGGCAATGTCGCTTCCTGACTGACATTAGCGGCACCTTCGGCCTGAGCAAAAGCAGGCAAGGCTGCCAGCGCTACCCACAGCGCCGTACGCCCCTTATTTAATGTGTTGTTACGTTTCACGGTATTACTCCCTTGGTTTTTTAATGGCTGGCTAGGGTGTAATACCGTTGGCTGGCTGAATGTGTGGATGCATCGCATCCGATGTTTAAATCTTCGTTCTATCTGCTGAAATTACTTGCCCTCAGGCGTGCTGACAAATCCCAGCTTTTGTATGCCAGCGTTCTGCGCATCAGCCATAATCTCGGCCAATATCTGGTAACGGGTTTCCTTATCTGCACGGATATGCAGATCAGGCTGCGGTTTCTTCTGCGCTGTCTCGACCAGACGTGTTTTGATCTCGGCGCTGCTCAATGCAGCATCATTCCAGTAAAAAATCCCGGAACCGTCGATAGAGATGGAAATGATCTCGGGCTTTTCAGGCGCTGGCTGGCTTGAAGCCTGGGGTAAATCGATCTTCACGGCATGTGTCAGCAATGGCGCCGTGATGATGAAGATGACCAGCAATACCAGCATGACATCGACAAGTGGCGTGGTATTGATCTCTGACATTGGGGCCGAAGTCTGCCCCAAACCAGATTGATGACTAGAGCCTATCATGCGCCTACCCCGTGCCATTTTTGCGCGGACTGCTGGTTGCTCTCGATGCTAGCCGGCTGCTCACGGCGGATGCCTGTGGTCAGATAAACATGCAGATCATGTGCATAGGCTTCAAGCTCACCAAGAAATACGCGATTACTGCGGACGATGGCGTTATAAGCCAGTACAGCAGGGATAGCCACCGCCAGACCCAGTGCTGTCATGATCAACGCTTCACCTACTGGCCCAGCGACCTTGTCCAGTGTTGCCTGACCAGTCTGGCTGATGGTGGCAAGCGCATGATAGATACCCCATACCGTACCAAATAAGCCAACGAATGGTGACACACTACCAACCGAAGCTAATACGGTGAGGCCAGATTCCAGATGCGCTGTCTCTGCACTCAGGTTTTGACGCATATTGCGTGCAAGGTATTCATCCAGATTACAGCGCTCAGCCAGCGGGATAGTCTGGATCTTATGGTAGCTATCATTAGCTGCGATGGCATTGACCGTCAGTTGACTGGCAGCCGCGCCGCTGTGTTTTGCATAATCGAGCTCTCGACACGAACTGGCACGCCAGAAGTGCGCGACAAAAGCATCATGCTGAATGCGCTGCTTGAATAACGCATAACTCTTACTGATCATCAAATACCAACTGGTCACTGACATCAGCACCAGACAGGCCGCAACCGCGATCGATACCACACCCCCATTGAGGATGAAATCCAGGCTGTTAAACTCATAAGCTTCGTGCATTGTGTTTCCTAATATCTTTTAAAGTGAGAACCTGATGGGCAGCTTGACGTAAGCACTCATGGCCAGATTGTTGCGTTTATATGGGACAAACCTTGCGGCTTTGACTGCGGCGACTGCAGCATCATCTAGACGCTCGAAACCGCTACTTTGCGCAACCTCCACCTGCTCAGGCATTCCAGTTGCACCAACTAGCACACGTATCATCACCAGTCCCTGCTCTCTTGCCTGACGCGCAGGCTTGGGATATACCACTGCTGGCTGCTTAAGGTAAGCCACACCATCGACTAATTCGGGAATCTCTTCCTTAGGTTGAGCAGCAGGCTCAATCACGGGTGCTTTTTCAGCAATCATCACGGGCTTCTCAACCGGCTCAGCCTGCTGTTTTACTGGTTCAGGCGGCGTGATCTGCTCATGTGAAAGCACGTTTTGTTGAATCGGGGTTGGTGTTGGCTCATGCGTAACGACTTTGCGTGACTCAACCTTCGGCTGCATTTTTGGCGGCGTTGGCATCAAGGGTACAGTCTCAGGCGCTATCACCGGCGCACTCAATAGACTCACCATCATTGGCTGCTGCTCGACATCGACTACCTTCTCTGATTGATTAAGATAAATCGCACCGGCGATTGCAGCGGCATGGCAGCTCAACGTCAGTAGAAACGCCGCAGGCGAGAACTTGCCCGTTTTGTGTAAATGCTTGCTCAACTTAATTATCTGCTGATTCAAATCAGCGTTTTTTGCAGCACTTGTATTTGCAATAGGCAAAGGCAGGCCCATGAATCTCAGGCTAGTGGACATTTTTTACTCCTGCTGCAAACTGATGATTGGCTTGCTCAACTTTAAAGGCTGCAAGCTGAACTTTGGCCTCTTTAATCAACTCACCTAGTGAGTTAAATGCACCCAATTCAAGACGCAGGCTCATGGCACCAATCTCAAGCTCCGTCACGCCACAGGTCTCACAATACAACACACGGCAACCATCCACCCCTGCCAGCAAGATACGACTACATTGTTTAGCTTTGGTCATATTGGCATCCTCATCACTTGGTTAGTATCAGCTTGTCTTGTTTGGTAATGCGCAGGCGGTAGATCTCATTGCCGTGTTCAATCACCAGCTCTTTGCTGTTGCGAAAAAGCTGACTACTTTTGATAGTCTCTGCCGCAACACCATCAGGCTGAGTTGTGCTCACCTGATTCTCTGACTGTAGCTTCGGTTGATTTGTGTTCATGTCTGTTTAGCTCGATATTTGAAGTAAATGATAATTATTCTCATTCAATATGTCAATCAAACAAATGCAAGTTTAAAAATGCGATTGCGACTGACTCGTTTTTTTGCCCAGATAATGATGCCTGTCAGACTCAACACAGCAATCAGCGAGCCAAGCGCTGTCACCATCACACGACCAGCAATCCCAAGGATGCGGCCCGAATGTAATGGAAACTGTGCCTGCAAAAAGATATCGCCTGTACTGCCTGCGCCTGGAATATTCTCGCCAACCAGCTTGCCGTCAAAGGCATCAAAATAAAGCCAGGGATTACCAAGACCGCCATCACCATGGCCCATGCCTGGCTCAAAAAAACCCACCCCATAAAGACCCAGCAAGCCTGAAAAATAGATCCCTCCCGCAGGGCTTTGCCATCCACGGCGCTCGGCTTCAGCCTTTGCCTCTTGCACAATCTGCTCTCTACTGACGCGCTTTAGGCCAGTCTCACCAAGATGTTGTGAGCGCATATCCAACACGCTTGGGCTCAGCTTGGAAAACTGGGCAACTACAGGTCTCATGACCTGATAATTAAGATTCATCGAGATGGAAGTCACTGCCATCATCAATAGTAAACCCCATATCCAGACCCCACCTGAACGATGCAAATCGAATATCAGCTTGTGTCCGCCCTGCTTCCAACGAAACGTGAACGACTTACGCCAGCTTTGCAGATTGGGAAAAGAAATCCATAGCGCTACGAAGCAATCGATGGCCCACACAATGCCGATGATGCCCATAAAGAACAGCCCAAACTCAAGACTGCCGATATTAGGCAGATGCATGCTGTAGTGCAGTTTGTAGAGGAATGGGATCAGGTTCTCGCAATTCAATGAAAACTCGCCCCAAAGTCGGCTGGCAATCAGTTGGCCACTATATGGGTCAACAAACACCTCATTGAATTGTGGGTCTGATCCATCTATCGTTTCTACTCGGGCTGACAACACCTCGCCTGGCTCGAGCCCTAGCGGCAGGTAGCTAATTTGCATGCCGGGATTAGCAGCCTCGATGCGATTAGCCAGGACTAATGGACTCTGCATGTCGCCATGCGTTTGTGTGTGATAAAACGCCGGATTAAGCCAACTATCAAGCTCGTGATCCCAAGCGATCAAAGCCCCTGTCAGGCCTGCGATGAACAGAAAAACTGCGATGAACAGACCCAGCCAGCGGTGCAAAGTCACAAGTAGTGATCGCATTGGTGCTTACGCCTAGTATTTCCAGGTCAGCGTTGCGCTGGCATTCACTGGCGCACCGTAATAGCCTTGGCCCAAGTTGGCCCACATCAAGCTATTAAGATATTTCTCATTGGTGATGTTGTAGGCATTGAGCGCCGCGCTCCAGTTTTTGTTGATCTCATAGTTAGCCATCAGGTTAACCAGCGCATAGCTACCTTGGGTGAGACGTACATTACCAACATCAACATGGACATCATCCTGCCAGTTCACACTGGCACCGACTTTGAGTTTTTCAATTGCAGGCACCTTGTAAACAGTACTGACGCGCAGTATCTGTCTGGGTGTATAGGTTTTAACGTTATTGTCGTCTTCATCCTTCACACTCATCAGTCTGGTGTAACCACCATTTACCTTGAGATTTGAAGACAGCTCACCTGATACATCGACCTCGTAACCCTTGGTAGTCGCATCGATGCCCTGATAAACGGTAGCGATACCTACCGTACCCGCCACCTGTGCGACATTTTTCTGCTCTGTTCTAAAGAGCGACAGAGAGGTATTGATACCATTAAACAATTCACTCTTGATCCCTGCCTCATAGTTCTTGCCTTCTAATGGGGCTAACGGCTGCAGGTTCTTGTCCAGCTTGGTTTCCGGGTTATAGATGCCGGTATAGCTGGCATACAGCGAATGAACATCATTCAAGGCGTAGACAGCGCCCACATAAGGCGTCACCTTGTTGTTGGCTTCCGCATTGCGAGCCACACCGTAGCTGACACCGCTTAACTCGTAGCTCAGCATATTGCCGCCCACTGTCAGTTTGAGTTGGTCGGTCAGACTTAATCTGGTAGCGGCGTAGGTATTGAGGCGCTTCACATCAAACGATGCACCTGCCCCGGGTATCCAACTCGGTTCTGGAAACGTCGCTATATTGTCAAATCCAGTCAATGCAGCAGTGCCAAATGCGGCAGTTTTCTCGCGTTCGTTGTAGTCAGATCGTGACCAGTTAGTTCCCAACATCAAATCATGCTGCCTGCCACCCAGAGTGTATCGACCTGTCAGATAGGCGTCTGCAATCAATTCCTTGAATGTGTCACGGTATTTACCCGGCCACGCGCCAAGACCTGCCCCGGTATTACGATTCTCATTGCCAAACACATACATCAGTTCGGCATCACCATTCAACTCCTTGCGCGTCAGCTGTGTCTTTAATTTCCAGCCATTATCAAAAACATGGGTCAATTCAGCGAATGTCACATTAGTCAGGTTATTCCAGTAGCTCCAGCTAGCCCCAGTTGATGCTGATCGGCTGTATGGGCGACGCGTGCCATCTGAATAGAACAAGGGCAAGGTGCCCCACATCGGGCTGTTGGAGTCGTTCTGTTGATAGGTATGGCCAACCGCAACCGTGGTATTTTCGGTGATATCCGCTTCGAGGATGCCATAAAGCGTATTGCGCTCTTGGCTATACCGGTCAAGATAGGAATCACGGTTCTGATTTGCCATGACAACTCTTCCGCGTACATTGCCAGCCTCGGTCAACGCCCCTGACACATCCATATCAACGCGACGGTTATTCCATGAGCCTGCAGTCATCGCAACACTTGCCTGAAAATCAGTAGTCGGGCGTTTGCGTATAAAGTTAATAGTGGCTGATGGATTGCCTGTTCCTGATAACAAGCCGGTAGCCCCACGTAAAATTTCAATACGGTCATAAACGGCAGTATCGATATCGCCCATCTGTAAGCCATCTGGGAACGGCACACCTAAGCCATCGATCTGGAAATTCGTGACATCCGAGCCACGTGCAGTGTAGTAAGTACGGTCAGTCTCAGCGCGCTCAACCTTGATACCTGTGCTCATATCCAGCACATCGTTGATGGTGTTGAGCTTGAAGTCATCCATCTGATTACGCGTAATCACCGAGATGGACTGAGGCGTTTCCTTCAAGCTCATCTCCATACGCGTGGCGGTGGCAGACTTTTTGATGGTGTAGGTGTCGCTAGTCTGCTCAGAAGCATCTGATTCAGTTTTAGCCTTCACCACTAACTCAGGTAAAGTTAACTCAGCTGAATCGGCATTCATCTTTTGTGAATCTGCTGCATGCACATTCGCCATGCCAAAAAGCATGACGGTAATCGCCAGTGAAATCTGACTAGGTTTGTATAAACGTGTACCTGCTGCTGTACTTTGTAAGCCACTAAGGCCTGATTTGATGACAGCCACTGGCTGTAAAAGATTGGATTTCTTCATCCAACAACTCCCTGTTTGGATTAGCCCGTTAATAAAATTTGGCGGGCTATCCTGCAAAGTAGGAGTGGCTGGCTACGTAAAACTTAATCAAATGATAATTATTCTCATTTAAAAAGTCAACTCATTCAGATAATAAAAAACCCGCAGGATCACTGCGGGTTCAACTTTCACCTATCTCTTTTAGAGTATCAGGCTATTCATGCGCTTCACAAAAGTGGCTGGGTCTTCCAGCTGACCGCCCTCTGCCAACAATGCCTGATCGACCAAGAGATGTGCCAAATCACCAAATTTGGTTTCATCTGACTCAGATCTCAGTTTCTGCACTAGCTTGTGTTCTGGGTTAATTTCCAGAGTCGGCTTACTTTCCGGTGTCTTCTGACCAGCAGCTTTTAACAGACGCTCAAGATTACCGGATAGATCATGCTCTCCAGCCACTAGGCATGCTGGCGAATCAGTCAAGCGATGCGTTACGCGCACCTCATTCACCTTATCACCCAGCGTAGACTTGATCTTCTCGATCAAATCTTTGGATTCATCTTCCACCTTCTTTTGCTGTTCTTTTTCAGCTTCGTCTTCCAACTTACCGAGATCAAGATCACCCTTGGCGATGGATTGCAGCTTCTTGCCTTCAAATTCAGTCAGGCTACCCAGCAGCCATTCATCCACGCGGTCTGACAGCAACAAGACTTCGATACCCTTCTTACGGAATATCTCCAGGTGCGGGCTATGTTGAGCCGCTGCAAAGCTATCAGCGGTGATGTAGTAGATGGCCTCCTGGCCTTCTTTCATGCGGCTGATGTAATCTTTGAATGAAACGACTTGTGCATCAGTATCAAGATGAGTCGAAGCAAACCGCAGCAGGCCAGCAATCTTTTCCTTATTGCCAAAATCTTCACTTGGGCCTTCTTTCAACACACGGCCAAACTCATTCCAGAACTTGCTGTATTCCTCAGGCTTGTTCTCAGCCAGGTCTTCCAGCATACCTAATACCTTCTTCACTGAGCCAGCCTTGATGCTGTCGATGTCCTTGCTGTGTTGCAGAATCTCACGGGAGACATTCAATGGCAGGTCAGCCGAATCAATCACCCCGCGCACAAATCGCAGGTATTGTGGCATCAACTTCTCAGCATCCTCCATAATGAAGACACGCTTCACATAAAGCTTGATGCCGTGACGACGCTCGCGGTCATATAAATCAAATGGCGCTTTGGTTGGTAGGTAGAGCAAGGAGATATATTCCTGCTTGCCTTCTACACGGTTATGGCTCCATGACAATGCATTCTCAAAGTCATGCGACACATGCTTGTAGAACTCCTGATACTCTTCATCCGTGATGTCGTTCTTACTACGCGCCCACAAGGCAGATGCCTTGTTGACGACTTCATCTTCATCGGTAGGCACCTGCTCGCCATCTTTCCACTCGCTTGCCTTCATGACGATAGGCAATGTGATGTGGTCAGAATACTTGCGGATGATGGATTTGAGCTTCCAGTCATTAAGAAACTCATCTTCACCTTCACGCAGGTGCAAGATGATGTCGGTACCGCGGCCAGCTTTCTCGGCGGTTTCCAGCGTGTAATCACCCTCACCTGCTGATTCCCACTTCACAGCATCCGTTGCACCGGCACGACGCGTGATTAGTGTCACCTTGTCAGCAATAATGAAAGCAGAATAGAAACCAACCCCGAACTGACCAATGAGATTGGCATCCTTGGCTTGGTCGCCAGTCAGCGCGTTGAAGAATTCCTTGGTGCCAGATTTTGCGATGGTGCCGATGTTATCGATGACTTCCTGACGGCTCATGCCAATACCGTTGTCGGAGATAGTCAGGGTGCGGTTGGCTTTATCAAAAGCAAGACGAATCTTTAGCTCAGATTCGTTCTCGTACAGACTATTATTAGCCAGTGCTTCAAAGCGCAATTTATCAGCCGCGTCTGAGGCGTTGGAGATCAACTCACGCAGCACAATCTCCTTGTTGCTGTAGAGCGAGTGAATCATTAATTGCAGCAGCTGTTTGACTTCCGCTTGAAAACCTAAGGTCTCTTTTTGAATTGTCTCTGTGGACATATTTCAACTCCCGAAATGTTGATAAACAAATATGTTCAGAACATGGGGGCTGATGAAGAATTTTCAAGGATTTTTTTGTTACACTGGCAACGGAATATCAATCCTCACCACTCTGTTTGAACGAAAGCCCACTATGAGCAAAATCAGCGTCAAACCGATTGATAGCAAAACCTTCGAAG
>Ga0265327_10001896_pt1 | contig 24175 bp, 25 predicted proteins | sample 41621metaG_FD_202089 | JGI IMG/M metagenome (GOLD analysis project Ga0265327, IMG submission 202089) | Rhizosphere microbial communities from Carex aquatilis grown in University of Washington, Seatle, WA, United States - 4-16-21 metaG | ecosystem: Host-associated > Plants > Roots > Rhizosphere...
TGACGCGCAGATGCCGGTCCAGCCGGGCCTCGTCCATGCCGGGGTTGCGCCCCAGGCAATCCAAGGCGTATAGCACCATCGCGCCGCGCGCGACGGACAGCAGATGGTCCAGCAGGCTGACATTGGTGTTTTTGGCGTAGCGCTCGTTTTTGGCCGGGTCGGCGTCCCAGCCGCCCTTGCCGCTGACCGCCATCAAGCGGACGACGCGGGTGTCGATGTGGGTGTGTTTGGCGAGGCGCTCCGCGCCGCTGCCGCTCAAACCGCCCTCGCGCTCCTCCAGCACATGGGCCTCGACGACGGCGGCGAAAAAGTCCGCGTAGACGGTTTGCGCCCGGCGCGTGGCTTGTGCCATGGCCTCGCTCATCGCCCCACCCCCGCTTCCGCCAGCCCCAGGCAGCCAAAGCCGGCGCGCGTCTTCTCGCCCAGCCCGGCATGCCAGGCGAAGCGCAAATCGGCTTCGGCACCGGCCAACACCAGCGGGGCGCTGAGGGCGATGACGTAGCTGATCCGGCCTTGGCGGTCTTGCTTGAACGGCACCAGCACCGAATGTTCCGGGTTGGCGCGCAGATACAGCGAGTCGGGCTGGATTTGCAAATCCACCGGGCGGCCCGCGAGGCGGGACAGGCGGGCGTTGAGGGCGTCGGCCAGATAAGCGGGGTCCAGCCGGGTGTGCCAGCGTTTCGGCTTGCTGCCGGCCACGCTCAGGGCCAAGGGGGACAGCAGCAGGACGCCCAGCGCGCCGCCGCCGGGCGGGACGGGGTCGGCCTCGGTGGCGGGCGTGGCGGGCTTGAAATCAACGGCCTCCCCGGTGGCGGCGCGGGCGTAGGCCACCGCGCCGGGGTCGAAGCGCTTCAGGACATCGGCCAAGCCGGGGTCGGGGCTGGAGACAACGAGGCTGTGGGCGTGCTTGGCGTCGCGCCCCCGGCTGGCGCCCAGGGCGGCGAAATTCCAGGGCTTGGCCTGGTGGCCGATGACGGCGTCCGGCGCCGCGCCGGCTTGAATCCAGGCATTGACCACGGCGTCGTGGAGGATGTCCAGCAGCCGGTAGGGCGCGCGCTGGCCGGGGGCAGGGTTAAACGTACCGCTGGGTCCAGATGTTCACGCCCCGGTTGGAGTCCTTAGCTTCCGCAAGGGCCAGAAGCGCCCGGTCGGCAATAGCGGGCGGATGGACGAGGCGTACGTTAAAATCAAGGGCCATTGGAAGTACCTCTACCGCGCGGTTGACAAGGCGGGACAGACCGTCGACTTCCTGCTCGCCGCCCGTCGCGACAAGAAGGCGGCCGGGCAGCACGGCCTGTCGGAGAAGGTCAAAATCGACAAGAGCGGGGCCAACACCGCCGCTCTTGAGGCGCGCCAGGAGGAAACTGGCCAGGCCATCGAAATCCGCCAGATCAAGTATCTGAACAATCTCGTCGAGCATGGCCACCGGGCTATCAAACGGATCGTCCGGCCGATGCCCGGCTTCAAAACCTTCGACTCGGCGCAGGGAGGCTGATGCACACCACGGAATGCGCTCCCATCGCCCGCCCAGAGCCATACCGGCAAACCGCCCGGCGTTCGGTACGGGAATGCACATAGATCAACGGGAGGGTTGGTGAGCCGCCGGCCTGTGCGCTGGGTCTGCCAGCGCACAGATGCTGGCCCGCTTTTGGGATAGCGTGTGGTGTCCGCCGAAACCCGGCTATGCGAGCGGCCCCCGCAGCCTAGCGTCCGCCGGGCGCACCCCTAGGAGAAAGCAGCGATGAAAAGCAAACTCGGCCACGCATTGATCGATGACCCAAGCTGACTGGACGGCCCGCCGCTGGCGTGGCGCTTACATTGGCCTGGCCGGGACGGCGATGTTGTTGGCGCCCCTGCTGGTCAATGCAGGATCGGAAGATACCTTGCCGGCCCCGGATGCGCCGCCGGCCAATCTCGACAGTAAAATCCTGCCGGACAATCCTGCGGCGGCGGCGGCAACGCCTAAGGCCATCCGCGACGAGCTTAAGCAGAAACTCGACGAAGTCCAAGCCTTGCGCGAACGCATGGACAGCGGTGCCAAGGGCAGCCCGTTGCCTGCGGGAATCAAGCCGGAAGAGTTGACCGAGCAACGGCGGTTAATCGAATCACTGGTATTTTTTTACCAGGAAGGGCTGAACAGCCTGGACGCCACGCAGGACGAGCAGGACAAATTGAAGCTGACCGAAACCCAGGCGCGGGCATGGACGGCCTTCCCCGACCCGCCGCCGTATTCGATGTTGATGCTATATGGTTTGGAAGAAGAGGCGGATGCGTTGCGCGGCAAGCAAGCGGTGCTGGAGTCCTCGCTGGTCGGTTGGCAGGGCGATTCCGCCATCCCCCAGGCGGAAGTGTCGCGTGCGCAAGCGGACGCCAGGCTGAGCGGCGATGCCGCGGACCGCGCCGACAGCCCCGCGGAGGGCGCGGCCGCCGCGTGGCGGCGGGATTTTGCGCAATGGCGCGTCCGCGCCGCCGAGCGCAATGTTTGGTTTAAAGGCATCCAAGCCGGGCTGGTCAATGCCAAGCTGGCCGGGGTTCGGGCTGAAGCGGCCTGGCTGGGGAAAAAGATCGACGTGGCCAGGCGCGGCGCGGTGCTCAGCCTGGCCGACATGGACAAAGTCCGCGAGGGCCTGAAGGCGGCTGCCCGGAACCTCGAACAGGAACAACAAAAGGCGGTCGCGGAAAACGCCCGTTGGATCAAGGAGCGGGATCTTGCCATGCGAACCCTGGCGGCGGCGCGGGCCGAACCCCGGCCAGGCGGGGCGGACAACGCCGCGCCCGCGCCGGGGGAAACCCTGGCGGCCCGCTTGCGCACGGCCGATGCCTGGGTCGAGGCGACCCGCCAGCAAAACGAAACCTTGGGCACGCTGGCGGTTTTCCATGCGCGCATCGGGGAGTTTTGGAATTACCAATACACGCTGCTGAACAGCCGCGACCAACCGTCGCGGCAAACGGCGTTCCAACAGTTGCAACGCGATTTTGCGCGTTTGCAGCAATGGGAGGCGTACACCCAGGACAACCTCGGGCTGGCCGTCAGCGAAGAGAACAACCAGCAGGCCAATCTCGACGGCATCGGCGTCGATGCGCCGACGCGCCGTTATGAGGCGCAGACCCTTGAGGCCTTGCGCCTCAAACGGCAAACCGCCGAGCGCATCCGCCTGCTCGCGGATCGCACCGAGCATCTGTTGGGGCATTGGCTGGAAGATTGCCGCGAAACCTTCGCGGACAGGCCGGTGATGGACCGCGTCAAGGACGGCTTGCTGGACGCGGCCAATGGCGCGGCGCAACTCTTCCGTTTCGAGTTGTTCACCGTGGACGACGAGGTCGACCTGGAAGGCAAGAAAACCAGCATTGTCCGGGGCGTGACGCTGGGCACTTTGCTGACGGCCTGCGCGGTGTTCGTCGCCGGCTTCTGGCTGGCCAAATGGCTGTCGCGGCGTTTCCAGCGGATGTTGGTGGGGCAGTTCGCGATGGGCGTGGCGCAATCGAACGTGCTTAGGCGCTGGGCCTTGATGGGCTTGTCGCTGGTCTTGCTGGTGATCGTGCTCACCTTGGCGCGGATTCCATTGACGGTGTTTGCGTTCATGGGCGGGGCGCTGGTCATCGGCGTGGGCTTCGGCACGCAAACCCTGCTGAAAAACCTGATCAGCGGGCTGATGCTGCTGGTGGAGCAAAAGATCAAGGTCGGCGATATCGTCGAAGTGGACGGCATCGTCGGCACGATCACCGAGATCGACATCCGCTCCTCCACGGTGCGCGGCGCCGACGGCGTGGAGACGATCATCCCGAACTCGACGTTCCTGGAAAACAAGGTCGCCAACTGGACTTACACCAGCTCGACCATCCGCCGTTCGGTGCGCGTCAAAGTCGCCTATGGCTCCCCTTCGCGCGACGTGATCCGCCTGCTGCTGGATTGCGCCGACCGCCACGGCCAGGTGCTGGACGAGCCTAAACCGCATGTGTGGCTGGAGGAGGTGGCCGACAACGCGCTGGTGTTCGGTTTGTATTTCTGGCTGGAGATGGGGGCTAAGACCAGTTCGCTGCAAATGATGAGCGATCTGCGCTGCATGGCCGTTGACGCGCTGGACAAAGGCGGCATCGCCATCCCCTCTGGGCAGCGGGACATCAACGTGGCTGCGGGCCAGCTTGCGCCGGCCGATTCGGCTGGCGCGGCGGCATGGGTGGAGGGCGCGGCCGAACGTCGAGCCCGGCCTGCGCCTGATGGCGCCGAACCGGCCAGCGCTGTGGTTTGGCCATCCAGCCGTCCGCGCCCAGCAGGCGTCCGTAGATGCCGCGGGCTTGGCGCGGCAAGCCTTGCTGTTCGTAGGCCTCGGCGCGATGCCGGTGCGTCAGGGAGCAGGCTTGCGTAGCAAGTAGATGAGTTCCGGTTTGTCGGTTTCCGTCGCGGGCGGGCGGTGCGCGGGGACTAACGGGGCTGCCCGCCCGTCCAGACAGGTTCGAGCGAGGCTTGCAGCGCCGCATTTGCGCTATCATGCAGCCACTTTAGCCGAACAATGGCACGTATTTCCAACCGCCACCGTCAAACTTCAGGCGCTATGACAGACCTCAAGGCAAGCCGCAGGCGCTGCCCGCCGTAAGCTAAATATATCCTTGCAATTATGGAATATGGCTCCATAATTGCAATGATGATAACCCGCCGCCTGCAAACCCTGCTTGATGCCCGCCTAAGCCAGTTTCCGGCCGTGGCCTTGCTCGGCCCGCGCCAAGTGGGCAAGACCACCTTGTCCTTGGCGTTGGCGGAGCGGCTGCCCTCCATTTACCTCGACTTGGAATCCGACGCCGACCGCGCCAAACTGGCCGATCCCGAACTTTACTTGGGTGGCCACGAGGACAAGCTGGTGATCTTGGATGAAGTGCATCGGCTGCCGGGCTTGTTCGGCAATCTGCGCGGACTGATCGACCGAGGCCGCAGGCAGGGTCTGCGCAGCGGGAGGTTCCTGCTGCTCGGCTCGGCCTCCCCGGACTTGCTGAAGCAGTCCGGGGAAACCCTGGCCGGACGGATTGCCTATTTGGAATTGCATCCCATTGACGCCTTGGAAGTGCGGCCGGCACAGCGCGACACGCTGTGGCTGCGGGGCGGTTTTCCCGACAGTTTGCTGGCAGCCGACGAGGCGTTAAGCTTGCGCTGGCGGCGGGATTTCATCCGCACTTACTTGGAGCGCGACATACCGCAACTGGGGCCGCGCATCGCGGCGGAAACCCTGCGCCGGTTCTGGACGATGCTGGCCCACCATCAGGGCGGCTTGCTGAACGCCGCCCAATTGGCCCGAGGCTTGGGGGTGGACGGCAAAACCGTCGCCGCGTACTTGGACTTGATGGTCGATTTGCTGCTGGTGCGGCGGCTCGCCCCTTGGCATCGCAACGTCGGCAAGCGCTTGGTGAAATCACCCAAGGTCTATGTGCGCGACAGCGGGTTGCTTCATGCGTTGCTGGGGCTGCGCGACCTTGAATCCCTGCTAGGCCATCCCATCGTCGGGGCCAGCTGGGAGGGCTTTATCATCGAAACGTTGCTGGCGGTGGCGCCGGACGGGATGGAGGCGGGCTTTTACCGCACCGCCGCCGGGGCTGAAATCGACTTGGTGCTGAATTTTCCCGATGGCCGCTTGTGGGCCGTGGAAATCAAACGCGGCCTCGCCCCAAAACTCGAACGGGGCTTCCATCAAGCCTGCGCCGACCTGCAACCCGAAAAGCGTTTCGTGGTGTACGCCGGTGGCGAACGCTTTCCCATGGGTGAGGGCATCGAAGCCATTGGCCTCGCGGAACTGGCGGAATGCCTGTGGGAAGCTTAGGCGCGACGGCGAAGACAATGCCGCCTGCCGAATGGTCGGGAGAAGGCTGGTGCGGTTTTCGCGAAGATGCCATCTTATTTAACATAATAACCATTCGCGCCAAACGCATGTGGCGGCCAAGCCGAAATGCCCGGCCGCGCGGGTGTAGGCGAGGCGTCAGGCGCTGCCGGCCAGCTCGACGGCGGGCGTGTGGCCGCGGGTCAAGACCGTCGGCGAAAGCATCCTGGCGACCCCGGCGCGGCGCATCTGCTCGAACGGGCCGCGGACGCCCAGGGCGGACACAGGCCGGCCGGGCTGCCCGCCGGAGCAGGAAAACGACGGGGCCGGGCTTTCGGCGGCGACCACCGCCAGCACGTCGGAAACAGGCGCGGGTCGATTTCCCCGCCATCCAGGTGGGCGATGCGGCGTCCCAGGGGCCGCATCATCGCTTGCAGGCTTGTGGGATAGCCGACCACCCGTCAATGCGCCTCGTCCCTGACCGGGTTGGCCAGCCGGCCGATGTTTTCGATCTCCACCGCCACGGTGTCGCCGGGCCGCAGCCAGACCGGCGGGTTGCGCGCCATGCCGACGCCTTGTGGCGTGCCGGTCAGGATCACGGTGCCCGGCAGCAGCGTCGTGCTGCCGCTCAAGAATTCGATCAGCGCCGGCACGTCGAAAATCATGTCGGAGGTGTTGCTTTCCTGCATGGTCTGCCCGTTCAGCACGGTCTTGATGCCGAGCTTGTTCGGGTCGGGGATCTCGTCCGCCGTCACCAGCGCCGGGCCTAGCGGGCAGAAGGTGTCGAAGGTCTTGCCCCGGCACCACTGGCCGCCGCCGCCGTGCTTCTGCCAGTCGCGGGCGCTGACATCGTTGGCGCAGGTGTAGCCCAGCACATAAGACAAGGCGTCCTCGCGGCGCACATTCTTGGCGGCCTTGCCGATGACCACCGCCAGTTCGCACTCGTAGTCGACCTTGTCGCTTTTCAGATGCGTGGGCAGCAGGATCGGCCCGTCCGGATGCTGGACGGCGTTCGGCAGCTTCATGAACACCACCGGGTGCTGCGGAATCGCCGCCTTCGTCTCCTCCGCGTGGAGCCGGTAGTTCAGGCCGATGCAGACAATCGCCAGCGGCCGCACCGGCGCGAGCAGCCTGGCGACCTCGACCCGCCGCCCGCTGACGCGGTGCTCGCCGAAAATATCGCCTTCAATCGCCAGCGCCGTGCCGTCCGGCTGTTGCGCGGCATGGCCGCCGCGGCCTTGCGTGTCGAGGTAGCGAATGATCTTCATAGGGGTTTGTCCGGGTTTGTAGTGTTCATGCCAGGGCGGCGATGCGCCGAGGTCGGTCCGACCCCTCGCCAAGGCGCAGCCGCTCCTCCCTCTCGTTGAAATCCTTGACGGATATGAAACCATGAAAGCCACGCGGTTCAAAGCCTTCGGGGACCGGGTAACTTAGCGTGATTCCACATTTCGCCATGGTGGGCTCTCGTGATGCGACGGCCGATGAATTCGGCAAGAAACAGCCTCCCCACTGGACAAGGACGGCTGATGACCGGGTTTTGCCGGCATTGCCATTGCTTGGGCGTTGCGCCGACATTCCGCTTCTGGGACACTGTGTCCAAGCAACCCGTCAACAGGATACCCGGAGATTGACCATGGCAACCCGCATCGCCTTGGTGGCTGGCGCCACCGGACTCGTCGGCCAGGAATGCCTGCGCCTGTTGGCGAAGGATGCCGGCGTGGCAGAAGTCCGCACCTTGGTGCGCAGGCCCTTGCCGCCGGATCTCCAAGCCCCCGGTGTCCGCGAGTGCATCATCGATTTCGACCGCCTGGACGGACATCCCGATGGGTTCCAAGTGGTGGATTGGGTGTTTTGCGCCCTAGGCACCACGCTGCGCCAAGCCGGTACGCAAGAGGCCTTTCGGCGCGTCGATTTTGACTATTGCCTAGGCGTGGCCAAGGCGGCGAGGGCGGCCGGCGCGCGGCATTTCCTGCTGGTGAGCGCGGCCGGCGCGGACGCCCGCTCAAGCATTTTCTACAGCCGGGTCAAAGGCGAGCTGGAAGAGGCGGTGGGCCGGCTAGGCTACCCCTCGCTCACCCTCGCCCGGCCCTCCCTGCTCTTGGGCGACCGTTCGCCGCCGCGCCTCGGGGAAGAAATCGGCAAGCGGCTGGCCTGGCTGTTCCCGCCGCGCTGGCGGCCGGTGCGGGCAGGCCAGGTGGCCTCGGCACTGGTCCGGGCTGCGCAGGCCGATGAGCCCGGGGTGAAGATTCTGGACAATGCGGCCCTGCGTGGCGGGCAATGAGGCCAATCGCTTTGGCGCAGGCGGCCATCCCCCGCAAGCTTGCGCCGCCCGGGGTCGCACCGCGGTTTCTCCATAGGCTGGCACCGGCGACTTTCCGGCTATGAACACTGCCACCAGGTAACCCACCCGGACCAGCCCATGAGCCTATCCATGTACCAAGCCTCCATTCCCGTCTTGACCAAAATCCTGGCGAACCTGGCCTCCATTCTGGAGAAGGCGGAAGCCCACGCCGCCAACCAAAAAATCGACCCGGCCGTCTTCATCCAGGCGCGGCTCTATCCCGACATGTACCCGCTGGCCCGGCAAGTCCAGATCGCCACCGATGTCGCCAAAGGTTGCGCCGCGCGGCTGTAGGGGCAGAGCCCCCCCGTCTACGAGGACAACGAGGCCAGCTTCGCCGAGCTCCAGGGCCGCATCGCGAAAACCATCGCGTTTTTGGAGGGTTTCACCCCCGGGCAAATCGACGGGACGGAGGAAGCCGCGGTCACCTTGAAAGTGGGGGGCCGCGACAAAGCCTTCAAGGGCTTGCCCTACCTGTTGGAATTTGTGCTGCCGAACGTCTATTTTCACACAACCACCGCCTACGCCATCCTCAGGCATGGGGGCGTCGAGCTGGGCAAGGCGGATTTCCTGGGGAGTCATTAGCCGAATAAGGCTTTGTCGGTGAACGGCCATAAGGCCACGCACGGCCAACCCGGCGGTTTTTGTCCGCCGCCTAGCGCCATACGACGTGCCCATCACCCCCTACACGGTACACCGCCTCATCCGGGACGCCTTCCAGCGCATCGGGTTGAATCACGGCAGGACCCATGCCTTGCGGCATACCCTGGCCCGCCGCCTCCTGGAGCACGGCAGCTCGTTGAAGGAGGTCGCCGATATGCGGTCGCCGCCTTGTCGGCCTACCGGCAGCTCTGCGGCCAATTTGTCCAAGAATCACCCGACGCGCCTTTTTTTGTGGGCACACGCGGCAAGCGCCAAGGCAAGATGCTGAGCCCGCGCCAGGCGGAGCGGGTCTTCGGCGGGCTGCGCTGGCAACGGGGATGGGTCAACCGGGGAGCCCATGACGCCCCGCGCATCCACGACCTCCGCCACACCTTCGTGGTCCGCCGCGTGTTGCTTTGGCGCGAGCAAAGCGTTGACGTCGGCCAGGCGATGCTGGCGCTTTCCACCTGGGAAACCCTGGCCAATATCGAGGCGATCATCGACGCGGTCAGCCGCCGCGTGGAGGGGGTGTGCTTCGAGCGCGGGCAACTGCGCTACAAAGTTTATGTGCGCAAGCCAGCCGACGCGCCGGCCATCCGCGAGGTGTCGCGGCTATGGCTGGGCTGTCCGGCCAATGCCCTGTTTTTGCATGCCGACATCTGCCGACGCGTACGGCTGGTCGAAATCGAAGCGAGCGGCGGCCGTGCCATCGAGTTCCCGTGAGGCGGGAAGCGTCGCGGGCGTCAAGCCATTCCGCCATTGATGGAGATAATCTGGCCTGTGATGTAGGCGGCTTGCTCGGAACACAAAAAACCGACCAAGTCGGCGACTTCCTCCGGCCGGCCGGCGCGTTGCATCGGCACGATGCGACGGATGGCTGGCTCGTCAAAGCTGGCCGCGCTGATCGGCGTGGCAATGACGCCGGGGGCGACGGCATTGACGGTGATGCCACGGCTGGCCAGTTCCAAGGACAATGCCTTGGTGGCCGAGTGCAAAGCCCCCTTGGCGGCGGCGTAGTTCACTTGGCCGCGGTTGCCGATCAGGGCGGCCACCGAGGTGATCGTGACGATACGCCCCCAGCGGGTGCGCAGCATCGGCAGCGTGAGCGGCTGGGTGACGTTGAAGAAGCCGTTGACCGACACGTCGATGACGCGCCGCCATTGCTCCGCGCCCATGCCCGGAAACACGGCGTCGTCAATGATGCCCGCATTGTTGACCAACACCTGGATCGGGCCTGCTTCCAGCAAGGCTTCCAGGCTCCGCCTCACCGCTTCGCCGTCGGTCACGTCAAAACTCAAAGCTTCGGCGGAACCGCCGCCGGCTGCAATTTCATTGGCCAGCGCCTGCGACGCCTCCAATCCGCGATGGGCGTGGATCAGCACATGCAAGCCGTCGGCGGCCAAGCGGCGGCTGATGGCCGCGCCGATGCAGCCGCTGCCACCGGTGACCAGGGCGCGTTTCATGCCAGCACCGACGGCAGTGTGACCGGACGCAGCCCGGCGGCGGCGACGGCTGCCAGCACACGTGGCAAGACTTCCAGGGTTACCGCATTGCCCTTGCGGGTGCGGGCGGCGTTGCCGTCGTGCAGCAGCAGGATGTCGCCGGCGGAAAGGCCTTGTAGCAAGCGGGCGCAGACCCCATCCGCATCGCCGTCGCGGGTGTCGAAGCCGCGCCGCGTCCAACTGGTAAGCCGCAGATCCAACCGGGCCAGCACGGGATCAAGAAATGGATTGCGCAAGCCGGCCGGTGCCCGGAAGAACCGGGGCGGCACCCCGGTCAGCGCGGCCAGTGTTGCTTGGGCGGCGGACACATCGTTCAACAGGGCTTGCGGCCCGAGCAGGGAAAAATCGTAGGCGTGGCGCAGCGTGTGGTTTTCCACCGCGTGGCCCCGGCGGATGATGTCCCCGACCAGCCCGGGATGGCGCAAGGCGCGTTCGGCGATGCAGAAAAAGCTGGCTTTGACGCCCCAGCAGTCCAGCAGGTCGAGCACGGCGGGGGTGACCGCCGGGTCGGGGCCATCATCAAACGACAGCGCAAGCTCGCCCCGCGCCACCGCCAGGGCGGGCAGCCTCCGCCAATTCGGGCCTAGCCAAGCGCAACGCGGCAGCAGCCCTGCCAGCGTCAACAGCGCGTGGTCGGCGGCAACGGCACCTAAGCCCCAAGGCCATAAGTCTGGGTTGAAGGCCGTCGCGGCAAGCGCCCCGGCATGCAATAGCGCGGAAGCTTGGATGAAGGGGCTGGGATGCCAGCGCGGCGCGGACACATTGTTCATGGGTCGAAATCAGCCAGCAAGGCGGAAAAAACCAGTGCGAGAACCGCCCCAGGCGCGACAGTCACGCCGATGGCCTGAAGTACGGGAACCTTTGAAAAAGCCAGCAGGCCGAAGCCCGCCACGGTGGCGATATTGGCGAACAGCAGCGAGGCGAGCGTGCGCGGGGCGATCTTTCCGCCGGCTTCCTGTCTGCCCCGGTCGAAGAATAGCGCATAGTTGGAGCCGACCGCCACGGTCAACAACAGGCCGACGAGATGCAGCAGCGTCAGTGCTTGCCCGGCCAGCGCCAGACCCGCGACGACCACCAGCACCGCAATCAGCAAAGGGGCCATCACGCGGGCAACCCGCTTGACTGAGCGCAAAGCGGCCAGCAACAAAACGGCGATGGCTAATAGGCCGGCCAGCGAGAATACCATCGCTTCCCTGAGATAACCCGCATAGAGCCGGTCGGCTTCTGCTTTGATGTCCACAAACCAAGCACCGGCCAAGCCCGAGGATGAGATGGCTTGGCGCACCACCACGGCGTCAATCGGATTGCCGGCCACCGGAGCCCTCAGTGGCAGCAGCGCGAGCCAACGCTGATGCTGCCGGAGCAACAACCCGTCCACCACCAGCGCAAAACTGGTCCCTTGCCAATCGGCTTGCCGCAGCGGCCCGCGCCGGCGGGCGGCTTCCACATCGGCGAGGAAGGGCGCGAAACGATCCGCCCGCACCGGCAAGCCGGACACCGCCCCGCGCAAGCGGCGCTGCAATTCGTCCGGGGTTGGCAGGCTGGCCAGCCGGGCTTGCTGGACGCCCGCACTCGGCAGGAACAGCGCCGGGCTGGTAAATCCCGCGATCACGCCTTGCGCGGCCAAGGCTTGCAGGGCCGCCCCCAATGTTTCCGCCGCCGCCAAGGCCGCATCGCGGTCCTGTCCCGAAGCGATGGCCAGATAGCCGCCGTCCGGCGCGCCCAAATCGGCCCGCAGACGGGCGTCTAGCGCCTGGTCGGCGGCCGGCGCCGGGCTTAACGCGGCCAAATCATGGCTCCATACACTGTCCCGATGCCATAAAACAACAACGCAAGCGGCGACGGACAAGGCGGCAGGCAGCCAACGCCAGCGCCGCGCCCAATGTATGCAATCCAGCAAGCGCAAGCCAAAAGGCGCGAAATCGCGGCGGCAAAACACACCCGGCCGCAAGGCCGGCAGCACGAAGCGCGTCACCGCCGCCGCCGTCAGCAAACCGGCGATGGAATACAGCCCCAATTGGGCCAGGCCCGGAAATCCCGAGAACAGCAGCGACGCGAAGCCTGTCACCGAGGTCAACATGCCTAAACGAATCGTCGGCCAGAAACGGTTGGCCCATTGCCTTGAATCCTGCTGCGACTGGATGAATAGATAAATCGAATAATCCACCGCCTCGCCGATCAGCGTCGCGCCGAAGCCCAAGGTGACGCCATGCACCACGCCAAACCCTAGGCTCACGGCGGCGATGCCGGCCAAAGCGCCGGACGCCACCGGCAACAAACCCAGTACCACGGTCGCCAGGGAGCGGTAGATCGCCAGCAGCAGCATAAACACGCTCAGCGAACCCAGCAGCGAAAGCCGGATCGCCTCGCTTTTGATGGTGTCGCGGGCGGCGACGGCAAACACGCCAGGCCCCGTCAGCACTAAACGGGGAAGAGAGCTAGGTAACCTCTGAATAAGTCCTTCGACAGGCTCAGGACGAACGGCAAATACTTGATTCCGTTCGTGCTGAGCTTGTCGAAGCATGAACGGAATCAACTTATTCCTAGGTTCCCTAGGATTTGCCAAATCCATTGCGGCGGTTTCCGCCGCCGCGCTGAAAGCCTGCCGGATCGCGGCGACGGCCTGTTGCTGGCCGTCCAAGTCGGAGCCTAAAGCCCGCGTCGATGCCAGTAACAGCGCCCGCGTTCCGTCCTTGGAGGCCCAAGCCCCGTGCAGGCTGGAAGGCGCCGAACCGCTGTCGATCAGGCCCAACAGCCGAACCATCTCGCCAGTCGGGTCGCTGGGCAGCAGAGACTTCAGCAGCAGGCCCGCCGAAGAGGCCAAGGCTTCGATGGACTCGGCCAGCGCCGCACGCAGGCCGGCCTCGCTGAAATGCTCGGCGCCGACGGCGGGGCTCAGCAGGTAACGGTTGCCAAATAGAAACGTCCGATCCCGTGCCTGGCTGGCGGCGTCCCCGTTGCTGATTAGCGAGAAATCAGGGTTGTCGCGCAGCCGCTGCGCCATGTCCTTGGACAGCCCGGCGCGGGTCAAGGCATCAGTGCCTTCAATGCCGACCAGGATCAACCGGGCCACCATGCCGTCTTTGAGCAACGAGACCAGCAGCCGTTGTTCTTGGGTAGGGCTAGCGGGCAGGAAGGCCGACATGTCCTCGGTGAAATTGGCCCGCCCTACGGTCCCGCCGCAGGCCAGCACAAAGCCTAGCCAGGCCAAGATCGCGTAGACCCGCCTGCGTTTCGGAAGCGGCTTCATGGCTCAACCCGGATCGGCTCGATGCGCATCAGCGAACGGTCGCCGTCCGCCTGCTGGATTTCGACCGAGCGCAATTGCGCCGCCTCGCCGGTGATTTTGATTCGGCTGATAACCGACGACATTGCCGGCGCGGACGGCAGCAGCAGCAACGTCCAATGCGCGGACGAGCCGCCTAGATACAGACGCCACACCCGCTCCAGCGCGGCGCGGTCGCCGGCCAGCGTGCCGCGCAGGCTCTCGACGAACACGGCGAGTTCGGGATAGTCGCTCAATGGCACGCTTTTCTTCTGGCCCTTGGCTTCGATAGTGAGCGTGCCATTGTCCAGCGTCAGGCGTTCGGGCTGCGGTTTGAAGGTGTTTTTCTCCAAATGCCCGGGCCGGGCATAGACCAGTTCGCCGGAGGATTCGACCGGCTGGTCGAGCAAAGCGATGAATTTCTTTTCGTTGAAACGGGCGCGGCCGCCGCTGTTTTGCGCCAGGGCCGGCAACAGCGCATCCAGCCCGAAGCCCTCCGCGGCGGCGTTTTGGCCCCACGCCAGCACTAGCCACAGGAAAAGCATACGGCGCGACCCCATCATGACACCGGGGCTTGCCGCGCCAGCGCGGCCAGCCCTTCGCGGGGCAGTTTGCCGGTGTCATTGCGCGGCAAGGCGTCGACGAACAGCAAAGGGCGCGGCAAAAAGGCCGGCGCGATGCGCTCGCGCAGGGCGCGGGTCAAACTTTCGGCATCCAGCGTCGGCGCGACGACGAAGGCGGTGAGCCGGGCCACCCGTTCCGGGTCTGTGTCCTGTGGCATGAAAAACACGCCGTCCAACACGCCGGGGATCGCATTGAGCTGGTGGTTCAGGTAAGCCAGCGAACTGCGGTGCCCGGCGATATTCACCAAGTCGGCGCTGCGGCCGTGCAGCAGAAAGCGGTCTTCGGCCACCGGCTCCAACACATCGCCCAGTTCCACCCGGCCTTCGACATGGCCGCCGCCGGCCCAAGCCCGGCCATGGTCAAAACGCAGCCGCACACCCGGAAAAAGACGCCATTCGGCAGACAGCGCAGGCCTTCGACTGGCCAGCTGGCCGCTCTCGGTGCAGCCGTAAATCTCCATCAGCGGCGCGGCGAAGCGCTGTTCCGCCGTGTGGACGAGGCTCTCGGAAATCGGCGCGGTCGCCGACAACAGCAAATCCACTGGCGGGAGGTTCTGTCCCTCGGCCAGCAGGGAACGCAGATGGAACGGGGTCGTCACCAACAGTCGCGGGCGCGGCGCGGCATTGACCGCCGCGCAGATGTCCAGCGGAAAGAAATGCGGGTCGGCGCTGATCGCGCCGCCGGATTGCATCGCCAGCAAGACGCTCGATTCCAAACCATACATGTGCTGCGGCGGCACGGTGGCGACCAGCGTCCAAGGCCGCTCCGCGACCATGCCCAGCCGCCGCGCTTCGGCCCGCACATTCGCCACCAAGGAGCCCCAGGTTTTTGTGTGCGGCAGCGGCAGTCCGGTGGATCCGGAGGTAAAGACATAGGCCGCCGCGAGTGTCCCGGCTATCCAGGGCACGGCGGGATCGGCTTGGGCCTGCGGCCCTTCGTCTTCGGGAAAACGGATGACAGGCAGATCGACGGCCGGCGCGCAGCCATCGGCCAAACAGACGCTGTCGGGCGCAAACGCGGCCAAGGCCTGAAGCATCCCTTGCACCTGGCAGGACGGCAGCAGGCTGGTTTTGCCGCTCACCATGGCGGCGGCCAGCCCTACCATGAAACGGTAACGGTCGCCGCACAGGTTCAGCACAGGCCCGCCGCCGCCCAGCAGCCGGGCGAGGCGCTGGACATCGGCGAGAAAGCGGCGAACCGTGATGGCCTGCCCCGCACGGAACGCGATCGGCCCGTCCAGGGAACGATGCGTGACCAGCGGGAAGCTTTGCCGAGACTCAGTCTCCACGATAATCCTTCCTCCAGTTCAGCTTGGCCGGCCCGGCGTGGGCGGCGATTGCCAGAATATCCGTATCGATTCGAGCAGGCTGGAATGTTTGGCCGGCGGCAGGACGCGCAGGCGGATGGCATATTCGGCGAGAAACATCAGCAGCAGGAACAGCGGGGTAAGGAAGTTGGCGAACACCGACCAAACCGTGAACGGAGCCAGCCAGAAAAGCACGCTGGAGGCCACCGCCATGAACGCGAAATAAGCCGTCCAGGCGGCGGTCAACCGGCGCGTGTAACGTCTTACTTTCCGCGGCAGGCAGCGTTGCTCGATAGCCGCCGCGAACTGCGAGCACAGCGGCCGCCGGCCCGCTGACAGCGTATGTCCGAACACTAGGCACAGGGCCAGGTGTGTCGCCACATATTGAACTAGAAAAAGCCAGCCGAAATGCTGCCGGAGCATGTCCCAAGCATCCGCTAGCAAAGCCAGCGCGAACATGAAACCGGCGAGCGCCAACAGGACCAAACGGCGCGGCGAACGCCAGCTAAACCCTAAGGCGATGGCCGCGACGGGCAGGACGGCCAATAGGGCGCCCAAATCGCCTGATGCCGTAAACGCGGCATAGTGCGCCAGCAGCGGATAGGCCAGCAACAAGCCCGCCATCGCCGTCCACTTTAGGCGGCAGGCCAGGTTCGCTCCCGCGGGGCGGAGGGTCATGGCGCGACCTCGACCACCAAGCGTAAAGGCGCCAGGTAATCAATCACCACCCGTCTCGGCAAGCCCTGCGCGATGGCTTGCAGCAACGGCAGGCTGCGGGCGGCGGGAATAGCCACTCTTAGCGCCTCCAAGTCCGCATTGGCGAGAGGGTCGGGGGCCTCTGCGGCCAAGGCCACCGTGATCTCGGCCCAGGCCCTTGGGCTGTCGGCGGGTGCCAATACCAGCGCGACACCAAAAGCATCGAAAATAGGCCGGACACGTCTTAATGGCTCCGGGTAGTCGGTGTCGTAGGCGATCAGCAGCGTGCGGATGCCATCCACGGCAACCTGGGTTAAAGCCTCCAACAGCCCGGCGCCGAAACTGGCGTCGAAGCCGCACAGCACCGAGGAAGGGGACATCGCGCCGACGGCGATGCCCCAATAGCCGGCGGGCGCGTTGTGTACCGAATTATGGAAGCGCGTCGGCGAAATCCGGCGGTCGCCGGAGGCCAGCGTCGCGCAAATCTCATGGCAGTTGTAGCCATCGCCGCCGGACGAGGAAAACACCGTCGCTAAGGTGGACGAATCTAGCCCGGCAGCGGCGGCGGCTTCCTGGCCGACGGCCAGCGCGAGCTTGACCGCCTTGCCCGCCCGCCGCCGCTCCGCCGCTGGCAGCGCGGCGGGCGGCGGCAACACGGTGGCGCTAGGCTGGTAGCCCGCGCGACCGGCCAGAATGGCAAGCCCCGCCCGCCAGTCGGCCAGCCCCGGCCCCAGCAGCCCGATGCCTTCCAGGCTGGCGGTTAGCGGCCGCGCAGACAGGCCGGTTTCAGTTTGCACGGCCAAAAGCCAAGCAACAGTTGCTGCCGCCGAAACCAAAGGAATTGCTCAGTACTCGGGAGACGGGCTGGCGGCGATTGTCCAGCAGATAATCCAGATCCAGGCCTGGATCTGCCCGGCGCGTATTCACGCTGCCCGGCAACAAACCGTGCTGCAAAACCAAGGCGCAGATCACCGCCTCGATCCCGCCGGCCGCGCCCAGCGCATGCCCGGTGGCGCCCTTGGTGGAACTGCACGGCGTACTGGGCCCGAACAGCGCCGCCACGGCCCGCCCTTCCGCCGCGTCGTTGCCCGTCGTCGCCGTGCCATGCAGGTTGATGTAATCAATATCCCCAGGCGCAAGGCCGGCGCTGGCCAACGCGGCTTGCATCGCGAGGCGGGCACCCAGCCCCTCCGGGTGCGGGGAAGACATATGGTAGGCGTCGCTGGATTCGCCGACGCCGAGCAACAAAATCGCATCGTCGGCAAGCGTGTCCGGCGGGCGCGTCAGCAGGCCAAAAGCCGCCGCTTCGCCGATGGAAATGCCGTCGCGTTCGGCGTCAAACGGACGGCAAGGCTGGCTGGACAACAGTTCCAGGGCATTGAAGCCATACAGCGTGGTCAGGCACAAGGAATCGACGCCGCCCACCAAGGCGGCGTCGATCAGCCCGGCCTCAATCATGCGCCGTGCCGAGCCAAATACTTTGGCGCTGGAAGAGCAGGCGGATGAGACCGCGACGGCGGGGCCGCCCAGGCGGAAATGGCGCCGTGCGAAGTCGGCCACCGAGAACGGGTTGTGCGTGCCGTGGTAGACGAAATCGGCCGGCAAAGCGCCACTGACAGGGTCGCGCCGCCGGTAAGCGTGCTCGGTCTGGAGAATGCCGGTCGTGCTGGTGCCCAAAAACACGCCGACCCGCGCCCGTCCGAAACGCGCCGCCGCCCGTTCCACCGCCTCCGCCAAGCCATCCTGGGCCAGACCCATTTGGGCCAGGCGATTATTGCGGCAATCGAACTCGCGCAGCTCTGGGCGAATCCGCACCTCGTCGACCCCCCTCACCTCGCCGATCCAAGTGTCGAGGCCGACGCCTTCAAACTGGCAAGATGTTAGCCCGCCGCGCTGGCTATAGAGCGAGTCCAAGGTCTGGCCCAATCCCGCGCCGACGCAACTCGTCGCCGTAAAATGGGAAAACAGCAGGGGATTCATGGTGAGGGGCTAAGCTTTTTCATCTGTTGGCCGTCGCGTCGCTTGCCGGTTCTGTTGTTCGCTAGATTTTTGTTGATGACGGTCGCCTGATATTCGACGTGGAATGCCGCTGCCATCGCTCTTCCGGCAAGGTACGCGCCAATCGGAGCGAAGTCTGTGCGCAATCGCACATAGAGCAAGCCGATTTTTAACGAGGTTTGTGTGCGCTGCCGCACAGAATCAGGGCTGATCTTTTGGTTAAGCTATCTTTTGCGGCTTGCGCGATGATTTTATCGGTATATTGTCCAGCCCTTTCCGCATACGCAAACACCCTGATAATAAAACGAAGAGGCAGCTATGAATAAATGCTTGATACTCGGTATGATGATCGTCGCGGTGGATCTGGGCGGATGTATGATTGTCGAATCGCCGATCAAAGGCGTGTTGGGCACGGAAGTTATCTGGGGCGATATGGCGACCGGTAAAGGCGGCGCCGAAGAATTGGCCAGACTGAAAGAGGGCAAAGCCTGCGCCCAATCCATCCTAGGCTTGCTGGCGCGCGGCGACGCCAGTGTCCGCGCCGCCAAAGAAAACGGCAAAATCACCGAGGTCATTTCAGTCGACCACTCGGCGAGGAATTTATTAAATATCGTTGGCGAGTGGTGCACCATCGTCAAAGGCAACTAGCCGACCCGGGGCGCATGCAAAACCTAAGGCCGGAGATTGATTGCGCCAGCCTATTGGCTACGATAACCACGCGAAACCCACACGCCGCGCCATAGCACCATGCCCATCACCTCCCAACGCAACGCGGAAGACGAACGCGCAGCCCTGTTTCCAGCAGAACTGCTGCCCTTGTTCGGCGACGCTTTTGTCCTGTCCTGTGATTTCCTTGAAGAGTACGTCGCCCGCTTAACCCTCGCGGTGTTTCGCTCCACGGGGCTGGAAGCCGTGTTCCGCACGAACGCGGAGGCCACGCTGGAGCAGGCGCTGGCGCAAGCCGGGCTGGCGGCAACGGTGGCGCGGGTGCCGGTGGCTTGGATGTTAGCGATGCTCACCCTGCGCGGCTGCTTGGAATCGGGCGTGGGCGCTGACGGCGAGATCCGCCATCGACTCGGACAAGCCTTGCCCGAACTCGACCCTGGCGAGATTTTGCGGCAGCAGCAAGCGCATGACCCCCGCTGCTTGCCGTCGTTTGCGATCACGGCGCTGGCCGCGGAACACTATCCGGCGATTTTACGCGGGCAGATGACCGGCGAGCAGGTGCTGTTCAGCGCCGAGGGCATCAGCGCCTGGGTAAAATATTTCTCCAATGACAACCCGCTGTATGCCGTCAGCAACGCCTTGGGGGCCATTGCGGCGGAACAGGCCTTGCCCGAAGGCCCGGCCAGCATTCTCGAAATCGGGGGGGGCTTGGGCAGCGGCACGGAAGCGCTGCTTGAGCGGCTCAAGGCCCGCGTCCAGCCCATCGCCGCTTACCATTTCACCGAGATCTCAGCCCTTTTCCTCAAACGCGCCCGGCGCAGTTTGCAGGCGCGGCGGCCGGGCTGCCCGTTGAGCTTCGCGCCGCTCGACATCGACCGGCCTTTTGCCGAGGGGGGCGTCCAGCCTGGCACTTACTCGCTCGTCTATGGCGTCAATGTGCTGCATGTCGCCCGCGACCTGGCCGCCACGCTGCGCGAGCTGAGGGGGGCGCTTAAAATCGGCGGCGTGCTGGTGATGTCCGAGTGTGTGCGGCCTGTCGCGGACAGGCCGTTGCACATGGAGTTTGTGTTCAATTTGCTGGCCGCGTTCCGCGAACCGCTGCGGGTGCCCGCTTGGCGTCCGAATGGCGGCTTCCTGACGCCTGAGCAATGGACGTCCGCCTTGCTTGCCAACGGCTTCACAGAAGTCCGCGTCTATCCTGACATCGCCGCCATCCGCGGCGCTTATCCCAGCTTCGTGGCGGCGGCGGTCGTCGCCCGGAAAATGTGAACGCGAGCATCGCCATCCCGGCCGGCGGCGCCTGGTTCGAGGGGCATTTCCCGGGCCGGCCGATCCTGCCGGGCGTCGCCACGCTGGCGCTGGTTCTCGACGCGCTGGCGCGGGAAACCCGGTATCCGGTCAGCCTGCGCGGGATGGTGTTTGCCAGGCTGCGCCAGCTCGTGCTGCCCGACGACCGCCTCGAACTCGGCACACGGGAACTCGGCAACGGGCATACGCGTTTTGACCTCCAACGCGCAGGCGCGTTGGTTGCCAACGGCGAGTTGATCTTGGGCCCCCCCGCCGAAGCGCGCCCGCCGTTGGCGGCGGTTGCCGCAAGTGTCTTCCCCTTCGACGCGCCGCCTCTAGCCGCGTTGCTGCCGCAACGCCCGCCGATGCGCATGCTGACGGCGATTTTGAGCGCCACGGACGATGGGCTAAGCTGCGCCGCCGCTGTCCCCGCCGCCTGCGCGCTGGTCAGCGGCGGCAGCGCCCCGGCGCTGGCCGGGCTGGAGGCGGCGGCGCAGGCGGCGGCGGCTTGGGAGGCGATGCGGCGCTGGCGCGCAGGGGACGGCGCGGTGCCGCGCATCGGCTATCTCGTCGCCCTGCGCGATGTCGTGTTTTTCGCCGAACGGGTGCCCGCCGGGCTAGCCCTGTCGGCCACCGTGCGGCTGGAGGCCGCCGCCCCGCCGCTGAGCTATTACCAAGTCGAAGTAGCCTTGGGCGGCAGGCCCATTGTCCGCGGCACCATCGCCACCTTCCTGGCGGCAGGGAGCTAGGCATGGACGGTCGTTTTGGCCTTTTAGCGCTGGCGCGCTTTATAATCGCCGCCTTCCCCACCCGCAAAAATCCCACGGAGCTATTTGATGTCGCAGTTGTCCCCACTGGAGCAGGAAGTCGCCGAACTCATCACGCAATCGCTCAACCTGGACACCGATCCGGGCAGCATCGACCCGGCGCAGCCGTTGTACCGGGAAGGCTTGGGCCTGGATTCCATCGACATTCTCGAACTCGCGCTGGTTCTGTCCAAGGCTTACGGCTTCCAGATCAAATCCGACGACCCGGACAATGCCCAAATCTTCTCGTCGCTGGCGGCGTTGGCCCGAACCGTCGAGAGCCGCCGGACGACATAGCCCCATTCAGCCTCTCCCCCAGCCCCTCTCCCGCACACGGGAGAGGGGAGCAAAGCCCCTCCCACCGCAGGGGTGAGGGGTTGGGGAGAGAGGGCTTTGCCGTGCAGGGCCTTAACTTAATGGCAGTGCAGTCCAGCCTGGGCACCCGGCCGCCCCCGGGGCTGTCGGCGGGAGGCTGCGCATGAGCCAGGATTGGACCAAGCAGCCGGAAAGAGGCGGCCGCTTTTGGCTGCGGACGATCGTATGGCTCGCGCTCAATGTCGGCAGGGAGGCGGCCAGACTCCTGCTCTATCCGATCAGCGCGGTTTTTCTGCTGCTGGCCAAGCCGCCGCGGCAGGCTTCGCAGGCTTATCTGGCCCGGCTTGAAAACAGACCCGCGGGTTGGCTGGACGCCTTCCGCCATTACCACACCTTCGCCGAAACCATCCTCGACCGCGTCTTCGTGTTTGCCGGACGCAGCGATTTTCTCGACCTCGACGTGCAGGGCTTCGATTTGTTGCAAGCCCAGCTAGACCAGGGCGAAGGCTGTCTGCTGCTGGGTGCCCATGTCGGCAGTTTTGAACTCCTGCGCGGGCTCGGCCTCACGCGCCAACATCTGCCCATTAAAGCCTTGGTCTATCAGGACAACTCGCCCGCCGTGCGCGCGCTGTTCCAACGCCTGAACCCCGGCCTGGCCGCGCAGGTGATTAACGTCGGCGCGGCGGATTCGCTCGTCGGCGTCGACCAGCACGTAAGCCAGGGCGGCATGTTGGCGATCCTGGGCGACCGCGATGTGCAAGGCGGCAAGCGCGTGCAGTGCGAGTTTCTCGGCGAACCGGCCTGGTTTCCCGCCGCGCCGACGCTGCTGGCCCATTTGCTGAAAGTCCCGGTCATCCTGTTTTATTGCCTGCGCCTGGGGCCGGGGCGCTACGCGATCCGCTTCGAGCGCTTTGCCGAGCGGATTGAGCTGCCCAGGCAAGACCGCGACGCCGCCATTGCCGAATGGGTGCGCCGCTATGCCGCCAAGCTCGAACAGCATTGCCGGCTGGCCCCTTACAACTGGTTCAATTTTTATGACTTCTGGAGCCAAGAGCATGCGTAAGGCTGGGCCAGCAACGGCGGACTGGCTGATGCCGCGCCGCGCCTTGCTCGCCGCTTATGAATATCTCGTCCTGTTGTTCGGGCTGGGGTTTCTGGCCTGCCTCTGTCTCTTATGGTCGGTTTTCGCGGTGTTTTTGCAGCGCGTGCTGCCGGCGCGCTGGGGCCGCCCGCTGGGCCGCGCCGCCATCATGGCCGGATTTCGCTTCTACCTGGCCAGCCTTGAATTGACGCGCGGCTTCCGCTTCGACCTGCAAGCGCTGGACAGCCTGCGCGACCAGGGCCCGCTGATCATCGCGCCCAACCACCCCAGCCTGCTGGACGCCGTGATGATCCTCTCGCGGTTGCCGAACGTGGCTTGCATCCTGAAGGCCTCGCTGCTGGACAACCTCCTGTTCGGTGCTGGCTCCCGCCTGGCCCATTACATCCGCAACGACTCGCCGCGCGGGATGATCCGGGAAGCGGTCGAGGACTTGCGGCGCGGCAGCCAGTTGCTGCTGTTTCCCGAAGGCACCCGCACCACGCGGACGCCGGTCAACCCCTTCAAAGGCGGCATCGGCCTCATCGCCGCCCGCGCCGGCGCGCCGGTGCAGACGGTGTTCATCGAAACCGACTCGGCTTTTCTCGGCAAAAACTGGCCCTTGTTTCGACGGGCGGCCCTGCCGGTTCGCTATCGTGTGCGATTGGGGCGGCGCTTCGATCCGCCCGGCAACGCCCAATTATTCGTGACCGAACTTGAGCATTACTACGCTGCCGAATTGAGGCCACATCCTGCCGCCGCCCACCCGCCGCAAACCGTATGAATGGCATTTTGATGAATACCGTCCCCTCCGCCACGCACCTCGTCCTGATTCCCAGCTACAACCCCGGCTGGAAGGCCTATGAAACCGTTGCCGCTGCGCGCTGCCAATGGAACCCGGTATGGGTGGTGGTGGACGGCAGCACGGACGGCACTGCCGAAGGCTTGCAGGCGATGGCGCAGGACGACCCCGGCCTGAAAGTCGTGGTGCTGCCGCGCAACCAGGGCAAGGGATCCGCCGTGCTGCAAGGGCTCGAACTGGCCGCGCAGCAGGGCTACACCCACGCGCTCGCCCTGGATTCGGACGGCCAGCACCCGGCCGAGTTGATTCCAAGTTTCATGGCCGCCTCAGTCCGCGAGCCTGGCGCCATGGTGCTGGGTATCCCTGTGTTTGGCGCCGAGGCGCCGGCGCTGCGGGTTTGGGGCCGGAAAATCTCCAATGGCTGGGCGAATCTGGAAACCCTGTGGTCAGGCATCGGCGACTCGCTGTTCGGCTTCCGCGTCTACCCGATAGAACCTCTGCGCCAGCTCATGCGGCGCCAGCGCTGGATGCGGCGCTTCGATTTTGACGTGGAGGCGGTCGTGCGCTTGTGCTGGCAAGGCGTCAGGCCGATCAATCTGCCTGCGCCGGTCAAGTATTTCCGCCCGGAAGACGGCGGTGTCTCTCATTTCAACTATGGGAGGGATAACATGCTTCTCACCTGGATGCATACCCGTCTTTTCCTCGGTTTTTTGCTGCGCTTCCCTTTGCTTTTCGCCCGTTGCCTGATCCATGGTTTATCCTAAAAACCGCATGGCTCATGTCGGTAAATTGGTGAAGCCGTTCATGCGGTGTTCAACCGGTTCACCGGCACGGTCTGGGCGGGCACCCACTACTCCTGCGCCCAGATCGTGACGATCCTGCGCGGGTTCGCGCAAGGCGTCCCGACGTTGCAGCCGGCCGACGAGACGGGCTGCGACTACGGCACGCTGTTGAACTACCGGCACGAGATGCAGGCGGCGGCGCTGCTGCGCCGGGACGCCACGCCGCTGGCGGACGCGGAGACCGAGGCCGACGAGGCGTTC
>Ga0265327_10001897_pt1 | contig 24169 bp, 25 predicted proteins | sample 41621metaG_FD_202089 | JGI IMG/M metagenome (GOLD analysis project Ga0265327, IMG submission 202089) | Rhizosphere microbial communities from Carex aquatilis grown in University of Washington, Seatle, WA, United States - 4-16-21 metaG | ecosystem: Host-associated > Plants > Roots > Rhizosphere...
GGGGTGATCTCCGGATCGGGATTGGCCATGGCGAAGATGATCGGCCGCGCCGCCATCACTCCGACCATCTCCCCCGTGACGGCCCCCTTGACCGAAAGGCCGAGGAAAACATCGGCGCCGGTCATCGCCTCGGTCAGGGTACGGGCACTGGTCGGCACCGCATGGGCGGATTTCCACTGGTTCATGCCGTCGGTGCGGCCCTGATAGATCACGCCCTTGGTGTCGCAGAGAAGCGCATGCTCATGCGGCAAGCCCATCGTCTTCAGAAGTTCGATGCAGGCGATGGCGGCGGCTCCGGCGCCGTTGACGACGACCCGGACCTCGCGCAGATCCCGCCCGGTCAAATGCAGGGCATTGATGATCCCGGCGGCGGCGATGATGGCGGTGCCGTGCTGATCGTCATGAAAGACCGGGATATCGAGAAGCTCGCGCAGGCGCTGCTCGATGATGAAGCATTCCGGCGCCTTGATGTCTTCGAGGTTGATGCCGCCGAAAGGCGGATGCAGATAGCGCACGCAGTTGACGAATTCATCGACATCCCTGGTGTCGATTTCGAGATCGATCGAATCGATCCCGCCGAAGCGCTTGAAGAGCCCCGCCTTCCCTTCCATCACCGGCTTCGACGCCAGCGCGCCGAGATCGCCCAGGCCCAGCACCGCCGTCCCGTTGGAGATCACCGCGACCAGATTGCCCTTGTTGGTGTAATCATAGGCCTTCGCCGGATCGGCGGCGATGTGAAGGCAGGGAAAAGCCACGCCCGGCGAATAGGCGAGGCTCAGATCCCGCTGCGTCGTCAGCGGCTTCGAGGAATTGATCTCGATCTTTCCGGGACGTCCCTGCGAATGAAACAGCAGGGCCTCTTCTTCGGTGACGTGAACCGAACTGTTATCCATCGGCCTTGCGCCTCCGAGTAGGGGAACGGACTCCCCAGAAGGGTGGAGGATAATGGATAAAGCCCGCCCGCGTCACGCCTTTCGCTCATCCCCCCTTAATTCAGCCATGAGGTAGTCTCTCGTAACCGGCACGGCGTCGATTTTGCCGGCGAGTTGCATCTGCCAGACCATATTGTGGCCGTGGCGGAAGGAGATCTCGGCGCCGGTCAGGTAGAAATCCCACATCCGGCAAAAGCGTTCGCCGTAATGCGCCTCGAACTCCGCGCGATGCGCCTGGAAGCGCTGACGCCAGGTGCTGAGGGTCCAGGCATAATGGAGCCGCAGAATCTCGATATCGGCGATCCAGAGCCCGGCCTGCTCGACGACCGGAAGAACCTCGGACAGGGCCGGCGAATAGCCGCCCGGAAAGATGTATTTACGGATCCAGGGATTGGTGGAGCCGGGGCCGTCGGCGCGACCGATGGAATGGAGGACGGCAATGCCGTCCGGGGTGAGAAGCTCCCGGATCTTCCCGAAGAATTGCCGGTATTGGCGGATGCCCACATGCTCGAACATGCCGACCGACACGATCCGGTCATAGCGCCCGCGCTCCTCCCGGAAATCGCGGAGGTGGAAGCGGACACGATCGGAGAGGCCGGCCTCGGCGGCCCGCGCCCGCGCGATCCCGGCCTGTTCGGCGGACAGGGTGATGCCCGTCACATCGGCCCCCCGGTTGGAGGCCAGATGCAGGGCCAGTCCGCCCCAGCCCGAGCCGATATCGAGCACCCGCATCCCCGGTTCAAGGCATAGCTTCGCCGCGATATGGTTTTTCTTGTTGCGCTGTGCCGTATCGAGATCGTCCTCGGGCGAACGGAAATAGGCGCAGGAATATTGCAGATCCCGGTCGAGGAAGCATTCATAGAGGCGGAAGGGCAGATCGTAATGATGCGCCGCATTGGCGCGCGCCCGGCCTAGCGGATTGAATTGCCAAAGATGCCGCAACAGGCTTTCGGGACTCCAGCCGAGCAGGTGGCGAGGGATGATTTCGCTGTTGACGGTGAGGGTTTCGAGAAAGTCGTAAAGCGTTCCCTCCTCGATCGTCAGCGTCCCGTCCATATAGGCTTCGCCCAAGGCAAGCTTCGGATTCAACAGGAGCTTCCGCCCGAACGCCCGGTCATGCAGGCGAATGACGCTCTGCGGGCTGGAAGAAGAACTTCCAGAAACGTGCCGCCGGCCGCCGGGGCCGATGATGGCGAGCGAGCCCATGGTGATGAGTTGGTCGAAAAAAAATTCTGCCAGCATCCCGGTTCCCTTCCCCGGAGGGTCTCCCCGGACAGGCCCTGGGAAACGGCTGGCGAACGCTGGCCGGGGAACAAGGTTTCCGGCTAAGCGTGGATGCGGTGCTTCAGGGTCTGATGCCGACATCAGCGTCATGCCCGGACTTGTTCCGGGCATCCACGCGGTAGCTACCAAGACCAATGTTTCCAATGACGTACACGCGGACCCGCGTGGATGGCCGGGTCAAGCCCGGCCAAGACGCCGAGGGACAACGTATGGACTGACCTGAAACATCGGGACAGGCCATTGACGCGCTCATTGAGCCCCAGACCTAAAGCAGTCCGGCATCGCATCCTCCCGAGCCTAAACCCGGGAGGATGATCAAGGCCGGTATCAGGCTTCCGAGGCTTCGTCCTCGGCGGATTCCGCGGCCACTTCCGGGGCGGCGGCGGCTTCGGCTTCTTCCTCGTCCTCCTCGTCGCGGCGGAGCGGGTTGATGCCCTTGGCCTGCATCACCGCTTCCTCTTGGGATTGAGCGATGTTGGCCGTCACCATGACCGAGACTTCGGGATGCAGCGCCACGCGGACGGGATGCAGGCCCAGGGTCTTGAGCGGGTGATCGAGCACCACCTGACGGCGTTCGATGGTGAAGCCGGCGGCGGTGACCGCGTCGGAAATGTCGCGGGCCGAGACCGAGCCGTAAAGATGCCCGCTTTCGCCGGCCTGACGGATGATCACGACCTTCAGTCCGTCGAGCTTGGCGGAGACGCCCTCGGCTTCCTCGCGGCGCTTCAGATTGGCGGCTTCGAGCTGAACCCGCTGCTTGTCGAACAGTTCGATATTGGATTTGGTCGCGCGCAACGCCTTCTTCTGGGGAAGAAGGTAGTTCCGGGCGAAGCCGGGACGCACCTTGACCACCTGGCCCATTTGGCCCAGATGCTCGACGCGTTCCAGCAGGATGACATCAACCATATTCGTTCTCCCTCAGCCCAGCCGGACTATCAATCCGGACTAGCTGACGATGTAGGGGATCAGCGCCAGGAAACGCGCGCGCTTGATCGCCTGAGCCAGCTCGCGCTGCTTCTTGGTGGAAACGGCGGTGATCCGGCTCGGAACGATCTTGCCGCGTTCGGAGATGAACCGCTGCAGGAGCTTCACGTCCTTATAGTCGATCGCCGGGGCCGTCGGGCCGGAGAAGGGGCAGGATTTCCGCCGGCGGAAGAAGGGACGGCGTCCGCCGCCTCCAGCACCGCCACGCTCGCCGCCACGTTCGCCGCGGTCACCGCCACGATCGCCGCCGCCCGAACGTCCGCCGCCGCTGCTCGAATAATCGCTCATGCTTCCACTCCTTCGCTGACCGGCTGGCCTTCGGCACGGTCATAACCGCCAGGACCACGGCGCGGCCCCCGCTCTTCGCTCTTGCCACGGCCCTGCATCACCGCCGACGGACCTTCTTCAAGGGCATCGACGCGGACCGTCATGAAACGAAGGATGTCTTCATTGATCCGCATGGTCCGCTCCATCTCGACGACGGCGGCGGACGGCGAATCCAGGTTGAAGAGCACGTAATGGCCCTTGCGGTTCTTCTTGATGCGGAAGCAGAGGTTGCGAAGACCCCAATATTCGCGCTTGGCGACGGTGCCGCCATTTTCGGTGATGATCTTCTCGAAAGCTTCGGCCAGGGCTTCGACCTGAGTGGCCGAGATGTCCTGACGCGCGATGAAGACGTTTTCGTACAACGCCATATGTCGTAACTCCTTATGGCTCTTGGGTGGCCCGGAGCTGCCCCGGAACGGACGCAGCCAAACGGACCTAGCCGGGGAACATCCCCGGCAAGGAGCAAGGGCGCGGAATATACGCATATTTGGTTCCGGCGCAAGCAGGGAGAATGGCGGACGGAAAAGCAACATTGCGTGTGCGGTGCACAACGGAGTATCCACGCCGGACCATAATGCCCAGGACCGATTTTAATCGAGGCCAAGAGATGAAACGCGCTTTCGTATTTCCGGGACAAGGATCGCAGGCCGTCGGCATGGGGCGGGAGCTGGCGGAGAGCTTTGGCCCCGCCCGGCTCGTCTTCGAGGAGGTCGACGAGATCCTGAAGCAAAAGCTGTCGGCGCTGATGTTCGAGGGGCCGCTCGACGAACTTACCTCGACCGAGAACGCGCAGCCGGCATTGATGGCGGTCAGCATCGCCGCCTTGCGGGTGCTGGAGCAGGAAGGCGGGCTCGATCTTGGGAAGACCGCTGCCTTCGTCGCCGGCCATTCGCTGGGAGAATATTCGGCGCTGGTGGCGGCGCGGGCTTTCACGCTTGGCGACGCGGCCCGGCTGTTGAAGCTGCGCGGCCAGGCGATGCAGCGCGCGGTGCCGAAGGGCGTGGGCGCCATGGCAGCCCTTCTGGGGCTTGATTTCGAGGTGGCGCGCGAAGTGGCGGTAGAAGCCGCCCAGGGCGAGATCATCGCCGCCGCCAATGACAATGCCGAGGGTCAGGTCGTCGTGAGCGGACACAAGGCGGCGGTCGAGCGGGCGATGGCGCTGGCGCCCGGACGCGGCGGCAAGAAGGCCATCCTTCTGGAGGTAAGCGCCCCCTTCCATTGCGCCCTGATGGCGCCGGCGGCAAAGGAGATGGAAGCGGCTCTGGCCGAGGTCACGATTTCGCCGCCGCTGGTTCCGGTGGTGGCCAACGTCACCGCTTGCGCCGAAACCATCCCCGCCTCGATCCGCCGCCTTCTCGTCGAGCAGGTGACCGGCACGGTCCGCTGGCGCGAGAGCGTACTCTATATGAAGGCGCAAGGGGTCGAGCAGCTCGTCGAGATCGGGGCCGGCAAGGTTCTCTCCGGCCTCGCCCGCCGCATCGACCGGGAGCTACAGGCGGCATCGGTCCAGAATCCGGCGGATATCGACGCGCTCATCAAGACTTTATAGGCATCAAGACTTTATAGGAGCCGTATCGAGATGTTCTCACTGGAAGGAAAAAGCGCCCTCGTCACCGGCGCGTCGGGCGGCATCGGCGGGGCCATCGCCCGGGCGTTCCATGCAAGAGGGGCGACGGTGATGCTGACCGGCACGCGGCGGGACGCGCTCGACGGACTCGCCGCCGAATTGGGGGACCGGGTCTTCGTTGAAACCGCGCAACTCGCCGAGGCGGGGGCGGCGGACACGCTGGTCCAGGCCGCCGAAAAGGCGATGGGGAAGCTCGATATCCTGGTCAACAATGCCGGGCTCACCCGCGACGGCCTCGCCATGCGCATGAAGGACGAGGATTGGCAGCTCGTGATCGACGTCAATCTGACAGCGGCCTTCCGCCTCTCCCGCGCGGCCATCAAGGGCATGATGAAGCGCCGGGCCGGGCGGATCATCGGCATCACCTCGGTGGTCGGCGTCACCGGCAATGCGGGGCAAGCGAACTATGCCGCGGCCAAGGCCGGGATGATCGGGATGAGCAAGGCGCTGGCGCTGGAAATCGCCTCGCGCCATGTGACGGTGAATTGCGTCGCCCCCGGTTTCATCACTACGGCGATGACCGAGGCGATGACTCCGGAACAGCGCGAGCGCGGCCTTGCCGAAATCCCGGCCGGCCGTTTCGGCACCGGGGAGGAAGTCGCCGCCGCCGTGGTCTACCTCGCCAGCGACGAGGCCGCCTATGTTACCGGCCAGACACTTCATGTGAACGGCGGGATCGCGATGCCGTGACGGCGCTCCGGACCTGTGGTAATGTCCGGCGAACTATGTTATCTGAGCGCGCCTTCGGGCGGGGGAGCGGCTTCAATGTGCTGCTCGTCCGGGGGCGTTTCGGTCTTTCTGAAAAGCGCGCCCAAGTTTAAATTCCCGCGTGCTGAAATGTTGAGGATCTTAATAAATGAGTGATGTCGCCGAACGTGTGAAGAAGATCGTCGTCGAGCATCTCGGCGTTGAAGAAGCCAAAGTCACACCGAATGCCAGCTTCATCGACGATCTGGGTGCCGACAGCCTCGACACCGTCGAGCTGGTGATGGCTTTCGAGGAAGAATTCGGCATCGAGATTCCGGATGATTCCGCTGAAACGATCACGACGGTTCAGAACGCAATCGACTTCATCACGAAGGCGAGCGGCTGAGCCAAGCTGCTCCCGAGGGGCGCTGAGCCCCTCTCTTTGCCTTTGCCGGGGGGCGCCATGCCCCTCTCTTCCCTTTAATCGTCGCCACTGCGGGCCTTCCTCCATGAGACGTGTGGTTGTTACCGGAATCGGGCTTGTTACGCCCCTCGGCATCGGCATCGAAAACAACTGGCGTCGGCTGCTGAACGCCGAATCCGGGATCGGTGCGATCAAATCCTTCGATGTCAGCGACCTGCCGGCCAAGATCGCCGGGATGGTGCCGCGCGGCGACACCGCCGCCGGCCTCTTCAACGCCGATGACTGGGTTCCCACCAAGGAACAGCGCAAGATGGACGAGTTCATCGTCTTCGCGCTGGGGGCTGCGGTGCAGGCGGTCGAGGATTCGGGCTGGCAGCCGCAGACCGACGAAGAGCGGGAGCGGACCGGCGTCATGATCGGTTCCGGCATCGGCGGTCTTCCGGCCATTTCCGAGGGAGCGGTCACCCTGTCCGAGCGCGGGCCGCGCCGGATATCGCCCTTCTTCATCCCGTCGAGCCTGATCAACCTCGCTTCCGGCCATGTCTCGATCCGCTACGGCTTCAAGGGGCCGAATCATGCGGTGGTGACGGCTTGCTCGACCGGGGCGCATGCCACCGGCGATGCCGCGCGGCTCATCATGCTCGATGATGCCGACGTCATGGTCTGCGGCGGCACCGAGGCGGCGGTCTGCCCGCTCGGCGTGGCCGGCTTCGCGGCGGCGCGGGCGCTCTCCACCGGCTTCAACGATCGCCCGCAAGAGGCGTCCAGGCCCTGGGACAAGGATCGCGACGGCTTCGTCATGGGCGAAGGCTCCGGCATTCTCGTCCTCGAAGAACTCGAACACGCCAAGAAGCGCGGCGCGCGGATCTATGCCGAAATCGTCGGCTACGGGATGTCGGGCGATGCCTATCATCTGACGGCCCCCGCCCCGAGCGGCGACGGCGCCTTCCGGGCAATGCGCAACGCGATCAAGCGTGCGGGTATCAATATCGAGGATATCGGCTACGTCAACGCGCATGGAACCTCGACGCCGCTCGGCGACGAGATCGAACTCGGCGCGGTGAAGCGGGTCTTCGGCGATCACGCCTATAAGATCTCCATGTCCTCGACGAAATCCGCGATCGGCCATCTGCTCGGCGCCGCCGGCAGTGTCGAGGCGATCTATTCGATCCTGGCGCTCCGTGACGGGGTAGCGCCGCCGACCCTCAATCTCGACAATCCGTCGGAAGGCTGCGACATCGACCTCGTGCCGAAGCAGGCGAAGGAGATCCGGACGCGTTACGCGCTTTCGAACTCGTTCGGTTTCGGCGGCACGAACGCCTCGCTGATCTTCGCCGCCGCTCCCTGATCCCGTTTAGTCAGGGACCATGCGGCGGTATTGGCCCCGGATCGCTGGTGGGATTGCTGCCGGGATCGTCTTCCTGGCAAGCGCCCTCCTGTTCTGGGGCGTCCGTGAATTCGATGCCAGAGGACCACTTGAAGCGCCGAAGACCGTCATCCTGCACCGGGGCGGCGGTCTTAGCGCCATCGCCCGGGAACTGGGCGATTCCGGGATACTCTCCTCTCCTCTGGTCTTCGAGATCGGCGCCTGGGCGACGGGAAAATCAGCCCAGCTCAAAGCCGGCGAATACGAATTCCCGGCGGGGGCGAGCCCGCGGGAAATCGTCGAGGCGCTCGCCGCCGGGCGCACGGTGAAGCGGCACCTCACCATCCCCGAAGGCTGGACCAATGCCGAGACCCTGGCGCTGTTGCGCGCCGAGACGGCACTCGATGGCGAGGCGCAGATTGGCGAGGCTGGGATTTCGGCGCCCGAGGGCCAGCTTTTCCCCGACACCTATGTCTTTTCTTACGGCGACCAGCGGCAGAGCCTGATCGAGCGCATGCGCCGGGCCATGACCCACGCGCTGGAAGAGGCGTGGAACGGGCGGGAAGCCGGCCTGCCGCTCGCCGACAGCGCCCAGGCACTGGTGCTGGCCTCGCTGGTCGAGAAGGAGGCCAAGCGGGCGGAGGAACGGGACCGGATCGCCGCCGTCTTCCTGAACCGCCTGCGCCAAGGTGTGCGGCTGCAATCGGACCCGACGGTAGCTTTCGCGGTGACCGGCGGCGGGAAGCCGCTCGATCGCCCGGTGGCGCATGCCGATCTCTCGGTCGCCTCGCCCTTCAACACCTATCTCATCAAGGGCCTGCCGCCCTCCCCGATCGCCAGCCCCGGCCGCGCCTCGCTCCATGCCGCGCTGCATCCGGCGTATAGCGACGAGCTTTATTTCGTGGCGGACGGAAATGGCGGGCATCTCTTCGCCCGCACCCTGGAAGAGCACAACCGCAACGTCGCCCGCGTGCGGAAAGCCGCCCCCGGAACCGAGGTTCCGCATGATAGAGGCCCCGGAACCGAGGTTCCGCGTGATAGAGGTTGAGCTTAGGCCGGCACTTCGGCAAACTTCGGCAACGAGGAGATCCCCATGCGCATTCTTGTCGCCCTAGCCCTATGCAGCGGACTGATCGCCTGCACCGACAATCCCGACAACAACAGGCTCGGCCAAGTCTTTTTCGGCCTCCCCAGTGCTAGTCCGGAAATCGGCATCACCAGCGTCAATGAAAAATTGCCGCCCGACTACGCCGATTTCAACCAGACCGGCGCCATGGCCGCCCATGCCAACGCCACCTGTACCCAAGGCTTCGAAAAGACCGGCGAACAGACGCTCGAAGGCGAACCCGTCGGTCTAGTCAACACCAAGGGCGTCTGCGCGACCTACGTCCCCCTGCTCGGCCACAACCCCTTCGGCGATTGGGTGGAAGCGGAAGCCGTGCCGGAAGCCGAGGCGAAAGCGGAATAGGGAGCCGGGGATAAGGTGGAATGCCCTCGTCGCCGAAGAGGGCCGGATCAGGGGCCTCTGCTTTCCCCCTAACCGTCACTATCGCCGCGTAATCTGAACTGCCGGGGATTTCGCAAGCGATATGAGTTCCCCTCCTCTTTCCTCAGTTCCCCGGTGCATAAGATGATCGCTTTGTGTTCGTGGGCAGCGATGGCCTTTAAATAATCCGGCTCGGAAAGGTCGATTTGCACCTTACGCGCTTGGCTTCCGATGAGTCCCGCGACGGTGACGCGACCACTTGCAGCGCTTTCCATGCGGGCCAATCCAATGACCGCGCCTTGCAACTCGAAATCGGCGATGGTGCTGGTTTCCCGGAAAAGGCGGGCAGCTTCCTCAATGAGCGGGATGGCGTCGCCTTGCAGCCTGATCCGGCTCGGCGTCTCGGCAGCGACCGCCCGGCTCGGAGACCAAGCGATAGCGACATCAACCCCCTCATCGACGCTGACATGGGAAATCCTGACGATTGCCTCACAAAGATTGGCGCTGACGCCCCATTGGACAGCATCAAAGAAGGGCTTCATGTCTCCGTGCGCTGCGGCCGTCTCAGCGGCGGCGGACACGGCAGCCAGCGATCGGGCCAGCGTCCGCGTCACGGCGCGTTCATAAGGCTCCGGCGGCTCGACCGGAAATAACGCGCCCTGATCCGATTTTAAAGTCGGCGGAACGGGCGACAGGATGGTGAGGACGAAGCTGCCGCGTTCCGTCTGTCCCATACGGACACGCTCTAGATAGTCCGTCGCCTGCTGCGCCTTCCTGGTCGCGAAATAAGATCGCTTGTCGATGGCGGCGCATGCTGCCGCAAGCATGAGGTCACGGGCACTTTCGACAAAAGAAACCGCAGAATCGATTGCCAAACTACCATCGACCGCATCGCGCGCGGGAGCGCGCAGGCGCACCAAGTCGGACGAAGCCGTTTGCACGTCGCGTAGAATATCGAGTTGGGAACGCGCCTCGGTCTTTGCCAGCGTCTTCAACACCTCGGCCATACGAAGGTCGAAGTCGGCGAAATCGCGGCGCTTGGGCAACACGATCTCATCGCCGCCGCCATCGGCGCGCACCCACAAAGTCGCCTTGGTGCCAAGCTCACTATCCTGCTGCCATCCTTTGAAGCGAAGATACTGAACCAACTCCAGCGGCTTCAAGGATCGAAGGGTATCCAAATCACTGACGATGGCTTTCATAGCGGCTCCTGATCGTTGGCGCGCTGCATCAGCCCTTCGAGCGAGGCGACGTTCAACAGGTTGGAACGGGGCACGCTCACTCTGACCGTGTTTTCATTGCCGGTTGGCGGCTGCCCGGCAAGAGAAACCCAATAGGCGCAGCGCCGCAAAACCAATTGATCGGCGGTAAGCTCCAACCAGTTCCCAATGTCTGGCGGGACCAGCACCAGAACAAGCAGTCTCGGCGTAAAAAGATCCGTTAGAATAAGATCATCATAGTTTTTGCGTTTAAGATCATAGCGGATGAGGTCATCCGTATCGGTCTCCTCAACCCGTCGGCTTTTCATCTGAATATCGATTTTCGGCCGGCGGGGCAGGCGGCTCGCAATTGTCCAGTCCACACTATCATGATCAACGTCCGGCTTCGCCGCCGTGAATCCGGCGACGGCGGCGACCGTCACCAGGAAGGCGTTGGCGAACTGCTCCTGTCGCGCATTGATGTCCATGCTGGGCTTGCTTTCGTCCGTGTAATAACGGCGTCCGTATCACAATGGCGCGCTCGCCGACACCCAGATTCACCGCCGACACCGGATGGATTGTATTTTATCTACTTGCGTGCAAACGGGATTCCTTCGTGGGAAAGGGCTTCAAATCAACTCCCCGCCTGCTCCAGCCGATTCCCGAGCAGGGCGTCGAAATAAGCGATGGTGCGTTCGAGGCCGAGTTGGAGGGGCACGGTTGGTTCCCAGTTGAGATGTTCCTTGGCCTTGCCGATATTGGGGCAGCGCTGGACCGGGTCGTCGACGGGGAGCGGCATGGAGATAAGCTGCGACTTGGAGCCGGTGATGGTGATGATCCGCTCCGCCAGTTCCCGCACCGTGGTTTCGACCGGGTTGCCGAGGTTGATCGGGCCGATGATGTCGTCCCCGGTTCCCATCAGCCGCACGAAGCCCTCGATCAGATCGGAGACGTAGCAGAAGGCGCGGGTCTGGTCGCCGGAGCCGTAGATGGTGATCGGCTCGTCTTTCAGCGCCTGGACGATGAAATTGGAGACGACGCGGCCGTCATTGGGGTGCATGCGGGGGCCGTAGGTGTTGAAGATGCGGGCAACCTTGATCCGCAGGCCGTGCTGGCGCTGATAGTCGAAGAACAGGGTCTCGGCGGCGCGCTTGCCTTCGTCATAGCAGGCCCTGGGGCCGATGGGGTTGACGTTGCCCCGGTATTCCTCGTCCTGCGGATGGACGATGGGGTCGCCATAGACCTCGGAGGTCGATGACTGGAAGATCTTGGCCTTCACCCGCTTGGCCAAGCCCAGCATGTTGATGGCGCCGAGAACGCTGGTCTTGGTCGTCTGCACCGGGTCGAACTGGTAGTGGATCGGCGAGGCCGGGCAGGCGAGATTGTAGATCTCATCCACCTCGACATAGAGCGGGAAGCACACATCGTGGCGCATGGCCTCGAAATGCGTCTTGCCGAGAAGCGGGGCGATGTTTTCCTTCCGCCCGGTAAAGTAGTTGTCGACGCTCAGAATGTCATGGCCGTCGGCGAGCAGCCGCTCGCAAAGATGCGAACCGAGGAAGCCGGCCCCACCGGTCACCAATATCCGTTTTCTGGTTACGCTCATGGTGCCTGCTCCCAAGGTTCGCGGTACGTTAAAGTGTCAGCCGGATTATGTCTATTTTGTGGATCAGCCCGCAGTGACCGGGGTCACCGAGGGACGTCCGACGCTGAAATAGGCGAAACCGGCGGCAGCCAGTTCGTCCGGCTTATAGATGTTGCGCAGATCGATCACCGTCGGGGTCTTGAGCAGCTTCTTGACCCGCTCCAGATCAAGCGCCCGGAACTCATTCCATTCGGTGAGGATGACCAGCGCGTCGGCGCCGTCCATCGTCTCATAGGAATTGGCGCAGGAAACCAGGCCGGGCATCATCTCGGCGGCTTCTTCCAGGCCCTCCGGGTCGAAGCCGCGGACGGTGGCGCCGGCTTTCTGCAGCGCCGGGACGATGTCGAGGCTCGGGCTGTCGCGCATGTCGTCGGTGTTCGGCTTGAAGGTCAGGCCGAGAACGGCGATGGTCTTGTCCTTGACCGAGCCGCCGCAGGCCTGAATGATCCGCTCCGCCATCTGGCGCTTGCGCTCGTCATTCACCTTGATCACGGTCTCGACGATGGTGATCGGGGTGCCGGCATCCTGCGCCGTCTTGGCCAGCGCCAGACAATCCTTGGGGAAGCAGGAGCCGCCGTAACCCGGACCCGCATGCAGGAATTTGCGCCCGATACGGCCGTCGAGCCCGATGCCCTTGGCCACGTCCTGAACATTGGCGCCGACCTTCTCGCAGAGATTGGCGATCTCATTGATGAAGGTGATCTTGGTCGCGAGGAAGCTGTTCGAGGCGTATTTGATGACCTCGGCGGTCTCAAGCTGGGTGAAGAGGATCGGCGTCTCGATGAGGTGGAGCGGCCGGTAGAGCTGGCGCAGCACGCCACGGGCGCGTTCGCTGTCGGTGCCGATCACGACGCGGTCGGGGCGCATGAAATCCTCGATCGCCGAGCCTTCGCGCAGGAATTCGGGGTTGGAGGCGACATCGACCGTCAGTTCGGGCCGGATCTTGCGGAGGATCTCGGCGACCTTCCGTCCGGTGCCGACCGGAACCGTCGATTTGTCGACGACCACGGCATAGCCGGTCAGGGCCTTGGCGATTTCCTCGGCGGCGCCGAAAACATAGGAAAGATCGGCATGCCCGTCGCCGCGCCGGGTCGGCGTGCCGACGGCGATGAAGACCGCATCGACACCCTTGACCGATTCGGCCAAATCCGTGGAGAAAGTCAGCCGTCCGGCCTTGACGTTGTTCTCGACCAATTGGTCGAGGCCAGGCTCATAGATCGGCATGATGCCCTGATGCAGCCGCTCGATCTTGCTTGCGTCATTATCGACACAGACGACGGAGACGCCGAATTCGGAAAAGCAGGCGCCGGAAACGAGCCCGACGTAACCAGAGCCGATGACCGCAATGCGCATAGGTGCTCCTTAAATTGAAAAACGTCCATGTGGAGGAATCGGGCGAAAATCAGGAAAAGACCGCCCGGAGGGTTTAAAGGAGGCGGTGTCCGGTAAGAACGCCGCCGCCACGCCGGATATTCCCATTCCGACGGTTACAAAGTATAGGGCGGTTGGGTAATCAATTTGCTTGCACGGGTCAATAGCCGCCACGGCTCTCGATCCTGGGGGGAGCGTTCTCAGGGCCGGTTGGGTGTCTTGAAAACGCCGCGCCGCCGGCAAGAAAAATGATGCGGCGGCGCTGGCGGCAATGCAACTTACGGCGGGGGGAGCGTTAGCCTCCGCGTCTCATCTGCCGGGCGATGCCGGAATTCGTGGCCAGAGTCAAAGATTGGCCTAAGAAAGCATGGATTTGAGGAAGATGGCTAAAACGATTCTCGTTACCGGCGGGGCCGGCTATATCGGTTCTCATGCCTGCAAGGCCCTGGCCCTGGCGGGGTATCAGCCTGTCGTCTATGACAATCTGGTCTATGGCCACCGGCACGCGGTCAAATGGGGGCCGCTCGTCGAGGCCGATCTTGCCGATGAAAGCTGCCTCAAAGGCGTCTTTCAGAATTACGACATCGCCGCGGTCATGCATTTCGCCGCCTTCGCCTATGTCGGCGAATCGATGGCCGACCCCCGGACCTATTTCCAGAACAACACAGTCAACACCTTGCGTCTGCTCGATGCGATGCTGGGGGCCGGGGTAAAGAATATCGTGTTCTCCTCGACCTGCGCCACCTACGGCCAGCCGCTGGAGGTGCCGATCACCGAGGCGTCGCCGCAGATTCCGGTCAATCCCTATGGCGAATCGAAGCTGATGATCGAGCGCGTGCTCCATTGGTACCGGCAAGCCTATGGGCTCGAATACGCGGCGCTGCGCTATTTCAACGCCGCCGGAGCCGACCTCGAAGGCGAGATCGGCGAGGATCACACCCCGGAAACCCATCTCATTCCGCTCATCCTCGACGCGGCACTGGGCCGCCGTCCAGACATCGCCATTTTCGGGACCGACTACCCGACGCCGGACGGCACGGCGATTCGCGACTATATCCATGTCCAGGATCTGGCCTCGGCGCATCTTCGCGCGATCGAGCATCTGCTGTCGGGCGGGGCCAGCCTTGCCGTCAATCTCGGCACCGGCAACGGCCATTCGGTGCGCGCGGTGATCGACATGGCGGAACGCGTGACCGGCCGCAGCATCCCCCGCAGCTTGAGCCCGAGACGGCCCGGCGATCCCCCGGTGCTGGTCGCCGATCCCTCCCAGGCGCGGGCGCTGCTGTCCTGGCAGGCCACCACCTCCGATCTGGAGACGATTTTGCGCTCCGCCTGGAACTGGCACACGCGCGCGGCATCTTGAGGGTGTGGCTGCCCAAACCCATCCCCGTCTTTCACAGCCTGTGGACAGAATGGATGTCGTAGGGTGGACAGGTGAGGTGGTAGTCTTCATCCCATCATGAATCTTACCCTGCCCCCGCTTCAAGCGGTCCAGGATCGCGCGAGCGACTCCGGGGCCTTTCGCAGCCCGCCTCACAATATCGAGGCCGAGCAAGCGCTTCTAGGCGCCGTTCTGGTCAATAACGGCGCCTATCACCGGGTTTCCGAATTCCTGTTGCCGGCGCATTTCGCCGACCCCGTGCATGGACGGATCTTCGCCGCCATCGCCAAGCTGATCGAGCGCGGGCAGATCGCCGATCCGCTGACCCTGAAGAACCTCTTCGATCAGGACGGGGCGCTTTCGGAGATCGGCGGCGCCGCTTATCTGGGGCGGCTGGCGGCTTCGGTCGTGACCATCATCAACGCCGCCGATTACGGCCATACCATCCACGACCTCTTTCTGCGGCGGCAGTTGATCGGGCTGGGCGAGGACATCGTCAACGATGCCCATGCGCATGATCTCGATATCGATGCCAAGCTCCAGATCGAGGCCGCCGAGAAGCGGCTTTTCGACCTCGCCGAGACCGGGCAGACGGAAGGCGGTTTCCAGCCCTTCGTCAGCGCGCTCACCAACGCCGTCATCCTCGCCGAATCCGCCTTCAAGCGCAGCGGGCGGACCGCCGGCGTCTCCTCGGGCTTCGCTGATCTCGACAAGCTCCTCGGCGGGCTCCACCCTTCCGACCTCATCATCCTGGCCGGGCGGCCATCGATGGGCAAGACGGCGCTGGCGACGAACATCGCCTTCAACGCCGCCAAGGCCCGCATCAACGCCGACCATCCCGAGGACGGCGCCATCGTCGGGTTCTTCTCGCTGGAAATGTCGGCGGAGCAGCTTGCCACCCGCGTCCTCGCCGAGGAATCGGGCGTCGCCTCCGACCGTATCCGCCGCGGCGATGTGAGCCACGAGGATTTCGAGAAATTCGTCCAGGCCAGCCTCAGCCTCAACAGTGTCCCGCTTTTCATCGACGACACCCCGGCGCTCTCGATAACCGCCTTGCGCACGAGGGCGCGGCGGCTGAAACGCCAGCACGGGCTCAGCCTCATCATCGTCGATTACCTGCAACTCCTTCAGGGGTCGCAGGGCAACCGCGCCGCCGAGAACCGCGTGCAGGAAGTCTCGGAGATCACGCGCGGCCTGAAGGCCATCGCCAAGGAATTGAGCCTGCCCGTGATCGCCCTTTCGCAGCTGTCGCGTGCCGTCGAACAGCGCGAGGACAAGCGGCCCATGCTATCCGATCTGCGCGAATCGGGCTCGATCGAGCAGGACGCCGACGTGGTCATGTTCGTCTTCCGCGAGGAATATTACATCTCGCGCGCCGAGCCCCTGCGCCGGGTGGATGAAGACGACAACAAGTTCAACGACCGCGTCGACCGCTGGGCCAAGGACATGGAGCGCTGCGCCGGCCTCGGCGAAGTCATCGTTGCCAAGCAGCGCCACGGCCCGATCGCCACGGTGAAGCTGCGCTTCAACGGCCGGACCACGAAGTTCGAGAATTACGTGAGCGACAACGACCTGCCCGATTCGTTCCGTTGAAACAGCAATTCTCACTTTGGCCAATGCCAGCGCCCGTCCTCGCTGCAAAAGCATCCAGCGTCCTTCGAGACGCGGCCCAAGAGCCGCTCCTCAGGATGAGGTCCATAGTTGATGGCATTACGGAAGTTCCTCATCCCGAGGAGGCCCCTTGAGGGCCGTCTCGAAGCCTCATCCTGAGGAGCCGCCTCTTGGCGGCGTCTCGAAGGACGCACCACGGCTGTCCAGCCCATTGCCGAATGACGGGTCAAAATTAGAATTGCTGCCGTTGAAAGGCGTTCCTCGCCCGGAAGCCCACTCGCCGAAAGATTGACGCTGCCGGTGGCGGTGGCTATGGTGCGGCCCCTCGCATGGCCCTCGCGTGACCCCTTTTGGGGCGGAGTAAAGATGCTCGACTTTCTGGCCAGGATCGGGGCCGTCTTCCTGGCGTTCCTCGCCGTCACCGGCCGCATCGTGATCTTTGCCGGCACGGCTATCGGCTGTGCGGTCAGGCCGCCTTTCTATCCGCGCCTGATCCTGCGGCAGATGATCGATATCGGCTATTACTCGCTGCCGGTCGTGGGCCTCACCGCGATCTTCACCGGCATGGTGCTGGCGTTGCAGACCTATACGGGCTTCAGCCGCTTCGCCGCCGAAAGTGCCATCCCGAACGTCGTCATCCTGTCGGTAACCCGCGAATTGGGGCCGGTCATCGCCGGGCTCATGGTGGCGGGGCGCATCGGTGCCGCCATCGCCGCCGAGATCGGCACGATGCGCGTCACCGACCAGATCGACGCGCTGACCACGCTTTCGACCAACCCCTACCGCTATCTGGTGGCGCCGAGGCTCATTGCCGGGCTGGTGACGATGCCGCTTCTCGCCATCGTCGCCGACATCATCGGCGTCTTCGGCGGGTTCCTGGTCGCGACCTACAAGCTCAACCTCAACGCCGCCGCCTATATTCAGCGCAGCATGGAATTCCTGCAGACCCAGGATGTCGTCGCCGGCCTCGTCAAGGCCTGCGTCTTCGGTTTCGTCGTCACGCTGATGGGCTGCTACAACGGCTATCATTCGCGCGGCGGGGCGCAGGGCGTCGGCGCCGCCACGACCTATGCCGTGGTTTCCTCCTCCATCCTGATCCTGATCTTCGACTACATCCTCACCGAGGCTTTCTTTACGCGATGAATGGCTTTACGCGATGAGCGGCTTCACAAGATGAGCATCCAGGACGGCGGCAAGATCAAGATCAAGGTACGCGGGCTGAAAAAGGCTTTCGGGCGGAAGGTGGTGCTCGACGGCATCGATCTCGACGTCGGCGCCGCCCAGAGCCTCGTCGTCATCGGCGGCTCGGGCACCGGGAAATCGGTGCTGCTGAAATGCATCCTCGGCCTGCTGAAGCCCGATGCCGGCTCGATCGAGATCGATGGGCAGGAAGTGACCGGCCTCCCCGGAGCCGAGCGCGAGGCGCTGATGCGGAAATTCGGGATGCTGTTTCAGGGCGGCGCGCTTTTCGATTCGCTCCCGGTCTGGGAGAATGTGGCATTCGGCCTGATCCAGGGGCGGGGCGTCAGCCGGAAAGAGGCCAAGGAGATCGCATTCGCCAAACTCGCCGCCGTCGGGCTCGGCCCCGCCGTCGCGGCACTCTTCCCGGCGGAGCTTTCGGGCGGAATGCAAAAGCGGGTGGCGCTGGCCAGGGCGATCGCGGCGGAACCGGAGATCATCTTCTTCGACGAGCCGACCACCGGGCTGGACCCGATCATGGCGGATGTCATCAACGAGCTGATCGTGCAATGCGTGCGCGATTTGGGCGCCACCGCCGTCTCGATCACCCACGACATGCAAAGCGCCCGCAAGATCGCCGATCATATCGCCATGATCCACAAAGGCCGGATCATCTGGTCCGGCTCCGTCGATGAGATCGACGAATCCGGCAACGCCCATGTCGATCAGTTCATCCATGGGCGCGCCACCGGCCCGATCCAGATGGAAGTCAGAGCCCCTTAGGATGGCCCGCCCACAGGCCCGTTACGTCTGCCAATCCTGCGGTTCCGTGCATCCGAAATGGGTGGGCAAATGCGAGGATTGCGGCGCCTGGAACAGCCTCGTCGAGGAACAGCCGGCCGAGGCGGTTCCCGGCCCCGGCAGCCTTTCGAAAAGCCGGAACCGGGGCCGCGCCATCGATTTCGTGCCGCTGACCGGAACGACGCCGCCGCCGCCCCGGCGCGTGAGCGGCATCGGCGAGTTCGACCGGGTTTGCGGCGGCGGGCTGGTGCCGGGCTCGGCGATCCTGATCGGCGGCGATCCCGGCATCGGCAAATCGACCCTGCTGCTGCAAGTGACGGCGGCACTGGCGCGCCCCGGCAAGGAGGGCAGCCGGACCGGCTGCGTCTATATCTCCGGCGAGGAGGCGGTCGATCAGGTCAGGCTCCGCGCCGACCGGCTCGGCGTCGCGGCGGCGCCGGTGGAGCTTGCCGCCGCCACCAGCGTCCGCGACATCCTGGCCTCGCTCGACCATGGCGCCGGACCGGAGATCGTCGTCATCGATTCGATTCAGACGATGTATCTCGACACGCTCGACAGCGCCCCCGGCACGGTGAGCCAGGTGCGGGCAGCCGCACAGGAGCTGATCCGGCTCGCCAAGAAGCGGGGCTTCACGCTGCTCCTCGTCGGCCATGTGACCAAGGAGGGGCTTATCGCCGGGCCTCGGGTGCTGGAGCACATGGTCGATACCGTGCTTTATTTCGAAGGCGAGCGCGGACATCAGTTCCGCATCCTGCGCGCCGTCAAGAACCGCTTCGGCCCGACCGATGAAATCGGCGTCTTCGAGATGACCGATGCCGGGCTGGCCGAGGTTCCGAACCCCTCGGCACTGTTCCTCGCCGAAAGACGGGGCGATGTGAGCGGTGCGGCGGTTTTCCCCGGCATGGAGGGAACGAGGCCCGTGCTGGTCGAGATCCAGGCGCTGGTAGCCCCTTCCCCGCCCGGAAGCGCGCGCCGGGCCGTCGTCGGCTGGGACGGCGGCAGGCTGGCGATGATCCTCGCCGTGCTGGAAGCACGTTGCGGCATTGCCTTTACCCAGAAGGATGTCTACTTGAATGTAGCCGGCGGCCTGCGCATCGTCGAGCCGGCGGCGGATCTCGCGGTCGCGGCGGCGCTTATCTCCGCCATGACCGGCGATCCGGTGCCCGCCGATACCGTGGTTTTCGGCGAGATCGGCCTTTCCGGCGAGGTCCGGGCGGTAAGCCAAGCCGACGCCCGCATCAAGGAAGCCTCGAAGCTCGGCTTTTCATCGGCTTTGGTGCCGCCCCTGCGCGGGAGCGGCAAGACGCGGGCGCCAAGAGAGGGTAATATCGCCGCCACGGAAATATCACATCTTCGGGAACTGGTCGTCCGCTTCGACGCCGACGCCGAAGCGGGTGAGAGTAGGCCCGAGAAGAGCCGGCCCCAGAAAAGCTGGCCTGAGGAGAGATAGAGAACAATGAACGCACTCGACATCGTCGTTATCACGATATTGGGTTTTTCGGGACTATTCGCCTTCGCACGCGGTTTCGTGCGGGAAGCCCTGTCGATCGGCGGCTGGATCGCCGCCGGCTTCGTCACGATCTACGGCATGAAATACGCGACCCCGATCGCGGCGCAGTTCATCACCACGATCGCCTTCCAGAAGATCGCGGCGGCCCTGGCGCTGTTCCTGATCAGCCTGCTGGCGTTCTCGCTTCTCACCTCCTTTCTTTCCTACCGGATCAAGCAGAGCGCTTTATCCTCGGTCGATCGGGCGCTGGGCCTCCTGTTCGGGCTGGCGCGCGGTGTCGCCATCGTCTGCATCGCCTTCCTCCTGTTCACCTGGGCCTTCCCGCAGGACAATGAATGGCCGGATTGGGTGCGGGAGGCGCGGACGCGGCCATTCCTCGCCAATGGGGCGGGGCTGATCAAATCCTATATCCCCGCGGAAACCCGCGAGCAGGGCGCCGCCGCCGCCCAGGATGCCGCGGCCACCGCCCAGAAGGCCCGGGAGCAAATCCAGGAAGCCGACAAGCTGATGCGGGCGCTCGACCAGCCGGGCAAGGCCCCGGAACCGCCGAAAGCCGCACCGGGCTATGACAAAGCCGAACGCCGTGAACTGAACAGCCTCTTCCAGAGCAACCAATGATGTCCTCTTGCAACCGCGCGAGTCCGCCGCCGATGACCGTTCAGCAAATACCTGACGACCACTTCCATGACGAATGTGGCGTCTTCGGCGTCTTCGGGCATCCCGATGCCGCCGCCCTCGTGGCGCTGGGCCTCCATGCGCTTCAGCATCGCGGCCAGGAAGCCACCGGCATTGTCGCCTATGATGGCGAGCAGTTCCACGCCCATCGCGGGCTCGGGCTGGTTAGCGACAATTTCAGCTCCAAGGAGGTGATCGAGCGCCTCCGGGGCCATTCGGCGATCGGCCATGTGCGCTATGCGACCACCGGCGAGGTCGCCATCCGCAACGTGCAGCCGCTCTTCGCCGATTTCGAATTCGGCGGACTTGCCATCTGCCATAACGGCAACCTCACCAATTCCTATCACCTGCGCAAGCAGCTCGTCCGGCGCGGCAGCCTGTTCCAATCGACCAGCGACACCGAAGTCATCGTCCATCTGATCGCGACCAGCCTGAAATCGACGGTCGAGGACCGCTTCATCGACGCGCTGCGCCAGGTCGAGGGCGCCTATTCGCTGGCGGCCTTGTCGGCGGACGGGCTCATCGGCGTGCGCGATCCCTTTGGCGTGCGGCCCCTGGTCCTGGGCAAGCTCGGCGACGCCTGGATCATTTCGTCGGAGACCTGCGCGCTCGACATCATCGACGCGGAATTCGTGCGCGACATCGATCCGGGCGAAATCCTCTGCATCGGCGCGAAGGGCCCAAAAAGCCTCCGCCATTACAGCCGCGCGCCGAGCCGCCTCTGTGTCTTCGAACACATCTATTTCGCCCGCCCCGACAGCATCATGGAGGGCGTCAGCATCTATGAGGCCAGAAAGCGCATCGGCGCCGAACTCGCGCGGGAAAGCCCGGTCGATGCCGATCTCGTCATCCCGGTCCCGGATTCGGGCGTGCCCTCGGCCTTGGGCTACGCCGCCGAATCCCATATTCCGTTCGAGCTCGGCATCATCCGCAATCACTATGTGGGCCGCACCTTCATCGAGCCCACCGATCATATCCGCAATCTCGGCGTGCGCCTGAAGCACAACGCCAACCGCGCCTATCTCAACGGCAAGCGGGTGATCCTGGTCGATGATTCGATCGTGCGCGGCACCACTTCACTGAAGATCGTCGAGATGGTGCGCAACGCCGGCGCCACCGAAGTCCATATGCGGATATCGAGCCCGCCGACGACGTATTCCTGCTTCTACGGCATCGCGACGCCGGAGCGCGATGAGTTGCTGGCCCACCGCTTCGATCTGAAGAGCATGGCGAAGTTCATCGGCGTCGATTCGCTGGCTTTCGTCTCCATCGACGGCCTCTATCGGGCGATGGGGGAGGACAAGCGCAACGCCGAGACACCGCGCTTCTGCGATGCGTGCTTCAGCGGCGACTACCCGATCCCCCTCATCGATCACGAAGCCGGCAAAGTCTCGACGCAGCTCTCGCTTTTGGCCGAATCGGCATGACGCGGCTTGCCGGGCGGGTAGCACTCGTTACCGGCGCCTCGCGCGGTCTCGGCGCCGCCGTGGCCCTGCGCTTTGCGGCGGAAGGCGCGCATGTCGTGCTGACGGCCCGGACCCAGGGCGGGCTGGAGGAGGTGGACGATGCCATCCGCGGCCAAGGCGGCAGCGCCACGCTGGTGCCGCTCGACCTTGCCGATCATGATGCCATCGACCATCTGGGCGCCGCCTTGTTCGAGCGTTTCGGGCGGCTCGACATTCTGGTCGGCAACGCCGCCATGCTGGGGGTGATCTCGCCCACCGGCCATATCGATCCCAAGAGCTGGGAGCGGGTGCTGGCCGTCAATCTCAGCGCCAATTGGCGCCTCATCCGCATCCTCGACCCGCTGCTCCGGCGGAGCGAGGGCGGCCGCGCCATCTTCGTGACCTGCGGCCAGTCGCAAGGCGTCCTCCCCTATTGGGGCGCCTATGCCGCCAGCAAAGCCGCCCTCGAAACCCTGATCCGCAACTATGCCGGCGAAGTCACCAAGACGCCGCTGCGGGTGAACCTCCTCGATCCCGGCCCGCTCCGCACCAAGCTCCGCGCCGCCGCCTTCCCCCTGGAAGACCCCTCCCCCCTCCGCCTGCCGGAAACCATCACCTCCGCCTTCGTCGATCTTGCCGCCTTGGACTGCGAGCGGCATGGCGAGCGGGTGGAGGCTTAGAAGCTTAGAGAAACCGGGCAGCTTAGAGAAACCGGGTTGGGCGGTTGATGGTGCGCCACATATGGGCGCTGGGGCTGTCGTCGAAACCGAGCCCCTCCTCCGGCTGCCGGAAATTGCGGCCGATGATGTCTTCGAATTCACCGAGTTCGACCATGGCATCGGGATCGAAGGCGTAGAGATCGTTCAGGGTGACGAGGCGGGAAGTCATGTACCATTTATGCGCGCGCATCCGCCTATAGGCCGCATCCATATAGGGCTCGGGCCGGTAATCCTCGCCGAAGAACCGCCGATAAGCCTCGGGATAGGCATAGCCGACGGATTCGTCCGGATAGAAGCGCAGCACCTGATGGGCGCGGACCGCCCAGCTTACCTCCTCATCGACATAGGGCTCGATCATCTGCGCGCCCCAATAGCCGTGATCGGCGCGGATGAAGCCCACCACCGCAATATCGTGGAGCAGGCAGGCCAGCACCACCTTCTCCCCATGCCCCGCCTTCAGCGCCAGCGCGGCACTTTGCAGCAAGTGGGCGGCGGGCGCGAAGCGGTAGCGGAAGAAATCCTGAAGCGTCGGCTTGGCCGGCATCCTTTGCAGACGCGGATCCTCCCCCATCAGAAGCCGCCTGCCCTTCATCGCTTCAGGCGTCAGATCCGGGAATCGGGTCGGATCACACTGCCCGGAAACGAACAGAACCGATTTGATGACCTGCCGGTCCAGTTCCTCGACCATCCGCCATTCCAGGGCATCGGCCTTTTCCGAGAGATTGACGGCGCTCATGGCGGGGGCTCCTTCGGGGTTGGGCTACCCTTCAGGAATATGGGCATGAGCAAGGGAAGCGGAAGAGCGGGCACGCCCCGACGTGGCGGATGGATCAGGGACATCGCTCATTTTCACACTCGCCACCATCCTACGTCCTCAGAATCCTCAATTCGCCATCCACAACGGCAAGAAGAGGATGCAAGCCATCCTGAAGCGTGCGCCAAAGGAGCTGTTCCGCCACGTCTTCGTAATCATGGCGATAGATGTTGCCGGCGCCGGCAATGTCCCGCCACGGGATTTCGGGATGCTTCACCTTCAGATCTTCCGGCAGCCGTCTTGACGCTTCCGAGACGATCTCGAAACAGCGCGTAACGGCATAGACCGTCCGCCGGTCATCGCAAAAAGCAGCGAAATCCAACCCCGCGACAAACTCAAGCGCAAGCCGCAAATTATCGGCGATGTCGGAGAGAGCGCTCTCGGCTGATTTAAAAGGCGTAGATGGCATCGGCTATAGCGGTGCCGCGAAGTGCCGGCTTTAGGGCGTTGCGGTTGACGACATCCACAGAACCCGCAAAATAGTCCGCGATCCGGCGCTTGAGGCCGGCATAGGCGAAGAGGTCGAGCGGCGCTTCGGGATCAAGCTCGATCAGGATGTCGATATCGCTCCGCGGCGTCGCCGTATCGCGCGCTGCTGAGCCGAACAGCGCCGCATGCTGCACACCAAGACGCCTAAGCTCGTCCTCGTGGCTCCGCAATGTCGCAAGGATATCATTCCGATCCATGGCGCGCTCCTTCGCT
>Ga0265327_10001898_pt1 | contig 24146 bp, 18 predicted proteins | sample 41621metaG_FD_202089 | JGI IMG/M metagenome (GOLD analysis project Ga0265327, IMG submission 202089) | Rhizosphere microbial communities from Carex aquatilis grown in University of Washington, Seatle, WA, United States - 4-16-21 metaG | ecosystem: Host-associated > Plants > Roots > Rhizosphere...
GAAGCGTGGAGGTCTGTTGGGCAAGTCCGTGTCCGGAGGCACAGAGCAAGCCTGCCAGACTAACGATGGGAAATCTCATCGCAGGGATACGCCTCCTGCTTGTAATGTCTGTCGATGCGTCGTTTTCCAGTTGCCAAAAATTATAGCCGGAACCTTGGTCCGTCTCGATCCCGTAGGGATCCCGGAAAGCCGGAGGTTGAGGAGCCTCAGGCGATGACACCTCCGGATAAGCGGTTCACTTATTCGACCCCGGAGCGGGTCGCAGCAAAGGCGGACATTTCCCGGCGAAAACCCGTGGCTGCGATCGCCTCCGGGATCGACTGTGGTGGATACTCTTCCGGGGGTATCGTCGCTTGAGGCTCCTCAACCCCCGGCTACTGTGGCTGTCATCGCTTCGCGATAAAGAGTCGCAGAATGTAGCGGTCAGACCTTAATGGCATCGGTCCAATTGAATGAGTGGCCGGTCCAGTGCTCTTCGTGACGGCCGGGCCCCTAGCTCGCAGAACCGTTAGATGTCATCCACGGCACGAACTCGGACGGCACCGGTGCCTCGAAATGCATCCGCTCGCCTGTCCTCGGATGATCAAGGGTCAGCCGCCAGGCGTGGAGCATGAGCCGCCCGGTCGCGCCCGCTTGTTTCAGCGGTTTGGCATAAATCGGGTCTCCTAACAGCGGCGTGCCCTTGTGCAGCATGTGCACCCGGATCTGGTGGGTGCGCCCGGTGTGCAGGTGGACCTCCACCAGCGCCGTCATCGTGGACGGGTCGATGGTGCGGATTTCGTAGTCAGTGATGGCGGTCTTGCCGCCCGGGGGATTGACCACCGCCATCTTCTGGCGGTTCACCGGATGGCGGCCGATGTGGGTGAAAATGGTGTCCTTTTCCGGCTTCGGGATACCCTGGGTCACGGCCAGGTAGATCTTTTCCATCGTGCGTCCGGAGAATTGGGCGCTCAGCGACTGATGGGCGGCATCGTTCTTCGCCACTACCAGGCAGCCCGAGGTGTCCTTGTCGAGCCGGTGGACGATGCCGGGCCGCTCCACGCCGCCGATCCCGGAGAGCTGGCCCTTGCAATGGTGCAGCAGGGCATTCACCAGCGTGCCGTCGGGATTGCCGGCCGCCGGGTGAACCACCATCCCCGCCTCCTTGTCGATCACCACCATGTCCTCGTCCTCGAACAGAATTGACAACGGCAGATCCTGCGGCGCCGCCACATCCGGCACCGCTTCGGGCACCGCCACGGTGATCACGGAGCCGTGTTTGACGGAATCCCGGGGCTTGGCCGGTTGACCATTCACATGGATGTATTGCTCCCGGATCAGGTCCTGGATCCGCGAGCGCGAGAGATCCGGCAGCCGGGCGGCCAGCCACGCATCGAGGCGGTCGCCGCCGGAATCTTCAACTCGCAGTTCCATAAACGCGATTTGGGGGCTCTCCGGGAAAGTTTCAAGTTTCCAGAATGACACCACGTCATTAGGTTCCTGTCATGCCCGACCCCGACGCCACCATCGCCTACTGCCACGCCTGTGGCGGACCGATGAACGTCTCGGACGTGGCCCCGTTTTCCAACGTGGAATGCCCGCAGTGCGGAAAGCACACCCGGGTGAAGCGGGAATTCGGCCCTTACACTCTCCTGCGCCGCCATGCCATCGGCGGCATGAGCGTGGTGTTCGTGGCCCACGACAACACTCTCGACCGCGAGGTGGCGCTGAAAATTCTCAACGAGGACTACTCCGCCGACGAGCGCCGCATTTCCGCATTCGTGGAAGAAGCTCGCCTGACCGCATCGATCAGCCATCCGCACGTGGTGCGCTTGCTCACTACCGGCCGGGCATTCGGGCGCTTCTACATCGCCATGGAGCTGGTCACCGGCGGCCACCTGGAACACCAGATTCGCGAGCGCGGGGCCCTGCCGGAGGTGGAAATCCTGCCGCTGGCGATCCAGGTGGCGGAAGGACTCCAGGCCGCGCACGCCGCAGGCCTCATCCACCGCGACGTGAAGCCCGGCAACATCCTGCTCGATGCCGCGGGCAACGCGAAGATTGTCGATTTCGGCCTCGCCCTGGTCACCAAGGGCGGCACCGCCCAGGCCACGGAAATCTGGGCCACGCCCTACTATGTGCCCCCGGAGACGATCGAGGGGCTGGTCGAGGATTTCCGCTCGGACGTTTACGCCTTCGGGGCTACCCTCTACCACGCGCTGGCTGGCACGCCATCCTGCGCCGAGGAGACGATGGATACCCTCAAGCTCCGCCACGCGAAGCAGAACATCCGGCCGCTCTCCCAAGCCGCGCCCTGGCTCACCCCCGAGACCTGCGCCGTGGTCGCCCGCGCGATGAACTATCATCCGGTCGACCGTTACGGCTCGTATGATGAAATGATCGCCGCCCTGCGGGTGGCCTACCAGCGGGCACTCTCGGGGCCGTCCAGCAATGCTCCGGATACGGCCGCCCTCCGCCGCCGCCGGGCTGCCAAACAGCGGGACCGCGCCGTCCTGATCGGAGCGGGCACCCTCCTCCTCGCTGCCCTGGTCATCGTGATTGTCCAGGTCACGAGGAAGAAAAAGCCACCCGTCCCCATCCCCGTCGTGACCAGCCAGTCGCTGGAGGCGATTCCCGAATCGAATCCCGGCGCGGTCAAGGATCCGGCGGTGGCCGCCAGGATCGGCCAGCGCTACAAGAGCGCCCGCGAAGCCTTGGAAAAGGAGGACTTCGACAGCGCACTGAAGGAATTTTCCTCGCTCCGGGATGATCCGGAAGTCCAGGAACCCACTGGCACCTGGGCTGGCGTCGAGGCGGTGATCGCCGCCTACCTCGGCGGCCATGCCAAGGAGGCCCGCAGCCAGGCGGATCTGTCCGCCAAGCACGCCGCCGCCGCCAATCTGCCGAACCCGAACGTTAGCCAGCAACTGGTGCCGGCCCTCAAGCTGATCCGCGAACTGCCGTCGATCCCGCCCGGGGAACTCGATCCCACCAAGGCGGATGCCGCTCTCGCCATGTCTTGGATGCTCTGTGGCATGAAGGACTGGGAACAGGGTCGCCTTGATGATGCCGCCGCCTTTTTCACCGCCGTCGAGTCGGCCGCGCTGGGTGAAGCTGACGCTTGGGCTGCTCATTATCAGAAGCTTTCGCACGCTTATTTGGCCGATCACAAGCGCCTTGCGGCTGCCGAATTGAAGGATCTGCCGGCCGACAAGGCCGCCTGCCAGAAGAAGATCGACGAGCTCGACGAGGTCCACGCTTCCCTCGAAACCCGTGGCCGCGCCCGTTTCAACGTCCGCGAGTGGCAGCTCACCTTGAAGCGCCGCATCCGCGACCTCGATTTTCCCCGCCCGGAGGCCAACATCGGGGCGACCCTGGCCGTTTCCCGATCGGAAATCGAGCGCCTCAGCAAGGACTGCCTGTTCAATGAGGCCGCCGCGATGCTCAAGGCGCTCAAACCCGCTGCCGAAGAAAGAGTTGTCCGCGATGCTCTGCTCGCGCTCGTGGAATCCGCGGGGTCCCTTCTGGCCAGCCTTGAGGACGACCTGCACCGCGGCGAAGTCGTCCTGGATCTGAAATCCCGGGACGGGACCGTTTACGCCAAAGCCGCTTCCGGGGCTCCCGGCAAGCTTCAGGTCACCGACGGAGCTGGCGCCAGCCGCGAAATCGCGTGGAAGGAACTGTCCCCGGACTCCATTGTGGATCTGCACCGGGCGCTTGTGAAAAACGTCCGTTCGGAGCTGGAAGTCCTTCACCGTCATGAGGCGGCCATCGCTTTCGACTGGTTGGCTGGGGATCGCGCCCGTGCCAATGCCGCCGCCGAGCGCCTTTCCCAGGAAAGTGCGGTGTTCAAACGCCGCTGGGAAGCCATGGCTCCGGCGATGAAGTAACGCTCCTGCGTGCTCCGGGCCACCCGGCGCTTGCACCCGCCGCCGCCGTCCGGTACTCCTCGCGGGCACCCATGGCAGAATACACCGAAGCCGACATCAAGTCCCTCGACTGGCGCGAGCACATCCGTCTCCGCCCGGGCATGTACATTGGCAAGCTCGGCGACGGCACCGCGCCGGACGACGGCCTCTACGTCCTCCTAAAGGAGGTCATGGACAACTCGGTCGATGAATTCATCATGGGCAACGGCAAGGAAGTCCGCGTCACCATCGACGAGGAAGGCCGCGTCGAGGTCCGGGACTTCGGCCGAGGCATCCCCCTTGGCAAGCTCTATGACTGCGCCGCCCAGATCAATACCGGTGCCAAATACGACAGCGAGGCATTCAAGAAAACCGTCGGTCTCAATGGTGTCGGCATCAAGGCGGTCAACGCCCTTTCCAGTTTCTTCGAAATCCAGGCCTGGCGCGATGGCGAGACCAAGGCCCTCGAGTTCTCCCAGGGCCAGGTGACGGTGGACATGAAGCACCCGCGCCGCGAGGAGGCGCCGAACGGCACGCGCCTCGCCTTCGATGTCGACCGCACGATCTTCCCCGCCAAGTCGAAGTACAAGGACGCCTTCGTCGAGAAGATGTGCCGCTACTATTCCTACCTGAACCCCGGTCTCACGATCGTGTTCAACGGGAAGAAGTTCAAATCCAAGGACGGTTTGCTCGACCTCCTCAAGGAGGAGATGGAAAGCGAAGCCCTCTACGATCCGATCCACCTTGTCGGCAAGGACATTGAGATCGCCTTCACCCACACGCCCGAAAGCGGCGAGGAGTATTATACCTTCGTCAACGGCCAGAACACCACCCAGGGCGGCACCCACCTGCAGGCCTTCCGCGAAGGACTGGTGAACGCGGTCCGTGGGTTCTACAAGAAGCAGTACGAACCCTCCGACATCCGCGCCGGTATCGAAGCCGCCATCGTCGTCCGCATTGAGGAGCCGGTGTTCGAATCCCAGACCAAGACCAAGCTCGGTTCGGCTGGCGTCTCGCCCAACGGGGAATCACTCCGCACGTTCATTGGCAACTTCCTCAAGGAGCACCTCGACAACTATCTCCACCGCCACCCGAAGGTGGCCGAGTCGATCCAGAAGCGGATCCTCGCCGCCGAGCGCGAGCGCAAGGACCTCAAGGGCATCCAGAAGCTCGCCCGCGACCGTGCCCGCCAGGCGAAGGTCCACAACAAGAAGCTCCGCGACTGCCGCGCCCACCTCGACTCCAAGCACAAGGAGCGCGAGCACAGCACCCTCTTCATCACCGAGGGTGACTCCGCCTCCGGCTCGATCACCAAGAGCCGCAACGTCGAAACCCAGGCCGTCTTCTCGCTGCGCGGCAAGCCGCTGAACACCTTCGGCCTCGCCAAGAAGATCGTCTACGAGAACGAGGAGTTCGCCCTGCTACAGGCGGCCCTCGGCATCGAGGATGGCATCGCCGACCTGCGCTACAACAAGGTCGTGGTCGCCACCGATGCCGACGTCGACGGCATGCACATCCGTCTGCTGTTGCTGACGTTCTTCCTCCAGTTCTTCCCCGAGATCATCCGCGAGGGGCATTTGTTCATCCTGCAGACGCCGCTGTTCCGTGTCCGCAACAAAAAGGAAACGATCTACTGCTACGACGAGGAAGCCAAGGACAAGGCCATGTCCAAGCTCGGCAAGGCTTCCGAAATCACCCGCTTCAAGGGCCTCGGTGAAATCTCGCCGGACGAGTTCAAGTTCATGATCGGCCCCGAGATGCGCCTGGACCCCGTCACCTTCGAAGAAGGCAAGGGCGTCAAGGAATTGCTCACCTTCTACATGGGCAAGAACACCCCCGAGCGGCAGGAGTACATCATCGAAAAGCTCCGCGTGGACGTGGACCGCCAGATCGCCGTGGTCTGAGACGTTTTGCTACGTCATCCATCATAGCCGGGGCGGGAACACCCCGGGCTGGGTGGGCTCGCGAGGTCTGGATTTTTGCGTCGCCGGCGGCGGCGTTTGAGCCTCTTCATCCCGGAGGGATGAAAGAAATTAGCCGGTGGCGGAGGAGCCTCGGCGACGACCCCACCGGCTACATTCCGATGCCCCTCCCGGGGCAAAGAGGTTGAGATCACAGGTTCCGAATCTCCAATGAATCCAGGCCTTCACCAATCCGCCAGGAACGTGCCAGCCTCGGATTTCATGAGGAACGGCTCCTTGCCCGGGGCAACCTTCACGACGATGACATGCACGCCGGTGGTGAGCGGGGCGGACCCGTTTGCAACCGGCTGGCCATCGATCCAGACGCCCGAGGGCGTCGATCCGGAGAACGTGAGGGCCACCGTCGTGTCGGCCGAAAGCTGCAGCTTCGTGGCGAGGACCAGTTCCTTCGCGTCCTTCGCCACCGACGACACGTCTTCCGTCCACAGTCCGCCATTCACGGCCGTGATGACCGGTGTCCAGGCCATGCTGTGATCCCCCTTGATGGCGGCCGCTTCGGTGTCCGCCTTTGCGGGCAGCACTGCCCAGGCCCGCGGGGCGTGGCTCTTGGTCGCGTCGAAATCGCCCGGCTTTCCCAGCACCGAGAGGAACTTGTAAAGGTCCGCGCTCTCCTGCTCGAACAGCGTGCTGGTGAGGTTCCCCGGCATCATGCTGCCCGCGTCCGTCTTCTTGACGATCGATTGCTCGGAGATGGTGGTCAGGGTTCCGGCCGCGTCCCGCAGCACCAGGTTGCCATCCGAACTTCGGACCAACTGCCCCATCAGCGAGCGACCGTCGTTCGTCTCCACGATGATCGAATGGTAGCCCTCCTTCACCTTCAGGGCCGGCAGCAGCACCGACTCCACCAGATAGTCCATCGGCGCGCTGGCACCGATCGAGGTCAGGTCCGGCCCGACCTTGCCGCCGGCTCCACCGATGGAATGGCAGGCCGAGCAGGAAAGCGTGGCACGCCGGTAGATGCGCTCGCCACGCGCGGCATCGCCCTTGGCCGCTGCGATCTTCGCCATCCGCTCGACGTCCTGATTCGTATAAGTCTTTGCCTGGCTGTCTCCCGCCTGGGCACGCAGGACTTTCAAAAGGTCCGCATGATCGGCCACGTCCGGCACGTGCTGGAGGGCCAGCCCCGCCGCTGCCGCGCTGAGCGGCTTTTCGCGCAGGGCGGCCGCCAGTTCCGGCGAAAGCCCGCGGAAGGTAAGCGCCTCCTGCCAGAACGCGCCCGCCTCCTGCGGATCCGAGATCCCGGACGAGAGTTCGGCGATCAAGGGCACCGCCGACTTGCGATGTTTCGCTGCCAGGGCCAGAGCCGCCTCACGGCGGATCGGGGCAGGGGAGGTTTCATTTGCCAAGGCCAGCAGGGCTCCGCGTGCCGACTCCGTGCCGAAATTCGAGATCGCCTTGATCAGCACCTGGGCCAGTGGTGGCGTCAGGCCGGGACCATGCGAGAGCTCGATCAAGCGTGGCAACAGCGCTTCGGCCGAAACCGCGCCAGCCACCGTGATCGCCGCTTCCCGCAAATCCTCGTCCGGCCATTCGATCAGCGATTTCAGCGAGGAAAAATCGCCGCCGATCGTGACCTTGCGTTGCTTGGCCGCCAGGGCGATTCCGCGCAGGGCCCGCAGGGCGGCATCGCGCTCGAAGCCTTTTGAGACGACCTGCTCGTACACGCCGCGCAGCGCAGTCGCATCTCCCGTCCGCAGCACGAGATCGAGCCACGGACCGGAGCCATCCTTCGGCAGGGATTTCGGCATCACCCGCTTCATCATCCCGGCGGTCTCGGATGCCGGGAGGTTGGCCAGCACGAAATCCAGACCCTTGTCGCGCCCCGCGACTTCCAGCTTGCCGGAGGTCAGAGCCTCGAACCAATCGCGCCCGTGGTCCTGCACTCCCAGCCACAGCGCGTAATCGAGAAAGCGGTCCATCGGGTGATCCAGCGCCTGAAAGGCGAGATCAAGCCCCTCCGTCCCGTAAAGACTGGCGAGCACGCGCACCGCCTCGATCCGCACCCGCGGATGCTCATCCACGACGGCTTTCTTGAGCAGGGCCATGGCCCTGGGCTTGCCCATTTTCGGTGCCCAATCCGTGAGCAGGCGGATCGCCGCCGCCCGGGTTGGCCCTGCGGTCGTGGCGTACGACTTTTCCATTAGTTCAAAATCCGGCTGGTCGCGGCTTTCACCCAGCCACAGCGCGGCGAGTTTCGTCGCGTCATCATTCGCGCCATCCCCGTAGGCCTTGATCGCGGCATCGAGGGTGGGGGATTTGCTTTCATGCAGCACCATCGTCGCCTGCTCGCGCTCGTAGCGGTTCGGGCTGGTGAGGAGCTTCAACAGCGGAGCGTCACCGAGCTTCGCGATGTCCTGGCGTGGCACCAGCGGACTGCCCTTCTTGGTCACCCGCCAGATCCGGCCGTGCTCGCGGTCGCGACGCGGATCGCGGAAATCGACCTCGCCATGGTTGATGATCGGGTTCGACCAATCGGCGATGTAGAGTGCACCATCCGGACCGAGCTTCACATCGATCGGCCGGAAGCTGACCTCGCTGGAACGTACCACGTCGCCCAGCTCCTGGGCGGCATAGCCGGAACCCAGTTCATTCACGCCGAAGCGCACCACCCGGTGGGCGCGGAAGTCGCATGTGATCATCGAGCCCTGCCAGTCCGACGGAAAATGCGTCGAGTCGATGATCTCCAGGCCGCAGAATTTCGGGTAACTCCCGGGACTGATGCTCGCCAGTTCCTTCGGCGCATTCGCGTAGCTGAAGTACATCGCTCCCGGCACCGCCCAGTTGAGGCCGCCGCCGCCCGCGCCATCGGTCACGAACGATTGCCCGTAGTGGTCGAACTGGTGGCCCCATGGGTTGCACCAGCCGAAGAACACCGGTTTCAGGGCGTTGCTCTGCGGATCGAAGCGCATGATCGTGCCGCTGGTCATCCGCACGATGCCATGCGGCGTCTCGATGCCGGATCGAGTGTAAATGCTCTGGTCCATCCACAACTTCCCATCCGGGCCGCGGCGCAGGGTGTGCAGGACATGGTGGGTGTCCTCCGTGCCGAAGCCACTCAGCACCCGCCGCCTTTCATCCGCCACACCGTCGCCGTTCGTGTCCGTGAAGTGCAGCAGATCGGTGTTCTGCGCCACGTAGCAGCCGCCGTCGCCGGGGATGACCGCCGTGGGCATCAGCAGCCCCTCGGCAAACACCTTCGAACGGTCGGCCTTGCCGTCGCCATCGGTATCCTCCAGCACGATGATCTTGTCATTGGCCGTCTGCCCGACTTCCACCTGGGGATAGTCCTGCGCACTGGCGACCCACAGTCTTCCGCTGGGGTCGAAGTTCATCTGCGTCGGCTTGTGCAGCATGGGGTTCTCCGCCCAGAGATTGATCTCGTAGCCATCGGCCACGGTGAATTTAGGCAGCGGTTGCTCGGTGTTCGCGGCTACGGCGGATGCCGTAAGAACCGGAGGCTCCGGCACGATGACCTTCTTCGAGAGGTCCCGCATCCGGGCGATCTGCTGGTCTTCGGCTTCGACCAGCGGGTCGAACTGCGGGATCTCGACCGCGTTCTTACCCTGTTCCCCGCGCCGGAAGCCGAAGATGTAGGCCATGTTGGCCGGGCGCGAGCGATGGAAGAACCACTCGTTTTTCTTCAGGATATGCGTCCGCAGCGCGACGGCCGTGTCTCCCTGGTCCCAGGCCACCGGCTTCCAGCCGAGTGACTTTTCCAGATGCCGTGCCGCCACCTTGTAGCCGGTGGAGGTCAGGTGAATGCCATTGTCGGTGTTGGCGGCATCCTGCGGCAGATCCAGCAGCGAGACAAACGGCAGGCTCCGCTTCTCCGAGATCGCTTTGAGGACCGCATCAATTTTCACCAGCGATGCGCGGTGGGCGGTGATCTCCGCATCGCTACCCACCGGGAATCGCGGCGGCGGTCCGATCAGCAGCACCCGGACGGGCTTTCCGGTTGCCGTGGGCAGTGCGTCGAGCAGCCGCACCATGTCGCGCTGGAATTCCTCGGGGCTCTGTCCGCCGGGCAATGACGAAGCCATGCCGTAGCCCAGTACCACCACGTTCGGCTTGTAGGTGGAAAGCTGGCTTTGCAGTTGCTTCCAGCCCTCGCCCGCCGGTTCCATCCCGGCCTGCATCAGGCTAAGGCCATTGCGAGAGGCTCCGGCCGGCGTGTCCGCGCTCCAACCGAGATTGCGGAAGGTCACCGAACGGTCCGGAAACTGCGTCGTCGCCGCCAGCTCGATCCAGCCTTCGTATTGTTCGCGTTCGATGAACGCATCCCCCACCAGGGCCACGCGGTCGCCGTCGCGGAATTCAAAGGCGGGTGCCGCGAAAGCCGGGGCATGGAGGGCGGTAAGCAGACAGGGAACCAGCAGATGTCGCGTCATGAGAGGATCGGGAGTTTCCGCATGGCGCGGACCCTCCATTACACGCATTTTACACCCGAAATTGCGAGGGATCTGTGCCCCAGAATGCGACAGTAGGACGGGCGGTTATCGGGCCGCAGCCAGCGCCTTGATCACACCGCGCATGCCCCAAACCACCTCGGAAAATGGCCGGTAATCCAGGGTCTCGGGCGTGTCCCCGCGCTCATGGTAATGGTCCGAACGCAGATAAGCGGTGTCCGTCACGCAAAACGACGGGTAACCGAAGCGCGCGTAGGACCAATCATCAGACCACGCCACTTTCCGTCCCAGATAGGGCAGCGCCAGCGACCGCACGGGTCGCGACACCTGCCGGCTGAAAACGTCCGCGCTTCGCCGGGCCAGAGCGCCGTTGGGGGCGGTCGTCACGAACGCGATGTAGTCCGGCTTTTCCGGCAGTCCCACCAGGTCTAGGACGAACCCGGGCACCACGCCGCGCTTCGATCGCGGTTGACGGGAAAAGCAGCCGATCGTGTCGAAGGCGACTGCGGCAGCGATCTTTTCGCCCTTGGCCCTGCTGCGCCCGGCCATCACGTAGCTGCCCATCGCGTCGATGTCCTGCGTTTCGTAAAAGGGCGGCTCCTCATTCGCCCAGAGGCAAAACCGGATCGTCCGGTCCTGCGGGTGCCCGGCCAGCAGTCGCGCCAGCGCCAGCGTCGCCGCCACGCCGGAGCCATTGTCATTTGCACCGGGTGTACCGGGCTTGGTCGGACGCACCGGCGCATGTTCATGCCAGCCATCGAAGCCCGCACGGCTGTCATAATGGGCACCCACGATCACGATCTCATCGGACTTCCCATTGCCCTTCAGCTCGGCCACCACGTTCGAAACCTGCTGGTCCGCGCACTGAAACCTCCGGCCATCCAGCCGGAAACGTTCCTGCCTCACCGCGTAGCCATCCTTCCGCAGCTCAGCACGGATCCAATCGGCCGCGCGCTTCATTTCCCTCGGGTGGTAGCAATTGCGCTGCCCGATCTTCGTCGCCAGCATGTCCACGGACGCGTGCAGTTCACCAGCCAGGCTCGCTGGCGGCGTTCCGTTCCCCCTTGAGACCGGGTGCGTCGAGAGACATCCTGCCAGCCCGAGCGGCATGATCGCGGCCAAAATGGAAGCACGGTGTGGCAATTGCACATCGCTTCATCCCCGCCGAGCTGCTAGGCGTCAAGCGCGGCGCATCAGACCGTCTTCCCGATGAAACGAATTCTCTCTTCCGTCCTCGCGGCCTGCTTCAGTTTCAGTCTGGTCCAGGCTGCGGATTTCGCCTCCACCATGATGGAAGCGACGTTCAAGTTCTACGATCCCGATTCCACCTCCACCTGCTTCCTCGTGCAACGGGATGCCCCGGATCCCGCGATCTACCTGGTCACCACCGCCCATACGGTCGAGCGCACCAAGGGGGAAAAGGCGATCCTGGTCCTGCGCGAGGCCAAGCCAGATGGCAGCTACGAGCGCCACGATTACAGCCTTCACATCCGCACCGGCGACAAGGCGCTGTGGATCCGCCACCCGAAGCAGGACGTGGCGGTCCTCCGCCTCACCGAACCGCTGCCGGTGCCCGCTCACCCGATCTCCCTGTCGATGCTGGCGGACGAGGCCAGGCTGCAAGCCTCCGCCGTTCACATCTGCTCCCCGCTGTTCGTCCTCACCTACCCGCAGCGCTTCGAGGCAAACGGCGCCGGTTTCCCCGTTGCCAGGCAGGGGATCTTCGCCAGCCCGCCGATGCTGCCAATGGCGGCGCACCCCACCTACCTAGCCGATTTCACCACTTTCGCCGGAGACAGCGGCGGCCCGGTGTTCATCGATGGCGGTGATTCGCATCCGCTCGTGACCGGCATCGTCCTCGCCCAGCACTATCACGATGACAAGTTGAAGAGCGAGTATGAGGAACGCACCATCCATTACCCGCTCGGCATGGGCACCATCCTGCATGCCACGTACGTCCGCGAGGCGATCGAAGCCGCGGCCGCTGCGAAATAGCTTGGCTCACGGCGTCAGCCACACCCGCAGGTGGTAGAACCGCTTTTGAGCTGATATGGTGGTGCTGTAGGAAATCGGCTGGCCGGTGGCGACGATGTCCTCATACCCCGGAACGGCGGTCCAGGTGCCGGTGCCGAACTGGTCCCGCGATTCCAGGGAATAATGGCGGGTGGTTCCCGCGTAGCCGGCACCGGCTGCCGCCTTGGCGGTGAATCCCAGGGTGATCTGGTTGCCACTCTTGGACACGGTTGGTCCGGGCGAGGGATTGCTTGTCGTCGGGGAGAGTCCCAGAATGTATTCGTTCTGATTCGTGATGCCGTCTCCATCCGGATCCGCGGTGGGGCCGGAGAAGGACGCGTTCTGCAGTTGCTGCTGGGTGAATTGGGCGGTCTGCCAGTCGCTGAAGGTCTCGACGACATTCACCGTCGCGGCCGCTGAGTTCGCACCGGTCGGGTTCGCGGCGTTGGTGATCTTCACCCAGTAGCTCGTGGTCGCCATTAGAGCGGGCGTGGTGAAGCTCGCCGAGTTTGTCCCGACCGTCGTCGTCGTCACGCCGCTCGCACCTTGGTACCATTGATAGGTGAAGGGCCCCGTGCCCGATGCCGTCACGCCGAGGGTGGTCGTGGAGCCGCTGTTGATGGTGACCGATGCCGGTGGCGTGGCCACGACGGCGGGTTGGTTGACGGTCACCAACGCCGCATTGGAAAAAGCTCCGCTGGTATTGGCGACGTTGGTCACCTTCACCCAGTAGCTTGTGTCAGAGGACAGGGCAGGCGTGGTGAAGCTCGCCGAGTTGGTGCCGACCGGGGTCGTGGTCACGCCGCTGGTTCCCTGATACCATTGATAGGTGAGGGGAGCCGTGCCGGTGGCGGTCACGCTCAAGGTCGCAGTGCCTCCGCTGTTGATGGTCGTGGCGGCCGGTTGGGTGGAAATTGCCGCCGGTTGGTTAATCGAGACCACGGTGGTGGTGGAGTTGGCGCCGCTGGCATTGGCGACATTGGTCACCTTCACCCAGTAGCTCGTCGTGGTGGACAAGGCCGGTGTGGTGAAGCTCGATGAATTGGTTCCTACCGGTGTTGTGGTCACGCCACTGATGCCCTGGTACCACTGGTAGGTGAGGGGAGCGGTGCCGGTGGCGGTAACGCTCAAAGTCGCGGTGCTGCCGCTGTTGATCGCGGTGGAAACCGGCTGCACCGAGATGGCGACCGGCTGGTTCACGGTCACGGTGGCGGCATTGGAATCCGCCGTGCCGGAGGCATTGGTGGCGCGCACCCAGTACGTGGTGGTGGTGGTCAGCGTGGGTGTGGTGAAGGAAGCGGATGTGGCACCGGAGACCGGGTTGGTGGTGACTCCGGACGCGCCGGCATACCATTGGTAGGTCGGTGCCGGAGAGCCGGAGGCCGCCACACTCAAGGTCGCCGTGGCCCCGCTGTTGATCGTGGTCGAGGCCGGTTGCGTGGTGATCCCCGGAGCGACCGAGATGCTGACGGTCGCGGTGGTTGAGTTTGCCACCACCGGGTTGGTCGTGGTGGTGGTGGTGCCTTGGGTCACGGCCACCCAATAGCTGGTAGCGGTTGTTAGATTGGGTGTCGTGAAGCTTGCGCTCGTCGCCCCGGAAATTGTCGGTCCACTCGGCGGAGTACCCGAATGCCACTGATAAGTCAATGGACTGCCGGTGGCGACCACATTCAAGGTGGTGGATGCTCCGCTGGCGATGGTTACAGACGATGGATTCGTCGAAATGATCGCCGGTGCCACAGTGATGGTAAACGCCTTCGAGACGGAATTCCCGGTTAGTCCGGAAGATTCCCATGCTGTCACTGTGACGTTGAACGTGCCTGTAGCAGTAGGGGTGCCGGTGATCGAGTCGGTCGTGCTGTTGGTCGAGTTGGTATGGGTCAGTCCTCCCGGTAGTGGAGTTGTGGTGGTCCAGTGCGCCGGTGCAGACGGTGCGGTGCACTGAAGGAGGAAGACCAGCGGCGTTCCCACTGCGGCATTCACATTAGTCGCGCCCGCATGGGGCGACGTTTGGGCGATGGTAGTCGCGCCCGCGACGGTGTCATAAGCACCCAGACCGGCTACGGTGGCGATCGTCCATCCCGCGATCTCATTGAACCCGGCACCGCCCAGGACGCGTGCTTCCGGAAACAGCATCTGCACCACGGGCGAGCGCTGGAACAGCAGCAGCATCGAGCCTGCCTTTCGGGTGAGGGCCCGCATCTTCAACGAGAAACGGGTGAACCGGTTCATGATAAAATGGATTTTGGAAGTTGAAGGGGGATATCAGTTACAACCGCAGCCGCCGCCTCCAACCCCGCCGCCGCCGAAGCTGGCTTCGCGGGAGAAGTAGGCGTGCTCGGTCATCGCTTTCTGAAGGGGGTCGAGATTGTCCGCCATGATGGGCTTGGCCAGGTTGCCACGCTCATAGGGTTTCACCCGCACCAAGCTGTCGGCGCAGGAATTCAGGCAGGCCATTAGGGCCGCGAGGGTCAAAAGGCGGGCGGGTCTCATGGATGGAAGGAATGGATGCAATCAGGTGGTGGGCGGCTCAGTGTTCAGCCAGCAGCGCCTCGATCTCGGTGGTGTATTCGGCTTCCGTCTTCGCGCCGTGGTAGCCCGTGTGCACGTAGCGGATCACGCCCTTGCGATCGACCACGTAACTGGAGGGCATGCCGGGCGGATTGAAAAATCCAGCCGCCTTGTGCGCCGAGTCGTGGACCAGCGGAAAGGTGGCGCCCATCTTGGTGGAGAAGGCTTTGAATTTCTCCGCGTCGTCATCCACGCCGACGCCGATGATCACGAGGCCCTTCGAGGCATACTTCGCCTCCAGGCGGTTGATGGCGGGGAAGGACTCCTTGCACGGGCCGCACCAGGATGCCCAGAAGTCCACCAGCACGACCTTGCCGGAGGTGTTGGGAATGGTGGCGCCGGGGAGCAGTTGGGAGAGCTTCGGCATCGGCTGGCCAGCCTTGGCGGCTTCGCCGGCCATGGAGGCTGTGGTGGTGGCAGCGAGCGACAATGCAATGAGGAGGCGCTTCATGAGTGTGGAATGGGTTGGATTGAGTTGAGTTGGGTTTGCAAACAAAGGGTCCGGGGGAAAGATCAGGCAGCCTGGACGAGCCATCGGCTGAAGTGGCGGGTGCCTTCGACTCCGCTTTCGGATTGGGCGCATACGTCCACGCCGCGGGCGAGCGATGCCAGGTGGAGGCCGGCGCGTGCGCCGAGGATGAAGACCGCCGTGCTGTAAACACCGGCCTCCAGGCAGGAGGGCGCCACCACCGTGACCGCCCGCATCCCGTTGGCCACCGGCCAGCCGGTGCGGGGATCGAGGATGTGCCCGTAGCGCACTCCGTCGTGGGTGAAATAGCGCGCATAGTCGCCCGAGGCGGAGACCGCGTGATCCGTCACCGCCAGCCCGCCCCAGCACTTGCCCGGCTGGTTGCCGTCCTCGATGCCCACATGCCAGAATGGATGGGCACCGTTGCCGCCGAGCGCGTGGATGTCACGTCCGAGGTCGATCAGTGCGTCGGTGATGCGATGGGCCCGCGCCAGTTGGGCAAGCATGTCCACGGCGAACTCCTTGCCGAAACCGCCGAAGTCCAGGCCCATGCCCGCCTCAGGCAGCCGCACCGCGCCCTTTTTCCGCTGCACCTTCTTCCAGCCGGTCAGTGCCAGTGCCGCCTTCACCTCGTTCTTCGTGGGCAGTTTCGCGTGGGCGACTTTCCAGTCCCACACCCGCAGCAGCGGCAGCATGGTGGGATCGAGGATGCCATCGGTGCGGCTGTGGAGATCCTCGGCCAGGTTCAGCAGGTGTTCCATTTCCGCATCGGTGGCCACCCAGTCGCCACCCGCCTCCCGATTCACTCGGGAGACCAGCGAGTCCGACTTGAACCGCGAGAACTTCTCCTCGAACCGGCCGATCCAGTCCAGCGCCTCCGCCGCAAACGTGAGTGCGGGGCGTTCGTCCGGCAGCCGGAACTTGATCGAACACTTCGTCCCCAGCGCGGCAAACTCCAGCGTGCGGACGCCACGGGCATCCGCCTGGAGGGGCTTGGCTGGAGTTACGGTGTGCATCGTAGGTGAAGGAAATCAGAACTGCGCGCTGATGCCGACCGTCCAGATGTTCGCGCTCGGGTAGGAACTGTCCGGGGCCCGGTCAGTGGCGCTGCCGGTGCCGTTCATGATGTAGCGCTCGTAGGCCGCGGTGGCGGAGATGTGATCGTTGAATTCGTAACGCAGTCGCAAACCGCCGCTCATCGATTCCAGCGAGGAAAGCCGGTAGTCCGCCGAGTAGTTGATGCCGCTGCCACCGGGGTTCTTGGCTGGCGTGCCGATCGGCAGGCCATCAAGCGTCCGCACGAAGAAGTCCGCCGCATTCTGACGATAGTAGCGCACGAACGGCACCACCTGGAAGTGGTCGCCGACTGTCTGCCGCCATTCCACCTGCAGCGATTGCGAAAAGACACCGTAGTCGTCGTTCGAGAGCCGCAGCACGGCATCGAGCGCGCCATTGGCCCCCTGGAAGTCATGCTTCCCTTCAAGCTGCAGCACTTCCCGCAGACGGCTGCTCGGCCGGTTCTCGCGGTAAATGTTCACCACCGGGATATCGATCGTGCCGCCCATGCCATCCGGCACCGTCACGATGTCGGTGCGCTGCACCACCTTGTAGGGGTCGTTCAGGTAGCCATGGTTGTAGCCGATGGTGAGGTTGGCCGAGATCACCGTGTCCTTGTCGAGGATCTGGCTCACGCCGGTGAACCAGTCGAGGGTCGTTTTGCGGTGGTCAGAGAGCCCCGGCACGCTCACCAGGTCGTTCAGGTAATTCAGCCCGTAGGCCAGTGTCGTGTTCTTCTGGTTCAGTTCCCATGCATCGCTCAGCGCCACGCCGCGGGAGAAGTAGTCGTCCTCCTTGCTGCGGGAAAGTTCCAGCTCCACCCGGTGATCGCCGAATTGATGCGACAGGGCACCGAGGATGCCGATGCGTGCGTCCTCCACATTGGCCAGGTAAGGCTGCACGCCACCGGGCAGCGCGCCGGTGGGCGAGGAGCCGCTGATCGCATCGTGGAGGTACTGGAACCGGAACGAGGTCGCGTCATCCAATTCGATCTGCCCGCGCAGGTAAAACGACTCGATCTTCATCCGGTCGTCGTCTTCCTGATAAAACTGGTAGCTCGTGTCGTATCGTTGCGGGAGGCTTTCGCCCTGCGACTGGAGAGTCGGACAAAGAAGCGAGGCGAGAACCAAGGGTTTGCGTGGGCTCATGGGAGAGTTCGGAAAATGGAATGCTTGGCGCGTCCGAATGGTGGTGGCCTGCCGGATGGGAATCCCCACCCCAAGCCATCCAGAGTAGTAGACGATGGCCTCATGGGAGGGCAAGCCGCCCGACGGGGAAAGGTCGAAATTGCACAGGTTTTTTCAATTTTCGCAGGGTCGCCGGGCGATTGCAGTCGGAGAAATTCGAAAGTTTCGCCGTCTCATCTTCTTCTCATTGAGGGCGTGCTATCATCGCATGGGGTCGTGCTCCGGCCCCGGGCAACGCCCGGTTTTTTGTGGGACTTTGGCTCTTGGGGTGGTGGTTTTGCCGATCGAGGGCATGATGCGGAAGGTCAATCTCAAGGACCCCTCCCGCAGCGCCATTCATGGCATGCTCAGCACCGGCAGCATGCCGCCCTATCCCTTGCCGGAAGTCGCCCCCGCCATGCGCGAGGCAATCACCGAATGGATCAAGGCTGGCGCACCCAAGTAAGTCTGCCGCACGGCGGTCCTTGCCTGCGTCAGATGGATCGGCTATGCCAAGCGGCATGATCGACTTGCTGGTGCGGCTCTATGACCTTCCCGAATCCGCCGCCCTCTATCGTGACGTGGAAGGCCACGGCGTGATCCTGCGCCGCGCCCGCGCCTTCGAGCTTCACACGGTTCAGGCGTTCGTGAAGGAACACTTCTCGGCCAAGTGGGTCAGCGAAGTTGCCGTCGCCCTGTCGCGCCAGCCGATCGCCTGCTTCATCGCCACCCGTGACAAGCAGATCCTCGGCTTCGCGTGCTACGACACCACCATGAAGTCCTTCTTCGGTCCCACCGGCGTGGCCGAGGAAGCCCGCGGCCTCGGCCTCGGCAAGGCCCTGCTTCTCAAGTCCCTCGAAGCCCTTCGCGAAAATGGCTACGCCTACGCCATCATCGGTGGCGTCGGCCCGAAGGAATTCTATTTCAAGGCCTGCCGTGCCATCGAGATCCCCGGCAGCGATCCCGGCGTCTATGGCGACATTCTTCCCTGATCTCACACGTCACGTGCTCCAAAGACGCAGTGATCATTGTGAAGAGGAAGAGGAAGAGAGCTATACTCTGGTTCTGCCTCTTCACTGATCACCGATCACTGATCACTCGGCACCCAATGCGGACCGCTCACGCGCTCGCGAAAAATCCTTCACGCCCGTCCGCTCTTAGCCAAATCCTCACAGCTCTTGATGTCGAGTTTGCCTGATGCCAGCACCGGGATCTCGCGAACAGGCACGATCTGCTTCGGTGTCCACAGTGAGGGCAGGCCTTCATCCAGCAGCTTGTAGCGGAGGTCGATGCACTCCTGCTCGAGCGCCTGCCCGGAGATGGTCGAAAGCAGGATGATCGCCTCACCCTTCGCCTCGTCCGGCACGCCGACGATGGCGATCCGCCGCTCCGCTTCGGAGTCCAGGTGCATGACCTTGTTGATGGCCGCCTCCACCGTTTCGTGCGGCACCATTTCGCCCGCGATCTTCGAGAAGCGCGAGATGCGGCCCTCGATGAACAGGAAGCCGTCCTCGTCCATGCGGCCGACATCGCCGGTACGGAACCAACCGTCTGTTAGAACGTCCGCCGTCTTCTTCGGATCGCCCAGGTAGCCCTTGAAAATATTGGCACCCTTGAACCAGATGATGCCCTGCTTGTCCAAGGCTACCGCCTTCTCGGTCGCAGGGTCGGTGAGTCGTACCGCCAGCCCCGGCAGGCAGATGCCGACCGATCCCGGCCGCGCGCTGGGAATCAAGGTCTCGCCATTTTCCGCCGCCACATCCGGCAGGTTCACGTTCGTCGCGGGGGACGTTTCCGTGAGGCCGTAGCCTTCCTGCGGGCGGATGCCGAAGCGTTGCTCGAAGGCCGATGCCAGGTTCTGCGGTAGTTTCTCCGCGCCGGTGACCACCAGCTTTAGCGAGGTGAGCTGCGCCGGTTCGATGCGCTTCATGTAGCCGCGCAGGAACGTCGGGGTGGAAAGCAGCAGGCTGATCTGGTGCAGCGAAACCAGCTCCGCGAGGCGCTTCGTTTCAATGGGGTTCGGATACGTCACCAGGTCCAGTCCCTCGATGCACGGGAACCACAGCGTGACCGTGGAGCCGAACGAATGGAACAATGGCAGGCTGCCCAGGATGCTGGAGCCGTTCGGCAGGTCGATGCGGCTCGCGAACTGGCACACGTTCGCCAGCACATTGCGGTGACTCAGCACCACGCCCTTCGGTTCACCCGATGAGCCGGAGGTGAAAAGCAACACCGCCTCATCGTCACCCTTCCGCTTGTTCAAGCCCAGCAGCGTGGAAAGCACGCCCGAGGGCAGCAGGCGTGTCAGGATCGCCCAGCGCAGGATCTGCTTCTTCAAGGTCGGCAGCACCCGCTCGATGAAAATCAGATCGCGGTTCGGCGGCCACGGGAACGAGGAAATCTTCCGGACAAACGGATCCGCCGTGATGAAGCGGTCTATGCCCGCCTGGCGGATCGCGGATTTCACCGCGTCCTGGCCGGCCGTGAAGTTGAGGTTCACCGGCACCTTGCCGGCGAAGATCACCGCGAGGTTCGCGATCAATCCCGCCTTGCCCGGCGGCAGCACGATGCCCACGCGGGGCTCGGACGTGGACTCGGCAATCACCTTGGACAAGGCGATCGCCGCTGGCAGGACCTTGTTGAAGGCAAGCACGCTGTCATCCGCACCGTCCACCACCTTGTGGCGGGAACCGTGCTTCTTCAGGCCTTCGAGCAGCGCCACCGCCAGCGATCCTTTCAAAAACGACCGGCTGGAAAAACTCGCCTCGGCGGCCTCCAAGAGGCTTTCGCGGAACGTGGCCACCGTGGCCTCTCCGGCCTTCAGCGGCTTGCCTACGCTCAGAATCCCCGCCGGCATCGACGAGCGGCGCTCCACGCACAGGCTGGTTTCGCGCGGAGTCTCGACCGCGACCGGCACGATTGGCAGTCCCAGCGCGCACAAGGCCTTCAAGTGCGCCGAAGGCACCAGGCAGCTCGACGAATGCCGACTGGCGGCGATCCCGGGCACGTAAACCAGCGCCCCATTCCCCTCCAGCGCCCCCTTGAGCTGCTTGCCCACCTCGCCGAGCGACGAGTCGCTTGCCCCGAACATCGCCCCCGAGCCGGACTTTTCGAGATACGCCCGGATCTGCGGATCGAGCGTGGCATCCTCCTCGATCAGCCACGTGATTTTCCGGCCTGCGAGCAGTTTCTCGAGGCCCTGGATCTGGTGAATATCGAGGCGGCCGGGGATGTAAAGCGCCCCGGTGGACGGAAGTCGTTCTTTATGAAGAAATTGGATTGAGGCGGAGCTCATGGCAAAAGGAAAGGACCCGACCGCGGTTACGGTCGTCGTCACACATGGATTCAAGGGGATTCTACCCCAGCCGCACGGATATTTTTCCAGTAAATGCGGGGAACTTGTGGGAAATTGGCGCAGCTTTCACTGCCCCCATCGTTCCCATTCCTCTCATTGGAGCTTCTGGCTCACTCTGCCCGCCGCTCACAGCCCCGCTTCCGCGAGCCGGTCCGCCATTTCCACCTTCTGCAATTCGCCGGTGAACTCGAACAGGTCCCCGTCGAGAATCCCCGCCAGATTGTGCGAGGTGTGGCCGATGCGGTGGTCCGTCACCCGTGACTGCGGGAAGTTGTAAGTGCGGATCTTCTCCGAGCGGTCGCCCGAGCCGATGAGACTGCGCCGATGCGCCGAGTGCGCTTCCTGCGTCTCGCGCAGCTTCATTTCATAAAGTCTCGTGCGGAGGATCTGGAGCGCCTTTTCCTTGTTCTGTCCCTGCGAGCGGCCGTCCTCGCAGCGCACCATGATCCCCGTGGGAAGGTGGAAAACCTGCACCGCGGACTCCGTCCGGTTCACGTGCTGCCCGCCCGCGCCACCAGCCCGGCAGACTTCGATCCGCAGATCGTCCGCCTTCAGCTCCACGTCCACCTCCTCGGCCTCGGGCATGATCGCCACGGTGACCGTGGAAGTGTGAATCCGGCCCTGGGCCTCGGTGGCCGGCACGCGCTGCACGCGGTGCACCCCGGATTCATACTTGAGGAAACGGAACACTTCCTCCCCGGTGACCTTGACGATCACTTCCTTGAAGCCGCCGACCTCGGAGGGCGTGCTTTCGAGGTGCTCGGTCTTCCATCCGCGACGGTCCGCGTAGCGCTGATACATGCGCATCAGCTCCGCGGCGAAAAGGGACGCTTCATCGCCACCCGCGCCCGCACGGATTTCGAGCATGGCATCGCGGTCCTCGTTCGGATCGGCCGGCAGCAGGGCATACTGGAGTTCCTCGGAAAGCTCCGCCGTTTCCTTCTGCAGGGCCGGGATCTCCTCCGCAGCCATCGCGGCGAGGTCGGGATCGTCCCCCTTGGCCAGCGTCTCGTTTTCCGCCAATTGCCGGATCACCTCCTCATTCCGCTCCCACAGGTCGAAGGTGTGGCGGAGGCGGCGGTGCTCCCGCAGCAGGTCGGTGGCACGCTTCGGATCCGAAAAAAGCGCAGGGTCGGCCACTGCGGCATCGAGTTCATCGAAGCGCTGGCGGCGTTTGGCGATAAGAGCGGAGTAATCCATCAGGCGAACGTAAATGGTAAATCGTAAATCGTGAATGGTGGAAGAGCGGCCTTACGGGTTCTTTCCTGCTCTCCACTGACCTCCAGCCCCTGACCACTGGCCACTCAAAGGGCGGACCAGATCGTCTGCTCGCTCCGCCCCTGTGAAAAGCAAACGACGGCGGGCTTCACGAAAAGCCGGCGCCGTCGTTGGAAAGAAACAGGAATGACTAACGGTCTTCCGGGTGGGTGGCCTTGAAGGCGTAACCGGCCGCGGTGGCCGCCAGAATTTGTGGGAGGAAGTGCATCCAGCAATCGCTGGCATGGAGTTTTCCGATCACCAGCAGGGTGGTGGTGACAGCCGGATTGAACGCACCCAAGGAGATGCCGCCCACGGTGATTGCGCCGACAAGGACGGTGAAACCGATGGCCAGGCCATAGTTCGAATTACCCGTCGTGGCCTTGGCCGTTGCGACATTGAGCACGACCCAGGCGAGGGCGAAGGTGAAGAGGAACTCGGCGAGCAGGACCGGCACGGTGTGCGGAAAGTCGATCGCGATCACCGGTGTCGCCGGGGCGGGAACGAGTCCCTTGGCGGCAAACACGGCCACCACGCCGGCGACCAGTTGCACCGCGATATAGGAGATGAGATCCTGCAGGTTCGACCGACCGCGGATGAACACCGCCAGCGATACAGCCGGATTGTAATGGGCACCCGACACGTGGCCGCCGGCATAGATCATCACCATCAGCACCGACCCGATGGCAAAGGCGGCGAGAGGGCTGCCAACCAGCACGGCGGCGGTGGCCACCGTGAGGGTCAGGAAGAAGGTTCCGATGAATTCCACCAGGAGTTTTTTCATGAGAAAATGATGTTAGAACGACCGCCGTGCTTTCTGCAAGCAAGCTCTTGGATGCAAAACGACCGCAGTCCCGGAGGGAGCGCGGTCGTTTCAGAAAATCGGATCGGCTGACTTACTTGGTCGAAGCCGTGCGGACCTTGCGGATGATGCTGGCCACGGTTTCGGAAGCCTGCGCGCCCACGGCGAGCCACTTGTCGGCCTTTTCAAGGTCGAGATCGTAGTTCGTGCCCTCCTTGAGAGGGTCATACGTGCCAAGCTGCTCGATATAACGGCCATCGCGACGCTTGCGGCTGTCCACGGCGACGATTTTGTAATACGGGCGGTCTTTGGTGCCTTGGCGATTGAGTCGGAGAGCTACGGCCATGTCAGTGGGTCGTTCAGAGAGAAGCCCGAAAATCGGGCGGGCGCGGAAATTGCAGAATTGCCCCCCGCTTGCCAAGCAGAATCTGGGGGTTGTGTGGATTTTGTGAACAACTTTCTTCTGAATCGGCCCGAAATGCGCTGGAATCCGCCCCGATGATGGAAGTCCGCTCCTACGCCGATCAAGCCCCGTTTACCACCAAGGATGGTTCGACCATCCGCAGCCTGCTCGACCGGGCGAACGCCCCGGTGGCCAATCAGAGCCTCGCCGAGGCCACGATTCCCGCCGCCGGCGAAACCCAGCGCCACTACCACCGCGCCAGCGAGGAGTTCTATTACCTCCTCGAAGGGCGGGGGACCATGGAGATCGACGGGGAAACCCGGCCGGTCGGCCCGGGCGATGCGATTCTCATCCCCGCAGGCACCTGGCACCAGATCACCGCCATCGAGCCGCTGCGCTTCCTTTGCTGCTGCGCCCCGCCGTACGCGCACGAGGACACGTTTTTCGAATAGAACGGGTGCCAACGGTGATTACGGGAATGGTGCCGGGCGGAATGATTTGAAATTCCGAGGTCCTTGGATCCCGAAGCGATCCTGGAAAGTAGCCGGAGCGTCGCGCAGCGACCTCCGGACAAGGTCCGCTTCTCATGATTCCGAGTCCCTGCGGGCATGTGCGTCAACTTAAGGGCGATGTGGCCGGCGTGTTCTGAAAATCTGTATCCCGAAGGGATGACAGCATCGGTAGCCGGAGGTTGAGGAGCCTTGGCGACGACACCTCCGGTCGGGAGTGCTCTTCATCCGATCCCGGAGGCGATCGCAGCCACGGCCTTTCGCCGGGAA
>Ga0265327_10001900_pt1 | contig 24137 bp, 20 predicted proteins | sample 41621metaG_FD_202089 | JGI IMG/M metagenome (GOLD analysis project Ga0265327, IMG submission 202089) | Rhizosphere microbial communities from Carex aquatilis grown in University of Washington, Seatle, WA, United States - 4-16-21 metaG | ecosystem: Host-associated > Plants > Roots > Rhizosphere...
CGAATTGTTTAAGAAGCCCGACCCGCCAGCCTCGGCCGCCGCGCCGCCGCCGGTGCCGCCCGCCGCGGCATAGGCCTCGCCGTCAAGCTTTTGCGCCTTGACGCCGCCGTGGCAGGGGTCGGTCGGCTTGACCACGAACAAAGAATTGGCGCTCAGGCGGGTGGCGCATCCTTGCTTCGAGACGACCACCGCGCCGGCTTGGTCTTTGGTGAATACGCGGGCGTTCGGCGCCAGCTTCATGCCAGATTGCGCCGGCTGGTAATTCCTGCCTTGGTTGACCAGCACCGTGCCAGTGACCTCCATTAGCGTGGCCTCCTCGGCCGCTTCGGCGGAAGCCAGGCCGAGCAGCAATGCCGTCAGCAGGCAATAAAAGGGTTTGCGGATGCTGTTCATAACCAATTCTCCTAAAATATATGCAGTAAGCCATTGATGCCAAGATATTAGCCACTCGCTTAGACAAATGCAAATTATCCCGGCCTTGCGCTTGGCCGCGCTGCTCTGCGCGCATGGTGTGGCGTTTTCATTTCTAGCCGCGCTGGCGCTTGCCAGCTACCAGGCGTTTTTGCAGACTCGCTCCGTTCTGGCCTTGGGCTTGCTCGTCGTCAATACCTTGTTTCTGCTGCTGTTCATGGCCCGGCGCAAAGCCTTGGCGGTGGCGGATGCGCCGGCGGCCTGGCTGCTGGGCTTTGCCTGCGTGCTGTTGCCGCTGCTGTTGCGACCAGCCGACGCCTCGCCTTGGGCGGGCCTGGCGGGCGTCGGCGCAGGCTTGCAATGGCTAGGGGCCGGCTTGATCGTCGCCGCGCTGCTGTCTTTGCGGCGCAGCTTCGGCATCGTGGCCGCGCACCGAGGCATACAGACCGGCGGCCTTTACCGCTGGGTGCGGCATCCCCTCTACGCGGCTGAATTGCTGTTCTTGCTGGGCTTCGCGCTGGCCCACGCCAGCCTCTGGAATGCCGTCATCTGGGCGCTGGTGGCGGGCTTCCAGGTTCTGCGAGCCGGCCTTGAGGAACGGTTTTTGGCTCGCGACGCGGCGTACCGGGCGTATCGGCTGCGCTGTCCGCGCCGCTTCGTGCCGGGGCTTTGGTAGTAGCCGTCTTGCGCGGCCAAGCCTCGCCTTCGGCGCGCAGGGGCTTTTTCGGACCGGCCGGGGCGTTGCGCGGCGTCTCGCCCGCCTCGCCGTCGGCCAGATCGATGGCAAGATCGTCGAACCATATTTCGCCCTTGGTTTCCTGCCCGTCCGCCAGATAGCCCACCGGTTGCAGCCTGAGCCTGACACCGGCGCAGGCCTCGTTCGCCACCTGGAAATCCAGGCTGAATCTGCGCCAGGTGTCGGAGCCCACGAAGCGTTCGCTGGCCGCGAGCCGGCTGCCGGATGCCGCGCATTCCAACACCCATTCCAGGCCGGCCGCCACTTGCAGTGCGTCCGGGCGCACCCGGCCACTGAAGCGGTAACGGCCAGGCAGCAGGAAAGCTGTTTGCTCGATGATGGAGGAGGGCACGGCGGCGCCGTGGAACACGGCGTGCAGGGCTTTCTTGCCGGTGGCCAACTGGGTGTAATTGGTGCTCACCTGGACTGATTTGGCGGCGGTCGCGCTCCAATCAAAGCCGCCACGGAAACTAGTCAATTCAAAACCGCCGTCGAACAGATACCCCAGAACCTGGTGTTGCTCCGGGCCAAGCGCGTTGATCCAGGCGATGTAGGCCTCGGCCCAAAGCCCTTCGCGCATCATGCGGGCCAGGTAGGTGTTAAGTTCGGCCAGGCCCAGCGGCTGCCCGGCCGCTTTGCGGAGGCTGTAAAGCGCCCGCAGCGTGTCCACCTGCGCGGCGTTTTGCGCGGCGTAGGCAAAAAAAGGCGGCCACCAGGACGGCAAGCCCGCCACGATGGGACGCAGCATGCCCAGGCCCACCGGATTTTTAGCGACATTGAGCAAGGCCGGGAACAGCGGCGGGGCCATGGCGGGGTTGATTTGCATGGCCAGATCCCAGTTGCGTAGGGTTTTTTGCGGATTTCCGGCGGCCCGCCAGTATTCCGCGGCCAACAGGCGCAGCGGCGCGTCAGCGGGGAACAGCCGCTCGGCCAGCTCGCAGGCCTGGTCCGCCCGCTCGGCTTGGCCCTGCTTGCGCCACAGGCCGGCCAGCCGCATCAGCGTGCGCCCGTCGGTGGTGTCGCCCTGGTAGGCGCGCGCCAGCAGGGCTTCCGCCTCGGCCGGATCGCTACTTTCCCGTTGCACCGCCAGCACGCGCAGCGCCTTCGGATAATTCGGCTGCCAGGCCAGCGCGGCGGCGGCCGCGGCGGGCTCGCGTTCGGCCTGGCCGGCGTAAAACTCGGCCATCCCCAAGGCGGCGATGCGCCAAGCCAGCACCGAGGCGGCCACCGCGATGGCGATGCGCCTGAGCCAAGGGGCCGCCGCTGTGGGTGTCGCGTTCATGGCAGCTCCCGGTAGCTTTGGAAGAACCCCTGGATCAGCGGGGTCTCGGATTCCAGCCCCACGTCCAGGATCAAAGTGCCCTCGTAACTGGGCTGCGCGTTTGGCTCTATGGTGCTTACTTTCAAACTGAATGTCCCCTTGCCGATGGCGGCGTGCTCGTCGATTTGCCAGCGGAATTTGCCCAGGCGCAGTTCGCGGCGGCTGGTGTTGGCGAAAAACCGGGCGTATTCGCGGCGTATGCCCTCCCGGTCGGATTGTTCGTTGGTGATGGCGCTTTCAGAGAACAAGGCCATGAGGCCGGCAAGGTCGCCCCGCCGGTAAGCCGCTGCCAGACGATCCAGCACCTGGCTGTTGAGTTCCTCTTCGGCCACAGCGAAAGGCTTGGGCTCGACCGGCAGATCCGCCCTCGCAGACGGCGGCGGCCAGGCCGCCGCCGCGCGCGGCGTGGCTTTGCCATGGCGGACAAGCAGCCTAGGCGGCGGCTCTGGCGGCGGCCTGGCCTGCCAGCCCATCGGCGGCGTTTGCGATAGCACGGCGGGAGCATCCGTCAGCATAGGCGCGAGGGCGGCAGAAGCCGGCGGCGGGGCTGTCTTGGGCTTAACCGGGAGAGGGGGCGGTTCCAGCGGCACGGGATCGGTCGATAGCGTCCAAGCCAGCAGGCCGGCCCCTGCGACGACCGCGAGGACGCCGGCCGCCCACCCACATTGTCCATATCCGTCCAGCCAGCGCTTGAGGCCCGCAGGCTGGTTTGGCGGGCCGGCTGTCCACCGGGGTAGCGTGTCGAGGATGCGCCGCTTGGGCAGCGGCCAGGCGGCGGGCGTTTCCTGGCGGCTGGGCGCGACCGTGTGCCCGGCGACGGCCCGGCCGCGCAGGAGGGCATAGGCATGGTTGATCCTGGGCGCGCAGATGCCGCTCCATTCATCGTCGGTGCTGCGGTCGGGATGGTACAGGCGCATCAGCTTGAGGTAATGCGCCTTGACTTGCGCAGGCGTCGCCGTCGGAGCCAGCCCCAGCATGCGGTAAGCGTCGTTGCCCTCGGCCAGCAGCGCCTGGTGGATGAAAAAGCGGATCGCCGCGGCCAACTCGCCCTGGCCGGCGCGCAGCCGCGCCGCGTAGCTGGCTAACACCGCCGGCGGGGCCAGGGCCAAGTCGAGCAACTCGCCGACGCCCTCGGGCAAGGGCTGCCGGGGTTCGTCCCATAGCCGACGATGGCGCAAGGGCTGCCGGTAAACGTCGAGCACTTGCCGCAGCAGGGCTTCGAGAGGAGAGGCGGCGGGGCTCATTCTCCGGAGGAAAGCCTAGGCGCCGCCGGCTTTACGCCTTGGTAGTCGTAGTAGTAGTTGTGGTAGTAGTTGTAGCTGCTGCCACGCTGGTCGATCATGGTCAGCAGCCCGCCCAGCAGATTCGCCCGCGCGCCGTGGAGACGCTTGAGGGAAGAGCCCAAATGAGCGCGGCTGGTCTTGCCGGCCGCGACCACCATGATGGTGTGCTGGGCGACGTTGGACAGGATCATGGCGTCGGCCAGGCCGAGAACGGGGGGGCCGTCGATGATCACGCGGTCGAATTTTTCGGCGGCCAGGGTGATCAGCTCGATCATGCGCGCGCTGGCGAGCAGCTCGCCGGGGTTGGGCGGCAGCGGCCCCGCCGGGACCACGAACAAGTCGGGCAGACCGACATGGTGGGATATTTCGGTGGGCCGGGCCTCGCCCGACAGATAATGGGACAATCCCTTTTCGTCGGAGAGCCCCAGCATGCGGTGAATGCTGGGCCTGCGCAAATCGGCGTCGATCAGCAAGACGGTCTGCCCCAACTGGGTGAAGCCGATGGCCAGGTTGACCGCCGAGGTGGATTTGCCCTCGCCGACGGAGGTGCTGGTCAGGTGCAACACTTTCGGCGCCCCGGCGCTGGTGGAGAAAGTCAGCGCGGTGCGCAGGGATCGGTAGGCCTCGGCGGCGCCGGAACGCGGGTCGTAGTGCGAAATCAGATGCAGCGGCGCCGCGTCGGGGTCTGGCCGGGTCAGCGGGATGATGCCGAGGGTGGCAAGCCGCTGGCGCTCCAGGTCTTCCGGCAGCTTGACGGTGTCGTCGATCTTCTCAAACAGGAACGCAAGCCCCATGCCGCCGAACAAGCCCAGCAAGATGCCGACCAGCCAATAGTTTTTGCCTTTGGGCTTGTACGGCGAGGCGGGGATCTCCGCCGGGTCGATGACGGAGATGTTGTTGCTGCCGATGCCGCTGGCGACGCCGATCTCCTTCAGGCGCTGCAAGATGCCGTCATACAGCGCCCGCGAGGTCTCGACCTCGCGCTTGAGGATATTGTAGTCGCTGCCCGCGTCCTGGCGCCGCATGACATCCTCCTTGAGCCGGGCGACCTCTTCCCGAAGCATGTTTTCTTTGCGCAGGGCGAGCTGGTAGTCGGCGTCCAGCGCGGAGCGGACGGAGCTGATTTCCGCCTCGATTTGCTCCTGGATCTGGTTGATCTGCTCGCGCAACTGCACCATCTCCGGATAGTCCGGCTTGAACAGCGCCGCCTTCTCCTGGTAGCTCAACTCCAGCCTGGCCTTGTTTTGCTTGAGGTTTTGCACCAGCGCGTCGCCGAGGATGCGGCTGGAGCCGTGCCCGCCGTTGTTGCGCGACTCGTGGTAGATGGTTTCCGCCGTGAGCCGCTCGCGCTCCGCCACCGCCAAAGCCTGGCTCTTCTCGTCCAGTTGCGCGCTGAGCAGGCTCTGGCTCTGCGTGTCAATATTGACGATGCCCTGCTCACGGGCGTGGGCGTAGAGCTTGTGCTCGGCGTCCTCCAGCTTGGCCTTGACTTGCACGATGCGTTGTTCGAGAAAATTCTTCGCGTCGGCGGTGGCGTTGTAGCGGCGCTCCAGGTTGCTTTTGATATAGGTGTCGGCGAGGGCGTTGACGACGCGGGCGGCCAGCTTGGGGTCTGTCGAGTCGAAATGCAGCCTGACCAGCTTGGAATTCCTGACCGGTTCGACAGTGGAGCCGCTCTGGACAAACTCGCCGTAGCGCTTGACGGCGGCGGCGGCGTCCTCGTCGCCGCTGCCGAGGTCCAGGCTTGCGGCGACGCGCTCGGCCAGCGTGCGGCTTTTCAGCAGCTCGTACTGGGTCTGGTAAAAATCCTCGCTGGGCATCATGCCCATGCTGTTATCGCTGCCCATCGCGTCGTCGATTTTGGTGACTTTGCGCGTCTCCGGCTCGATTTCGAGCAGCGCCGTGGCCCGGTAGACGCGGGGGGTCAAATAGAGCGCGGTGGCCGCCACCGACAGGGTGACGACGAGAAAGCCGAGCACCGTCCACTTGCGCTTGACCAGCGTGTGCCAGAGGTCGATCAGGTTCAGCGACTCTTCGGTGTCCCCCTCGTCCTGGCGTTGCGCGTCGAAGCGCCAGGCATCCGGGTCGGCCACGGCGGGATAGTTCTCCGCCGGGCGCTTAATGGAAAGAGACTGCTCAGGGACGGGGGCGCCGGTGTTCATGTGCGGTGAGGTTTTCCTGGGGAAGTTTCAGTGGGGACGGGCGGCAGGGTCATAGCAGGGGGATGGACAGGCCGATGCCGATGACCCGGTTGACGACGGATTTGACGCTTTTCCAGACGGATTTTCCGGCATGCTCTTGGACGACGATGATGTCGTTGCCTTTGAGCACCGGGTCTTCCACCTCGCCGTTGCGGATGGCGTCGACGTTGACGAGGAAGCTGTCCTTGCCGCCCTTGCCGTTGTCGCGGAACAGGCGCACCTCGCCGGTGTCGGCCAGCTCCTGCTCGCCTTGGCTCAAGGCGATGACATGCAGCAGCGTGGCATCGCCTTTGAACGAATAGACCCCGGGCCGTTTCACCAGCCCTTCCACGGTCACCCGCTGGTTGGTGTATTCCTTGACCGTCACCATGACCTGCGGGTCTTGCAGGTAACGCTCGCCAAGCTTCGCCTTCAGCAGGGTTTCGATTTCGCCGACCGTGCGGTTATGCACGGACACGATGCCGACCAGCGGCAGGGAAATGTCGCCGGCGCTGTTGACCCGCACCTCGCGGGACAGGTCGGCGACCTGGAAGACGTCGATTTGCAGCAGGTCGTTGGCACCGATCCGGTATTCCTGGCGTTTTTCCGCAGGCTGCGCGGCGACCGGCCGGGCGGACGGGCCGCCGGCTGCCGCCTTGGGCGCAGGCGGCGGCGCGGCGCAGCCGGCCAGCAGCACAAAGCCCAGCGCCGTGGCGGATAGCCAGTTTCCCGGTTTCCTCAACAAGGCTGCCGTCTCCGTGCGATAATCGTGCGAATTATAGCCTGGCGGCGGCGACGGCGGTACTGCCGGGCCGCGGCCGCCTTGGGCCGGTTCTGAAGCGCTGGGGCGTCCACACATGTTGCGACTCTATCAAAAATGAATTAAGGGGGCTGGCCGGCCTTTCCCGTCCGGGCGAGAACTTTGCGGCGCGCTTCATCCCGCGCGTCGGCCGCCGAACAGCCGCGTCCACAGCGACGGCCTGGCCGGCGCGGGCCGGTGCCCGCCGGGCTCGCGCAAGCCCGGCGGCGCAGCCACGCGGGCCGGGTCGGTGTCGTCCAGTATCGCCTGTGGCCGCTCCCGCACCAGCCGGTCGGCCTCCTCCGGCCCCACCCAGCGCACCGCCGCGAGCCGGCCTTCCGCCAAAGCGGGCGGGCGGCGGCCGGTGTTGTGCGCGTCGGTGGCCAGCAGATGCACGATGCCCTCGTCGAGCATGCGCTCGCCATAGTAACGCGCCTCGGGGCCGAAACGCCCGGCCAGGCTGCCGGCGGTGACTTGCATCCACACCCCGCCGCGGGCCAGCGCTTGGAACGCCGCATAATGGCCGTCAATCCAGGTCAGCCTTTCCGGGTGGGTGATGACGGGGACATAGCCTGCCGCGAGCAGCGCGAAGCAGGCTTCCTCGAAGCGGGGCGGGGCGACATGGTGGGGCGGTTCGAGCAATAGGTAGCGGCTGTCCGCCAGCGTCGGAATCCGCCCCTCGCGCAGCCCGGCCAACAACGCCGGGACGAGATGGGTGTCCGCCCCGCAGACGATCTCCAGCCCAAGGCCGGCCTGCGCCAATGCCTGCCGCAACGCCGCCGCGCCGGCGCGGATGCTGTGCGCGGTGTTGGCGTAGAGCCCCGGATAGATGTGCGGAGTGCAGGCAACCGTCTCGATCCCGTCAGCGATGGCCAGGCGGGCCATCGCCAGCGCGGTGTCCATATCGGGCGCGCCGTCGTCGATGGCGGGCAGCATGTGGCAATGCAGGTCAATCATCTGTTCGCCTCGAAAAGCGTTTGCGCGTTGGATTCCCGCACGCTGACATTCCATAAAACAGAGGACTTTGCATGAACAACGCCGAAAACGCAACTGGCGCGACGCTGGCGGCGCGGGACGAACTGAAAGCTTTGCTGGCATTCGCCGCGCCCTACCGGTCAGCCCTTGCGGCGGGGTCGCTTCTGATGCTCGGCGAAAGCGGCGCGGCGCTGGCGGTGCCTTGGCTCGGGGGACGGCTGGCCGAGGCCCTGCTGCGGGAGGGCGCGCCGGGCTTGACGACACTGCTTGGCGGCATGTTGGCCTTGTTCGCAGCGCAGGCGCTGCTCAAATTCGGCAACACCGATTTGCTCGGCGGAACCGCCGAGCGCATCGCCGCCGACCTGAAAATACGCCTTTACGACCATCTGCAAGCCTTGCCGCTGGATTTTTTCCAGCGCCGCCGGCAAGGCGACACGCTGGCCTTGCTGACCCGCGACACTTACGTCGTCAGCGCTTATATCAGCGGCGCCGCGCTGGCCGCCGGGCCGCTTCTGTTCACCGCCGCCGGGGCTTTGCTGCTGATGCTCAACGCCGACGCCATGCTTGCCGCGCTGGCGGCGGCGCTGATTCCGCTGTTCTATCTGCTGGCGAAAATCCTCGGCCGCCGCATCCGCCCTTTGGCGCTGCGCCTGCAGGAGGAGCATGCCACGGCCATCGCCATCGCCGAGGAAAACCTGGGGATGCTGCCTGCCATCAAGACATTTACGCTGGAGCGGCGGGAGTCTGGCCGCTACCGGCGGCAAATCGAGCGCATCGTCGGCTTAAGCGCGCGCGAGCGCCGCGCCTACGCGGCCTTGGGGCCTGGCATCCAACTCGTCGCGGCAGCGGCCATCGTGCTGGTGCTTGGACTGGCCGGGGCGAAGATAGGCCAAGGCGCGTTGACGCTGCCGCAGTTGGTCAGCTTTCTGCTGTACGGCCAGTTGCTGTCGCGCCCGGTGGCCGGCCTGGCCGACCTCTACGGCCAAACTCAGCAAGTGCGCGGGGCGCTGGCCCGCCTGGCGAGCGTGTTGGCCGAGCCGCCCGAGCCGCCCGGCCATGTCGGCCAGGCGCTGCCAAAGGTGCGCGGCGACATCGAGCTGCGTGGCGTGTCGTTCGCCTATCCAGGCCGCGGCCCAGCCTTGGAGAGCGTCGATTTGCGCATCACGGCGGGGGAGACCATCGCGCTCACCGGCCCTAACGGGGCCGGCAAGAGCACGCTGGCCCATCTGTTGACGCGCCTGCTGGCACCCAGCCAAGGCGGCATTTTCATCGACGGCGTGGACATCGCCACGGTGTCCCTGCCCAGCCTGCGCGGCCAGATCGGCGTCGTGCCCCAGCATGTCCTGTTGTTCAACGCCACGGTCGGCGACAACATCGCCTGCGGGCGCTCTGGAGCCACGCAGGCGGACATCGAGGCGGCGGCACGGAGCGCCCGCGCCCACGACTTCATCGTCCAACTGCCGCAAGGCTACGACACCCCGGTCGGCGACCGCGGCGTGCGCCTGTCCGGCGGGCAGCGGCAGCGGCTGGCCCTGGCCCGCGCGCTGTTGAAAGACCCGCCGATATTGATCCTCGACGAGGCGACCGCGATGTTCGACCCGGCGGGTGAGCGCGATTTCATCAGCGAGTGCCACGCGCTGCTGAAGGCGCGGACGGTGATTCTCATCACCCACCGGCCGGCCAGCCTGGCCCTCGCCGACCGCGTGCTGCGCCTGGAACATGGCCGGCTACTGGCGGCGGCCCCGCCTGGGCAGACGGCTTAGGGCGCGGCCAAGGCGGCGAACGGGTCGTCGCGGCGGCGCCGATAGGCCCGCAGCCATCCGCACACCGCCCGGCCGGCGTCGGCTGGCCGGTCATGCAGGAACAGCGTGAAGCCCAATTGGATCAACAGCGGCCGCCGCTTAAACCATTGCGTGGGCAGGTCGCGCTCCAGCCAATAGCGCAGATAGCGCACCCGCGCCTTGCCGGGGCTGATTTGCGCCAGGAAGTCGGCGGGCACGGCCGCGCCGAGCAGCGCGAACCAGCTCGACACCGTCCACGCGGCGCTGTTCAAGCCGGTGTCGCGCAGCAGCGCGGCAAGCCCGGCCCAGTCCACCGCGCGCCGGCGCGTCCAAAACATGAAATCCGCCACGCGGCATAAAGCCATATTGGGCGAGCACACATACTTGAAAAAAGCCGGATGCGTCAGCATCAGGAACACGGCGTCGGTGTCGGACAAGCCCCAAAACCCGGCGACCCGGACGCGGCGGGCGACGAGCGCGTCCGTCACATCGACACGCGAGCGGCCGGGGCGAAACGTGTTCCAGTGCAAGTCGATGGTGACGCGGCCTTTGACGAAACTGGCCTCGTGGCTGATGTTGTCGGGGGCCGGGTGGTAGTGGAAGCCGGCGCCGACGAGCGCGCGGGCGGCCGCGACGCGCTGTCCGGCGGAGACAATAATGTCCACGTCGTCGGCCGGGCGCAGGGAGGGGTCGTCGTAGGCCAGCTCGCGGACATGGGCGCCTTTGATCGCCGCATAGGCGATGCCCTGCGCGGCGAAGAGATGGTCGATCCGCCGCAATTCGGCGCTTTGCAGCAAATAGAGCGCCGCCGCCGCAAAACGCGACAAGTTCAGGGTTTCCTGCGCCTCAGGCGGAACACGCCCTTGCCACTGGCGGGAATGCAATGCCTGGTGCCACAAAGGCCCCAGGCCGTTTGCGAGCAGAAACGCCATGAACGCCGTCGCCTCGCCGGCAAACGCATCTTCGACGGCGTGTTCCAAGTCATCGGCGGCGCGGGCCGGCGCGAGGGCCAGCCAGTGCGTCCGGAAGGCTAGCGGGGCGGCGGGTCTAGCCTGGTTCAAGGGCGACCAGCCCCCGGCCGGCCAGCTCGTCCACCAGCCCGAACACGTCGCGCTCCAGTCGCGCCGGCTCGACTTCGTATTCGTCCAGCAAGGCCGCGCAGGTTTCGCCCAAGGTCTTGCCTTCGGACAGCAAAACCCACAGGCGCGCGCCGACCGGATCCAGCCCATAGTACGTGCTGCTGGCAAGATCCAAGATCACCGTCTCCTCGCCCACCTGCCGTGCCATCACCTGCGCCGGAATAGCCACCTTGTCCGTCAACTTCATGCTGTGCCTTCTTCTCCGCAAGCGTGTTTCACAATGGCCCGCCTGACTTCGGGCAAGTCCGCGTAACGCCGGGGATAGTCCAGCCGATGGAATATCGGCCGCCGGGCCAGTTCCGCCAGGGCGTTGAAATGGGCGGCGAGCGGCGCAGGCTCGTCAAGGTCGAGCAGGAAGGAATGTTTCACCAGTTCAATCAGGGCTTCCGCCGGGCTCATGCGTTCAAAGGCAGGCGCGCACTGCTCGCCCGCGCCGAGAAAGTAAACTTGCCGCAAGCGCCGGGGCTGGCCGCAGAAAGCGACGCTTGCGCCCGCCAGCAGGCGGGCCTTGGACGTGAACGGCAGCGGGGGTGCCCGGCGGGCACCTGCGCCGACCAAAGCGGCCTGGCTGTCTTCCCACAGGCGGATGGACGGATGGCAGGGCACGACGTGCGGCTCGCCGGCGACGGGTTCCACGACCAGCCCGTCATCGCTCAGAAAGCGGTAGCCGCCCGTCGCGAAGCTTGCCGCCAGCGTGGACTTGCCCCGACCGGATACGCCGACGCACGCGACAGCCTCGCCGCCGATCTCGACCGCGCTGGCATGCAAGACCAGTTTTCCCTGTTGGCAAAGCGCCAGCGGCAAAACCTGGTTCAGATAAAGATGCCGGACGGTCGCGGCGGCGACGCCTAGCACCGGCCGGCAGCGTATCCGGCCGCCGTCCTGCGCCAGTTGAAAATCCGCCAGCCCCGGGAAGCGCAACAGATAGCCTGCCTCGGTGCGGTAGAAGCCGGCCCACAGGGTTCCGTCCGGCAACGTCCATTCGCGGAACAAGACGGCCTTGAGCGGCGCTTGCGGGCGGGCGGAAGCCATGCGGAAGTCCACCGCAAAGCCGAATGCCTGCCTGCTGCCGACCCGGTTTGCCGAGCCTTCTCCCGAATCCGCGCCGCGCCCGGCGGCGGCCTTGGCCCGCTCAAGTCCGGCCGAACCGTCGGCAAGATGATCTCCGTCAAACCAGCCCACTGCGTTCTATCGTGCCGCCGTTCAGTGCAGGCGCGGGAAAGTCACACCCAGCATCCCGTAATCGACCCGCTTGTAGCCGTCCGGGTGCGTGGACACGGCTTCCGGCATGACCGCCTCAACTTCATCAACCATTACCCCAAACTGCCTGCCATGCCCCCACTTTTCGCGGTGCTCCGGCCGGTAGTCGAATAAATAGAGACCGATGCCGAGCGGATGGCGGCCGACGCGGACGATGTTTTCCTTGACCCTGCGCTCGGAATTTAGGGGTGGGGCTTTCCCACCGTGATCTGGAACACTTGTTCCGCTGCCTTGGGTTAAATCGCCCACCGAACCGTAGACGCGCAACACAGGGCTGGAATAAGGCGTTTTCTTCGGCGGGGCTGCGGTTGTTCCGTCGGCGGGGCGGGTAGTCTGCTGGTCTTTCATGCCACATCTCCTGGCGGGAGTTTTAAATGAACCAAAGGATTTTTTGAGAGCATTATTCCTTCACCAATACATAATCAGTTTAATAAATTGTATCGCATCCGAAGACGCCCCACAAAATCCACAGCGGCCAGCCGGCCTGGGGATAGTCAAGGTAGGCGCGGAACAGCCGGGCCATCCCGTCCGGATCGAGCCAGGCGGCTCGTTTGGTGGACAGCAGCCCGGTCAACGCCTCTTGCATCGCATCCAGATGTTCGCGGAAGACGATGGAAAATATTGCCTTGTCGCGGCGTTCGAGAATAACCCGTGGCATCAGATCCTGCAAGGCGCGGACGTGGAGGTATTTAGTCCTGCCTCCGCGCAACCGCAGTCTTTCCGGCGTCGAGAACGCATATTGGACGAGCCGGGGGTCCTGGAGCGGGTAGCGCATCTCGATCCCGGCGTGGGCGCACAGCCGTTCAACGCCCTCCATGGCCTGGGCGCTGAACGCATCGTCCAAGCTCTCCAGTAATTCCCGCTGGCCGGCGCGGCACACCGGGCGGCGGCTCGGCGGCAAAACGCGGGCGCGGCGCTGGCCGATCATTTCGCGCATCGGCGGCGAGAGCCAATAGCAGGCGGTGGGGGTTTCGCGTCCGCGCAGGCGCTGGACGAGCCGGCGCAAGCGCGCCTGGGAAGCAAGCGGAAGCAGCGGGAACAAGCCGTGGCGGACGAGCCACCCCGCCGCCCGCCGGGTGCCGAATGCCGCCGCGTCGGTCTTCAGGCAGTCATGCAGCGTGCCCCATTGGCGCAGGGCCAGCGCCTCCGCGTAATACAGCCGGGAGCCTTGCAACCACTGATCCCCGCCGATGCCGCTCAACGCCACGCGCACGCCCTGCGCGGCGGCTTGCCGCCACAAACCCAGGCCCATGGTCGCATTGGGAAAACCGGGGAAATCCCGCTCGACGCGGGCGCGCTCCGCAAACCACGGCAGCGGCGGCCTGCTAGGAGGGATCTCGTGAATCGGCAGCCCTAGATACTCGCCCACGGCGCGGGCATAGGCCAGTTCGCCGGCTTCGCCGTCCGCGTCCGTGAAAGCCAGCGTGTATCCTTGGATGCCGGGGGCGGGCAGCTCGCTCCGGCGGCGCAGGTGTTCGGCCATGCAGAACACGGCGGAAGAGTCGAGGCCGCCGCTCACCTCGACGGCGACCGGGCGATGCGAACGGGATGCCCGCCTGACGCTGTCGGCCAGCAATTCGCGGTAATGATCGATATAGTCCTCATCCCGGCGAAACGGCGGCGGCGCCCACAAATCGGGTTCCCAGTAGCATTCGGGCCTAGGCCCCTTCGCCCCGGCCGTCATGCGGTGGGCCGCCACCAGGCGCAAGATCCCGCTCCATACGGTTTCGTCCCTGGCGTACATTTCCGCCGCCAAGTATTCGGCCAGCATGCCTTCGTTGGGAATCGGCCTCACCCAGGGCAGCGCGAGGAGCGCCCGCAATTCCGAGGCAAAGGCAAAGGTATTGCCATCCCAATGGTAGTGGAACGGCTTGTTGCCCATGCGGTCGCGCGCGCAAAAAACCGCCCTTTGCCGGGTGTCCCAGACTGCCAGCGCGAAATCGCCGTCGATGTGGCGCAGGCAGTCCCGCCCCCATGCCTCGTAGGCGCGTAGCACCAACTCGGCGTCCGAGCGGTTGCGCAGCGCCGTGCCTTCGGCCAGCAAAGCCCGCCGCAGCTCCTCCCAGTTGTCTACCCGTCCATCCATGACCAGCACCAGGCTGGCGTCCTCATTGGCCAAAGGCTGGCGCTCTTCCAGCGACTCCGCCGTGGTGGCCAGCATGCACTGGCCCAGCGCCGCCGCCCCGCCGAGCCAATGGCTGATGCCGTCAGGCCCGCGGTGGGCCATGGCGGCGGTCATGGTCTCGACCAGGCCCGCCGCGACCGGCGCGCCGTCAAAGCGCACGATGCCGGCGATCCCGCTCACGGCGGGCCAAACGCCGTGTCGAAGCCGGGAAAGGCGGCGTGTCCGGCCTGCCCAGGCTCCAGGGGGACGCCTGCGACTTCCACCCAGGCATGGGCCTTGAGCGCGCCGTCGTCCAGCCTCACGCCGACGCGCAAGCGCGCGGCGATTTTCCGGCGGGCCAACAGCCGCATGATCGTCAGCGACCGGCTCAGGCAGGTGCCGGCCACCAGGCCATAGCCCGAGGCCAGCGCGACGCCGCGTCCGCATTCGCGCGCTTGCGCATAGCGGCGGGCATCGAATGCCGACGCCGGCCCGCCGCCATCCGCCTCCGCCCCCAGCCAGCGCAGGCAGGACTGCAAGCCGGACCGCTTCAACCGCCAATGCACCAGCGGCAGCCAGAACGCGGCCTGCAGCGCCTGCGCCTTGACGCCGGCGGACAGGCCGATAAATTGGCGCAGCTTGCCGCCGACCCTGGCCTTGCGCGCCTCAGCCGAATTTGAAATCATGGATGCCCCGCAAAATCCTCATGACTTTCCAAGCATGTAGCATGCCGAAAAAATACGCCACAAATAAGCCCAGAAAGGCATAGCACATCACATAGTCGGGGACGCCGTAACGCCAGGCGGCCAGGCCGACCAGCCCGAGCGACAAAGAGGCCAAAACGATCAGCGCGACTGTCTGCTGCACGGAAAACCCTGCGCGCAGAAAGACGTGGTGCAGATGGTCATGATCCGGTGCGAACGGGCTACGCCCCTTTAAGATGCGCCGCAGCATCAGACTGACGGTGTCCAGTATCGGCAGGGCGAGGATCCAGACGGCGCTGATCGGAGCGAACGCCTGGGCCGCCGGACGGCTCAAATCAATCGCGAACCAAGCCACCGCGAGGCCCAGCATCATGCTTCCGGAATCGCCCATGAACACTGCCGCGCGATCCAGCCAGGGTGAGCGCATGTTGAGCGTGAGGAACCCGGCCACCGCCCCGGCCAGCACAAACAGCAGCGTCGCCGGATATGCATGGCCCCCCAGCCAAGCCGAACCGCCGAACAGCAGCAGCACACAAAACACGACCCCGCCTGCCAGGCCGTCGATGCCGTCGAGCATGTTGACCGCGTTGATTACGCCGACCACGCAGAAGACGGTGAACGGAAGCGAGCCCGCCCCCAGGCGGATGGCCCCGCTCCCAAACAAATCGCCCAGATCGGTGATGGACACCTTGCCCGCATAAACCATCAGCACGGCCGCGGCGGTTTGCGCGACAAAACGGCTGAGGGCGCTCAAGTCGAACAGGTCGTCACCGATCCCCGTCGCGACCAAAATCACCAGCGCGGGGAGAATAGTCCAATAGACGGAAAGCACGGCCCCCTGCAAAAACACCGTCGCCACCAAGGCGAAAAACATGGCCAACCCGCCGGTGAGAGGCATTATGCCGCGATGGTTTTTCCGTCCGTTTGGAATATCGACCAACCCAAAGCGCCGCGCCGGCTTATCCAGGAGCTGGATACACACAATTGTCATGGCACAACTTAATGCATAGAAAAAAAGATTATTCATGAGTCCTTAGGGCATGAGCCATGGGCATGGGTTGTCTGAATTATTTACGGCAAATCCGTTTGCTCTAGCTTTATGATTCATTAACATATCACGCCTGTGCGGGGTGCGTCCACAGCCTGCGGGGATTGCCCAAGTGCTGTCGGGGATAGGCGACGGCGCGGCGAATCCCGCGTCCGCTTAATCTCGCGCCGACCTGGAAAATAGCCGCGGCTTGCTATTTTGCAGTCAATATGCCCCGCCATTTTTATTATTCGGCTATAATTATGACCTTAAACACTTTATCCGCCACGCCGCCCGCCCAAAATTCAAGCGGCCGGGTGGCGCCCTTGGAGCTAAAGCCCCATGCCCAACAAACTCACCATCAAATTTAGCCTCATCCTCGCGAGCTTGCTGGCCTTGCCGACGGCGCAGGCGGGGAATTTGCCCGAACTATTCGGCCCGCAGCCCGCCGCCCGGGGCGCTTCCACCGCGAAGGCCGCCGCCGCTCCGCCGGCGGCGCAGGCAGTCAAATTCAACGCCGAGGCGCTGTTGGGCTTGCCGGAAGGCGGAGAGGCCCAGGCCTGCCTTCCCCGGCTTGGGTGCTTCACCATCGTCCACGACCGCAACGAGCGGCAGCCGGGCGGCGACACCACCTGGATCGGCTATTTCAAAGGCTATGGCACCGACTACCGCATATTCATCACCGTCGGCGCCTACGGCGCGTCGGGCCTGATTGTCAGCCCCGACGGCGAGTTTTCTTTGACGCCCGGCGGCGACCAGGAATGGCTGCGCGACCAAAAGCAGGCAGGCTTCCAGCCCGTGGCACCGTCTGCCGACGACACGCGGGCCCAGCCAAAAGCGGCCTTGGCCGCCAGCGGGGCGTCTTTCGCCGCCGACTTTGCCGCCGCCAGCGAGAACTCGACCATCGACCTGATGCTCGTCTACACGCCGGGGATGGCCCAGCGCTATGGCGCGGGCCTGAGCGCGCGCCTGAACAACCTCGTGGCCATCGCCAATCAAGCCTACATTGACAGCGGCGTGGGCATAACCTTGCGCCTGGTGGGCACGGTTGAGATCGATTACAGTGAAACCACTTCCATCAACACCGCGCTGGACGACCTGAGCGATGGAATCGGCCCATTCGCCGGCGTCGCCGCCTTGCGCCGCCAATACGGCGCGGACTTGGTGCAGCTAATCCGCCCCTATCGCGGCTCCGTGGCCGGCTGCGGCCTCGCCTGGATCGGCAGCGCCCAGCCGCTCCCGCAATACGGTTATTCCGTGTCGGCGGACGGCCCTGACGCGGAAGGCTCTAACACCTATTGCTACGACATTTCCCTGGCCCACGAACTCGGCCACAACATGGGCGCCGCCCACGACCGGGCGCATGCCAACGCGCCCGGTGCCTACGACTATTCCTACGGCTACGGCTTCGACGGCAAATTTGCCACCATCATGGCGGCAGGTTACATCGACGCGAAGCCGGTGGCAAAATTCTCCAGCCCGAACCTCGACTGCGGCGGAAGCCCCTGCGGCGTCGCCGCCAACTTGCCGAACGCGGCGGACAATGCGCAAACGCTCAACAACACGCGCGCCGCGATTGCCTGGTTTGCCGGTGCCAGCCCCACGGAGTGCCTGCTCAACTGGGCCGAAGCCTCCTACCCTGGTCTGTTTTCACCGCCCGGCGCGGCCTCGCAATACCTCTCGTCCTACACCTATCGCTACTATGCCGCCACCCAGGCTTATCTGGGCGTTTCCGCCACCGACAGCCATGCCTATTACCTCGGGCCGGACGGTGCCCTGCGGGACGAGGGGGCGCTGTCGATCTGGCTGCCCTTGGCAGGCTGCCAATAGGCGGGATGTCGGACACCCGCCTGGCCGAAAAGGCGCTCCAGCTTGGGCTGGGAACATAGCAATTCAACTTAATAGGAATGCTGCGTTTTTGTCTGAAACCCCGCGTTGTCGATGGGAATGGCGCGAGGGTTGCGCTGGTTTGCCCCAAAAGTGAGAATTTCCGGATTCGGCTTGAGATGTAGGCAGGCGATTTGCCATTGTGTTATCATCCGCTTAGAATGGCAGCTTGCTCATTAAGGCGTATGCTCGTAAGGGATCGGGTTTCACCTAAGGCCAAGCATCCCGTGAGCGGTTCCGCCAGCGTAGATCACGGGCGGAAATGGTGCCAAAGCGCTCTTTTTGTCCGTGAGCGGACGTGTACCGCTTGAAAAACTAAAGTTTTGTGGACTTTTGTAACAGGCACGGACGATACTCGGACAGAAGCGGGCGCGGCCCGCTCATCCGCCCCGCAGGCAGTGCCGATGCGACTCGTCGGCACCTGAAGGCCCGTGCGCGGCCAGGCAGTCCGGTGGCCCAGGGCTCTCCGATCTGGCTGCCATTAACCAATCACTTTCGCGATACTCGGCACTCAGCAAGCATACAAGGAGTCAACCATGAAATTCCGCTTCCCAGTTTTCGTGCTGCTTGCGGTCTCGTCGACCCAGGCCGCTGCCAATGTTGTGTATTACAACTCAGATACCGCATACATCCACGCCATTGCCCCGGACTACTACCTGAATACTTTCACAGGGTGGCTCCCCGGCGATCCGCTGTCTAGCGATGCCAGCTATAGCCCGCCGCCTGTCAATAGCTACCAATGGCAGGCGGCGGCGGCAGGAGGGTTGTATTCGCTAGGCCCGTCCCCCTATCTCGCGGGAATAACCTCCTGGGTTGCCAGCGACAATATTATTTTCACATTCGACAACAGCCGAAAGGTCACCGCGTTTGGCGGCGTATTTTCTGCCACGGATTATGCGGGAAATGTCTGGCCTGCGTCGCCAACATCGCCTTACCAAGTGAACATCGCCATCACCTTGGCCAGCGGTAGCATCTATACCTTGAGTTTACAAGGATCTAAATTTCTCGGTTTTATTGCCACCGAACAAATCCAAAGCGTGGCCATTGGCAGCACCAGCCCCTTAAGCTGCACGGTTGACGGTGACGTCACACAGTGTAACTACGCCGAATTGAGCAATGTTTACACCGGCGAAGGGCTGGTGCCAGAGCCGGCCACATCCAGCCTCCTCGTCGCAGGCTTGGCTGGCTTAGGCTTCGGCAGGCGTCGCAAGCCGCGCCAACAGTGACAGCCCGACACCCGTTTGGCCGAGAAGGCGACGGGGCGCTTCGCCGGAAATGTTGACCGGCCCGTTTTACCCTGACGCCGGCGTCGAGCTGGCGGGCAGCTCAATAGCAACGCCTGCCGAAATTCCCGCCCCCCATTTAAATGCGCTTGCGCAAACGCCTCCGCGTCGAAGGAAGAGGGGGAGAATCCACGCTGCATGGAAAAGAGCGCAGCATTATTCACCTAACAATCAAAATGTGCTAAAATCTATATCCCGATACTGGCTGCATCTGAAATATTTTAGCCTGGCCCATACCTCGAGCAATCATTAGCGTGGCAAAATTAACATATAGGTTCTGCGTGGGATTGCCACACGGCGAGATAATCCACGGTAGCCTCCGATTTAACTGCGCATGCCAGGCCACAAACGGCCACGCCGCGGTTGTTTTAAGCCGCAGTTTTCGTGGAACGCCTTTTCAATACCACTAGCGTGAACACACTTGAATAGTCGGCCCGATAACGCGCCAAAAACCGATGAAAAACCGCCCCCCCGCAGCCTGCTTGACCGTCTCCTAGACTTCAACAGCCTGGCCTTCTACACGGTGATCCTGCCGACGCTGCTGTCGGCCATCTATTACGGCCTGCTCGCCACGGACGTTTACATCTCCGAGTCGCGCCTGGTGATGCGCAGCCCGCACCAGCAAGGATCTAGCATAGGCATAGGCAGCTTGTTGCAGGGGATCGGCGCCTCGCGCGAGCAGGGCGACACCTACAGCGTGCGCGATTTCATCCTGTCCCGCGACGCGCTTAAAAAACTCAACGATGAATTCCACTTGGACAAGGCGTTCGGCAGCGACAAGATCGATTTGCTGAAACGCTTCGCCGGCCTGGACTGGTGGAACAAATCCTTTGAAGCCTTGTACCGCTATTACACCAACCGGGTGGTGGAGGTGGATGTGGACTCCACTTCCGCCATCGTGATCCTCACCGTGAAAGCGTTCAGCGCGGACGAGTCCTATCGCATCAACGAAAAGCTGGTCGAGATGAGCGAAGACCTGGTCAACAAGCTTAACGAGCGCGGCCGCCAGGACATGATCCGTTTCGCCTCCGTGGACGTCGAAATCGCGGAGAAAAAAGCGGAGGCCGCGACACTCGCGGTGGCGAGGTACCGGAATGTGAAATCGGTGTTCGACCCTGAAAAGCAGTCGCCGATGCATCTGGAGCGCATTGCGAAACTGCAAGACCAGCTCATCGCGACCGAGACCCAACTCGCCCAAATCCGCGCCGTGACGCCGGACAACCCGCAAATCCCGAGCCTGGAAAGACAGACGGAATCCTTCCGGCATGTCATTGACGAGGAGACCTTCAAGCTGACCGGCGGCGGCGCGCACTCCCTGTCCAACCAGGCCGCGGACTATCAGCGCCTGGCGTTCGCGCAGGAGTTCGCCGCCAAGCAACTGGCCGGCGCGCTGGCTTCGCTGGAGCTGGCACGCAACGAGGCGCGGCGCAAGCAGGTCTACCTGGAGCGCCTGGTGCAGCCGGGCAAGCCCGACCTCGCCCTGGAGCCCAAGCGCGCCCGCGGCGTGTTCACCGCCTTCGTGCTGGGCCTGGTGGTCTGGGGCATCCTCAGCATCCTCATCGCCGGCGTGCGGGAACACCGGAACTAGGCATGGCAGCGTCCGCCCCGGCTTCGTTCTGGCGTTCCCTGGCGATTCAAAGGCGGGTCATCTTCGCCTTGCTGATGCGCGAGGTCATCACCCGCTACGGCCGCCACAACATCGGCTTCCTGTGGCTGTTCGTGGAGCCCATGCTGTTCACCCTGTTCGTGACCGGCCTATGGAGCTTGCTGAGAACCAGCCACAACCCCGGCATACCCGTCGCCGCCTTCGCAGTGACAGGCTATTCGTCGGTCCTGGTGTGGCGCAACACCATGCTCCGCTGCACTTCGGCCATCACCCCGAACCTCAGTTTGATGTACCACAGCAACGTGCGGGTGTTCGACATTTTCGCGTCGAGGGTCGTTCTCGAAATCGCCGGCGCCAGCATCTCGTTCATCGTGCTCGCGCTGGTGTTCACCGCCTTGCGCTGGATCGCGCCGCCCGCCGACATTCTCAAAGTCTTGTTCGGCTGGTTCATGCTGGCCTGGTTTGGCGCCGGGCTGGGGTTTGCGGTGGGCGCGGCCAGCGAGCTGTCCGAAATCGTCGAGAAGATTTGGCATCCCCTGTCGTATGTGATGCTTCCGCTGTCCGGGGTTGCGTTCATGGTGGACTGGCTGTCCCCGAGCTACCGCGCGGTGGTCCTCTGGGTGCCCATGGTGAACGGCCTGGAAATCCTGCGGGAAGGTTATTTTGGCGACGCCGTGACGGCCTATTACAATGTCGAGTACCTCGCCGCCTTTTGCCTGTCCATGACATTCTTCGGCCTGGCCCTGATCAGGATAGCCAGCCGCCGCGTCCAGCCGCAATGATCGTCCTCGACAAGGTCAGCAAGGTTTACGGCACACGCGGCGGCTCGCGCACCGTGCTCGACCGCATCAGCCTGCAAGTCGCCAGGGGGGAAAAAATCGGCATCCTCGGCGGCAACGGCGCCGGCAAGTCCACGCTAATCCGGATCATCAGTGGGGCCGAGATGCCGAGCTCAGGCCACGTCCACCACGGCATGAGCGTATCCTGGCCGCTGGCTTTCGGCGGCGGATTCCAAGGCAGTCTCACCGGACGGGACAACCTGCGCTTTATCTGCCGCGTCTACGGCGCCGACTTCGACACCGCCCTCCCATTCGTGGAAGAATTTTCCGAGCTGCGCGGCTACCTGCGGGAGCCCTTGAAAAACTACTCCGCCGGCATGCGCGCGCGGCTGGCCTTCGCCATTTCCATGGCCATCGAGTTCGACTGCTTTTTGATCGACGAGGTGATGGCTGTCGGCGACGCCCGCTTCCACGAAAAATGCCACATCGAACTGTTCGAAAAACGCAAAGACCGGGCGATGATCATCGTCTCCCATGTGCCGGAGCAGGTCAGGACTCATTGCAACACGCTCTACGTGCTAGACCAGGGGCACATCAAACGGTTTGACAACCCAGACGAGGCTTATGAGCACTACGCCAGCCGGAACCCGTAAAATCAAAATATTGCTGGATCTCAAGCCCGCCCTCGACGGCTACGCCGGCATCCCGCAGGAAAGCAGGCTGCTGTTCCGCGGCTTGCGCATGATGGACGGCTACGATGTCGAAGGGCTCATTCAACACGGCGCCCGCAAGCTCAAAGCCGCCCCCGCGGCGGGCAAGGCGATGTCGGCGCACCGGCGGATCAACCGGCTCTCGCGGGTCATCGTCTCCTTGTACGAGGAGCCCTACCGCAACCTTTTCGACCAGGTGAGTGACGAGATCAACAGCTACTTCGCCTTGTCCCTGCTGCGCCTTAAGGTGCTGGCCGGGCTGTCGTTGAAGCCCGGCGTGTTCGAGCCGGATCTGTTCGACGACTTCATCTGGCGCACCTTGTTCAGCAAGACGCTGAAGCCTGCGGACAAGGATCTGGTCACCTCCGCCCGCTACCGCATCCTGTGGTCGCCGAAGAAGCTCCTGCACCAGGTCGGACTGGCCGGGCTGAAATTTTCATCGGCCCCGCGCTACGTCAAGATCAACACCAAAGGCTTCGACTTTTTGCTGGCGCAGACGCCTTACCCCGCCCGGGTCACGCGGGGCACCCGCATGATCGTCCGCTACCACGACGCCGTGCCGGTGCTGATGCCGCACACCATCAGCGACAAAGCCTTCCACCAGGCTTCCCATTTTTACGCGCTACAGGCGAACGTGCGGGCGGGGGCTTGGTTTTCCTGCATCTCCGAAGCCACCCGTGGCGACCTGCTGAAGATATTTCCCCAGGCGGAACGGCGCAGCTCGGTCATCCACAACATCGTCTCCAACGAATATTTTGACGAAGAGTCGCCCAAGGAGCTGGTGTTCCAGATTCTCCGCAACCGCCTCGGCAAGGTGGACGACTTCAACACCAATCTGGCCGGCCTGCCATTCGACGGCCTGCAGAAAAAAAGCCGGGAGTTCAACTACCTGCTGATGGTGTCCACCATCGAACCACGCAAGAACCACCTGCTGCTGACCGAGGCCTGGGAGCGGCTGAAATACACCTCGGAGGCGACGCTTAAACTCGTCATCGTCGGCAGCCTAGGCTGGGACCAAGGGCCCATCCTCAATGCTTTCAGGCCGTGGGCGGAGCGCGGCGACCTGTTCTACCTGAACAACGTGCCCTCGTCCGAGCTGCGCGTGCTCTACCGGCATGCCGCCGCCACCATCTGCCCCAGCCTGGCCGAAGGATTCGACTACACCGGCATCGAGGCGATGCGCTGCGGCGGCGTCACGGTGTCCTCGGACATCCCGGTGCACCGCGAAATCTACCGGGACGCCTCCGAATATTTCAACCCCTATTCCACGGAAGACGCCGCGGCAGTGATCCGCCGCGTCATCGCCGGCGAAGGCGCGGGACTGCGCGAGCATTTGCGGGAACGGGGCCGGATCGTGTCTGACCGCTACACCCCTCGCGTCATCCTGCCCAAGTGGGATGACTTCTTTCAAACATTGAAACGGCCCTGAGACAGCCCGCGCCCGTGCGGGACGGCCTTTGTGAAAGGGAGAAACTGAGTGAAAATCGTCTTGACTTGCGGCCACCCCCACGCCGGATACCGGCTGGCGCACGAGGTGCTGGTCGAAGCCGGCCTGACGCCGGCCCTGCCGTCGCAGCGCGAATCCATGTCCCCGGCGGAACTGCATGAAAAAATCCGCAAAGCGCACGGCCTGGACGTGGCCAAAGGGGACACCCTCGCGCAAGTGTCCCCCGGCAAGGTCTGGCAAAACCTCGCCATCGACCTATTCATGGGCAACCTGGCGGAGGTGAACTGGGGCTGGGCGGACGCCAACACGGTCTGGCTCCTCGACTTCTGGAAGGATTTCGATCCGCAAATCCGCTTCGTGCTGGCCTATTCCGCGCTAGAGTCCACGGTCGGCCAAATGCTTCTGGAGCAGTCTTGGGGCCCTGGCGAAGCCGGGCGGGCGGCCGCCTCCTGGAGCCGCTACAACACCGAAATCCTAGGCTTCTACAACCGCAACCCGGAACGCTGCCTGCTGGTCAACCTCGCCGAAGTGGCCCACGCCCCGGCCCGGTTCGCCGAAAAAGCGGCCACCGCGTTTGGCCTGGATCTCAATGCGCCGGCCTTAGGCCAGGCTGGCACCTCCGCCATCACGCCCAGCCTGGCGAAAGCGCTGGTAGAGGATTGCGCAGGGGCGGCGGCGCTGTACCTGGAACTGGAAAGCTCGGCG
>Ga0265327_10001901_pt1 | contig 24126 bp, 21 predicted proteins | sample 41621metaG_FD_202089 | JGI IMG/M metagenome (GOLD analysis project Ga0265327, IMG submission 202089) | Rhizosphere microbial communities from Carex aquatilis grown in University of Washington, Seatle, WA, United States - 4-16-21 metaG | ecosystem: Host-associated > Plants > Roots > Rhizosphere...
GTCTGGTTAACCGTTCCCGTGAGATGGCGCGCTCCGCCCTTCGGAGCGTGACGCCGGGAGTGGTGCTGGCGGTGTGCAAGACCTCTCCCACCTTGCAAGTGCCCCGCGGCGAAGGCCGATGAAGCGACGAACAGAGATAGGACTGCGACAGCGATATTGACGCTGCGTATGAGACGCGGACGCATCGAGGGCCTCCCGACAGGCTTTGGTTATGTCGGGGACGTCGGCCCTCGCAACCGGATCGCGGAGCGAATCGGCGATCCGTAGACATCTTGCCCGTGCCACCAAAGGGGCGAGCCTCTGTCGTTCCATTGGGACGACGGCGCACCACGTGCGCACTTCGATTCGACTAAGTTCGAGTAGATGAAAGGCCGTGAAGCGCTGAGAGTGGTCCTGGCGGACGACCACCACTTTTCGAGAGAGGGGCTGCGCGGCATGCTCGAGGCCGAGGGGATCGTCGTTGTCGGCGAGGCGGCCAACGGAGCCGAGGCGGTTCGCCTCACGGCCGAGCTCGCTCCGGACGTGGTGGTCCTCGATCTGCGCATGCCGGGCGGCTCGGTGGGCGAGACGATCGCCGGTATCGCGGCGACCGGGCACCAGGCGCGGGTGGCAGTCCTGACCGTCTCGGCCGAGGGAGCCGACGTTGTCGAGGCGCTGGCCGGCGGCGCCGACAGCTATCTGCTCAAGGACACGCCCGCGGAGCAGCTCGTCGGGGGAATTCGCGTGACGGCCGCGGGGAGCGCGGTGCTCTCCGAGCAGGCCATGCAGACACTCGTGGCCGGTCTCGTCGCGGCCCGTGACGCGGCTGTAGCGGGAGACGGCTCACTCAGATCGCTGAGCGATCGCGAGCGAGAGGTTCTCAAGTTGATCGTCGCCGGCGCGGGGAATGCAGAGATCGGACGCGAGCTCTCGATCAGCCGGCACACCGTCAAGCAGCACGTGACCAACATCTTTGGCAAGCTCGCCGTCACCACGCGGGTCCAGGCGGCCGTCCAGGCCGTTCGCGAAGGGCTCTAGGCGGCGGACAGCGGCTCGATCGCGCGCAGCGCCGCGTCACGGTCGGCCACGCCGAGCTTTGCGACGCCCGAGGAGATATGACGGCGGACGGTGATCGGGGACAGCGAGAGCATTTCGCCGATCTCGATCGTCGTCTTGCCCACCCGCAGGAGGCGGAGGATCTCCGACTCGCGCGGCGTCAGCTCGACGCCACCGACCCGCACCGGGTCCGCCGTCGGCGTGCTTAGTCCCCTGAACTCGCTGAGGACCCGGCCGACAAGCGTCCGCGGCAGGGCCGCCTCGCCCTTGAGGACTCCGCAGAGCGCCGCTGCCAGGCGATCCGGACGAGTGTCCTTGGGCAGATAGCCGACAGCCCCTGCGCGAAGTGCGGCGAGGATGTCCTCGGTTGAGTCGGAGACGGTCAGCATCACGACTGCTGTCGCCGGCGCCTGGTCGGAGATCGCCTGGGCGGCCTCGAGGCCGCCGCCCGGCATGTAGATGTCGAGCAGGCAGACGTCGGGCTCCTTGGCGAGCACCGTGCTCAGAGCTCCGGCGCGGTCCTCGGCTTCGCCGACCACATCGAAGCCGTCTCCAAGCAGTGCCATCCGCACTCCCAGGCGGGTGATCTGGTGATCGTCGGCGATCACGACCGTCGGGGCTGCGCCGCTCATGGGAGTGAGACCTCGATCCGGGTTCCCCTACCGGGGGCCGTCGAAATCGAGAAGGTGCCGCCGAGCGACTCGGCGCTGCGGCGCAGGCTGTTCAGCCCGAACCCCGCCACCACCCCGTCCTCCGCGAAGCCACAACCGTCGTCGGTCACGCTGAGGTGCCACTCGTCCTCGCGGGTCAGCAGGACCTGAACCCGGGTTGGACCGGCGTGCTTGACGGCGTTCGTCACCGCCTCGCGGCCGATGTGCACGAGCGCATCCGAGGTCGGCAGGTCCGGCTCGGCTCCGGGCGCGACGGGAAGATCCACGGAAACCGGGGTGTCCCGTGCCGCCGCCCTGACGCTCGTCTCGAAAAGCTCGATCACGGAGGTCCGCTTGCGCCCCGCGAGGCTCTCGACGATCGCCCGGGCGCCGGCCATTGCTCGTTCGCCGGCGGCGACGGCGTCCTCGGCGTGGCGCGATGCCAGCCTGGGGTCGGCCGCGATCGTCCTGGCGCGGGCGAGGGCGAAGGAGATGTCCTGCATGACCAGGTCGTGCAGCTCGGCGGCGACACGCTGGCGTTCCTGCGCGAGACGCGCCTCGCTGGCCAGCTGGCGGTCGATCGAGCGACGGCCGATGCTGTGCAGGCCGATCCGGCGCCGCTCACGCCTGCCTCGCCCCGACTCGGAGGGAATGCCCACCAGCGCGTCCAGACTCACCCCCATGGCGTCCTTCGACGTCGCCAGAGGCAGAGTCCTGTCATGCGCGGTGCTCATTCCTTGTATCTCGCTTGTCGGTCGGCCCCCGTCGACATGGGGCATCTGGTACCCAACGTCGACCTCCTATGCCATCTGGTCCCCTCCTAGAACCAGAATCCATCTATACGTCCACCCGCCGTGGCGGATCACTGCGGACGCTCAGACTACGGGGATTCTCTCACAAATCCGCATTTACCGAGCAAAATGTCACAGGTCTTACGTGATTTTTCCTCACGAAGCGCGTCGCGCGGTGTTGCAGGCGGCCTTCAGGACGAGAAACGCTCGATCTGTTGAAGGCTGGCGGCCCTCATATCCCGCCCGGCCGAGTGGGCCTCATGCCAGCTCACGAGCATCTCCAGGGCCTCCCCGAGACCGACTCCGGGATGCCAGTTCAGCCTCGCTTCTGCCGCAGCCGAGTCCAGTTCCAGACGCTGTGCCTCCGGCGGGTTCTCGCCCTCGTCGGTCTCCCATTCAAGGCGCCCGTCCCACAGCGCGGCCAGCCGTTCGACAATCCACCGGACCGGCCGGGCCTCCTCGGCCGGAGGCCCGAAGTTCCACGCACGCGCCGTGCCGGCGTCCTCGCAGAGCGCCTGGGCAAGCGCCAGATATCCGGCGAGTGGGTTCAGGACGTGCTGCCAGGGTCGCACCGAGCCGGGGTTGCGAACCTTCAGGAGAGTGCCGTCGCGAACCGCCCGCACCGCATCGGGCAGCAGCCGGTCCTCGCCCCAGTCGCCTCCACCGATCACGTTCCCCGCGCGGGCGCTCCCGAGCCTCGCAAGACCCTTGACTGAGCCGAAGGACCTCCGGTAGGCCGACGCCACGAGCTCGGCGCAGGCCTTTGAGCTCGAATACGGGTCGGCGCCCCCAAGCGGCTCATCCTCGACGAACCGATGAGGCCCGTCCCCGAGGTTCTCGTAGCACTTGTCGGAGGTCACCACCACGACCGCCCCTACGCTCTCGCCCCCAACCCTCACGGCCTCGAGCAGGTTCACGGTGCCCATCAGGTTGATCTCATAGGTCGACGCGGGATCGATCAGAGAGCGGCGGACCATGGGCTGAGCGGCGAGATGAATGACGACCTCCGGGCGGGCCTCGCGGAGAGCCCGGCGCATCGCCGGAGCGTCCCGCACATCGACCGCCTGCTCGCTCATCCCCTTCCCCACATCGGCGAGCTCATACAGCGACGGGCTCGTGGGCGGCCCGGGCGCGAGCCCGATGGCACGTGCTCCCAGCGACTGGAGCCAGAGCGAGAGCCAGGCACCCTTGAAGCCCGTGTGCCCCGTCACGAGCACGCGCCTGCCGCGCCAGAAGTCGAGGTCGATCGCCACGGGGGCGGGTATCTTCACGCAATCGCACCACCGGCCGCCTCCACACCCCCCGGCCGCCCGCCGGCGCAGCTGCCAGAGCGCGGCGAGATCCTGGGGATCCCACTGGCGGTCAGCGACTACCAGCATGTGGTCAACTGGATGGCGGGCGTGATCGCCGCCGACGGACGGGCCAGTCTCACCGCGGCGGCGGTGAACCTCGTGATGAGCGCCCAGGAGGAACCGGCGACGATGGCGGCCGTCCTCGCAACGACCTTGGCGGTCCCGGACGGGCAGCCGCTCGTCTGGGCGCTGCGAGCGCTTGGCCACCGTGCCGCGACCCGCATCTACGGACCCGACCTGATGGCTGCCTTCTGCGAGCGGGCTGCGCGAGAGCAGATCCCGATCTACCTCTACGGAGGGAAAACGCCCGAGGCGCTGGAGCTGCTCGAAGCGCGCCTTCGCACGCGCTTCCCCGGGCTGCCGATCGCCGGCGGCTACTCGCCGCCCTTCCGCCCGCTGAGTGAACTCGAGGAGGAACAGGTCGCATCGCTGATCGACGCCTCCGGCGCAGCGGTGGTGTGGGTCGGCACGGGCCAGCCGAAGCAGGAGCTGTGGATGGCGGCGATGCGCCCGCGCCTGGCGGCCCCGGTGCTGGTGGGAGTCGGCGCGGCGTTCGACTTCCACGCGGGATTGCTCGCCCAGGCGCCACCCTGGATGCAGCGCAGCGGCCTGGAGTGGAGCTACCGGCTGGCCCGCGAGCCGCGCCGGCTGTGGCGGCGCTATGCCCGCTACAACCCGCTGTTCATCATCGGCTTCGCCCGCCAGTACGCCGCCCACCTGAAGGCTCGCTCCGCGAGATCCCAGCAGCACTGAGGCGGCGTCCCCACCGCTAACCTCTTGCCTGGATGAGCGCTCCGCAGAGTAATGCCGACGTCGCCGTCGTCGGCCTGGGCCGCGTCGGGCTGCCCCTGGCGCTCTCCTTCGCCGGACGTGGCCTGCGAGTGATCGGGATCGACAACGACCCGGCGCGTCTTGGCGCGGTGCGCGAGGGACGGATGCCATTCGAGGAGACGGGCGCCCAGGATCTCCTCGACAGGGTGCATGCCACGGACAACCTGCAGCTGAGCGACCGAGTGGCCGACGCGGCCGCGGCGCGGCAGATCGTCATCACCCTCGGGACACCGTCGTTCTCGCACATCGAGATCGACATGCGCGACATTCGGGCGGCGCTGGACGACCTGCTCGGCGTCCTTACGCCGGGACACTCCCTGATCCTCCGCTCGACGATCGCACCGGGCACGACCGAATTCGTCGCCGGCTATCTGCACAAGCATCGCGGCCTCGAGATCGGCGAGGAGGTCTTTGTCTCGCACGCGCCCGAGCGAATCGCCGCCGGGCGGTTCCTCGCGGAGATCGACACGCTGCCCTGCATCATCGGCGGAGTGGGCGAGCACTCCGGCGAGGTCGCCGCGGAGCTGTTCGGCGCCTTTGACGCGCCGATCGTGCAGAGCACGCCGGTTCAGGCCGAGCTGGCCAAGATCTGGGCGAACATCATCCGCTACACGCACTTTGCCCTGCCCAATCTCCTGATGATGGATTGCGAGCGCTACGGGGCGAACGTCTTCGAGGTCATCGACCTGATCAACCGCGACTACCCACGCGGGGGGATCGCACAGCCGGGGTTCACGGCCGGCACCTGCCTGCGCAAGGACTTCACGTTCTCCGAGGAGCGCTCCGCGGCGCCGGGGATGCTGCTGGCGGTCTCCCGGGTCCACGAGTCGGTGCCGCTGTTCCTGCTCGAGGGGGCCAAGCGGAGGCTGGGGTCTCTCGCCAACCGGCGTGTCGCCGTCCTGGGTCTGGCATTCAAGGCGGACACAGATGACGAGCGGGACTCTCTGGCCCACAAGCTCATCAGGCTGCTCGAGCGCGAGCTGGCGGATGTGGTCGTCCACGATCCCCGTGTTGCAACTCCCACAGCTCCGCTCATCGAGGCGCTGGAGGGCGCCGAGGTGGTCATCGTGGCCGCCAATCACTCCGAGTTCTGCACGCCTGGCACCCTGGCGGCGATCGCCGAGCATGCCGGGGCCGACTGCCTGGTCGTCGACCCGTGGAACTGCTGGGGAGCCGCCCAGGTGTTCGCCTACGCATCTGAGCTGAGCGCCCTGGGAGCTCTCGGATGAGCCGCGTCCTCGTCACCGGCGGGGCCGGCACGATCGGGGCGGCCGTCGTGCGCCGCCTGCTTTCCGACCCGGACCATGAGGTGCGCGTCTCCGACCAGCGCGAGGCCCCCGTCTGGATGCGCGAGGGCTGCGAGGTCCACACGGGAGATCTGCGCGTACTCGAGCAGGCGAGAGCCGCCACGAAGGGCTGCGACAAGGTCATCCATCTGGCGGCCATCGTCGGTGGGATCGCCAACTTCCACAAACTGCCCTACACGCTGACCGAGGTCAACAACGCCCTTTACAACGGTGTCGTCCGCGCCGCCATCGACGCCGGCGTGGAGCGCTTCGTCTACGTCTCCTCCTCGATGGTCTTCGAGAACGCCGAGCTGTTCCCGACGCCCGAGGACTACCTCCCGCGATGCCCGGTGCCCACTTCCGCGTACGGTTTCTCGAAGCTGACCGGTGAGGTCTACGTCCGGGCGGCCCACGACGAGCACGGCCTCCCCTTCACGATCTGCAGGCCGTTCAACGCCTACGGTCCCGGCGAGGTGCCCGACGCGGAACCGGGGATCGCCCATGCCGTGCCGGACCTCATCAACAAGGTGCTGGCCGGGCAGAAGCCGCTGCAGATCTTCGGCTCGGGCGAGCAGACGCGGACCCTTACGCACGTCGATGACATAGCCGACGGGATCGTCACCGCGATGGGTTCGCCGGCCGGGCTGAACCAGGACTTCAACATCTCCGCCTCGCGAGAGATGACCGTCGCCGAGATCGCCAAGCTCATCTGGGAGGCCTGCGGCGAGGACCCGGCCGAGTTCGAGCTCGAGCATCTCCCGACCTTTGCCGTTGACGTCCAGCGGCGCTGGCCCTCCGTCGAGAAGGCCCGGGAGATGCTCGGCTGGGAGTCACGCATCTCCGTCGAGGACGGGGTCGCCTCGACGGTTGCATGGTTGCGCTCGAGGCCGGTCGCCCAGCCGGCGAAGAAGGCCGCCCGCAAACGCAGGCCCCGACCGGCGAGCCGGGCCGTCTAAGCTTCCCGCCCGTGCCAGCCCGCAAAGCTCTCATAACCGGTGTCACAGGCCAGGACGGCTCCTATCTGGCCGAGCTTCTGCTGGAGAAGGGCTACGAGGTCCACGGGATGGTCCGCCGGGCCTCGACGGAGAAGTCCGAGCGGATCGAGCATCTGCGGGACAGGATCACCCTGCATCAGGGTGACCTTCTCGACCAGCGCTCACTGGTCGACACGTTGCGCGCCTCAGAGCCCGACGAGATCTACAACCTCGCGGCCATGTCGTTCGTCGCCGTCTCCTGGGTCCAGCCGACCCTGACGGCCGAGTTCACGGGCGTCGGTGTCACGCGGATGCTCGAGGCGATGCGCGAAACCTGCCCGGGAGCCCGCTTCTACCAGGCCTCCTCGAGCGAGATGTTCGGCAAGGTCCTCGAGGTGCCCCAGACCGAGACGACACCCTTCTACCCCCGCTCGCCCTACGGGGTGGCCAAGGCCTACGGCCACTTCATCACGGTCAACTACCGCGAGTCCTATGACCTTCACGCCACCTCGGGGATCCTCTTCAACCACGAGAGCCCCAGGCGTGGCCTGGAGTTCGTGACCCGCAAGATCACCTGGCATGCCGCCGCGATCAAGCACGGCCTGACCAAAGAGCTGCGCCTCGGGAACCTGGATGCCGAACGGGACTGGGGCTTTGCCAAGGACTACGTCGAGGCGATGTGGCTGATGCTCCAGCGGGACGACCCTCAGGACTACGTGATCGCCACCGGCGAGGCGCACTCGGTCCGCGAGTGCTGCGAAGTCGCCTTCGATGTGGCCGGCCTGGGCAACTTCGAGCAGTACGTGACGATCGACCCCGCCTTCGTCCGGCCCGCCGAGGTCGATCACCTGATCGGCGATCCGGGCAAGGCCGATCGTGATCTCGGCTGGAAGCCGAAGACAAGCTTCCAAGAGCTCATCTCGCTGATGACACGCGCCGATATAGACCTCCTCGCAGGCCGCTGAACCACCACCCCAGAGGCCCCCGGCGCGCCGGTGACCGGCCCGCTCCCTAACCTTCCCCTTCGCGTGCCAATCCCCCTGTTCGACACCTCGAGCGCTCTGGCGCCCCTGCGTGAGGAGATTCACGCGGCCGTCGAGGGTGTGCTCGAATCCGGGCGCTACATCCTCGGGCCCCAGGTTGCGGCCTTCGAGGAGGAGTTCGCGCGCTACTGCGGCGCGCAGCACGCCGTCGGCGTCGCCAACGGGACGGACGCGATCACCATCGCCCTTCGCGCCATGGGCGTCGGGCCGGGCGATGAGGTGATCGTTCCCTCCTTCACGTTCTACGCCTCAGCCGAGGCAATCCCGCCAACCGGCGCGGTGCCGGTCTTCTGCGACATCGACCCGGACACCTATTGCGCCACGGCCGAGACGGTTCGCGCGGTGATGACGCCGCGGACCAAGGCCGTGATCGTGGTGCACCTGTTCGGCAACGTCGCGCAGGTCGCCGAGATCGAAGCGCTTGGCGTTCGGGTGCTCGAGGATGCCGCGCAGGCCGCCGGCTCCAAGAGCGCGCAGGGCCGCCCAGGATCGCTTGGGGCCGCGGCGACCTTCTCCTTCTACCCCTCGAAGAACCTGGGCTGCTTCGGCGACGGCGGCATGGTCACCACCAACGATCCGGAGATCGCTGAACGGGCCCGCATCTTCGCCTTCCACGGCTCTCGCGACAAGGTCACGTATGAGGAGCTCGGCTACAACTCCCGGCTCGATGAGATCCAGGCGGCGATCCTTCGCGTCCAGTTGCCCCACCTCGACGGCTGGGCCGACGGACGGCGGGCCGGCGGCGAGCACTACAGCGACGCGGGGCTCGGCTCGCTGGTCAAGCTGCCCACGGCGGAGAGAGGCGCTTCGCCCGCCTGGCACGTCTATGCGATCGCGCATCCCGAGATCGACCGTATCCGTTCCGCGCTGACCTCGGCCGAGGTCGCCTGCCAGCCCTACTACCGACTTCCCATCCATCGCCAGGCGCCGATGCTCGCCTGGGGAGAGGGAGCCGACCTGCCGGCGACCGAAGAGGCCGCCCGCAACCACCTCGCCATCCCGATGAGCCCCGTCCTCTCAGCCGAGCAGGCCGAGAAGGTCACGGCAGCCGTGCGCGCCGCCCTAGCGGGCTCCTGAGCGCTCGCGGCTAGCGCCAGCGCTCGAGCAGGTCCTCGTCGGGGACCTCCCTGACCACCTTCGCGGGAACCCCCATGGCAACAGCCCGCGCCGGGACGTCCCGTGTCACGACGGCGCCGGCGGCGATGAAGGCCTCCTCGCCGATCTCCACCCCTGGGGTCAGCACGACTGCACCACCGACGCGGCAGGCCCGCCGCAGCGTTGCCCCCCGCATGGGCGTCTCCGGCCCGTGGCGGGCCATCGTGTCGTCGTTGGTGGTCATTGCGCAGGGCCCCACGAAGACGTCGTCCTCGACGACGCTGAAGGCCGTCAGGTAGACGTTTGTCTGGACCCGCACCCGAGTGCCGACCATCACGTCGTTGTCCACCACGCTGCCGCGGCCGATGACGCTGCCGTCGCCGATCACCGAGCGCTCGCGGACGAAGGTCTGATCGCCGATGATCGCCCGGGCGCCGATCCGCGCCCCCGCGAAGACCACCGCTCCGACACCCACCGCGGCCCCCGCGCCGAGCTCGAGCCCCTCGATCGCACCGGCCGCTTCGGAGTGTGGCGCCAGGCGCGGGCGCTTGCCGAGGACGGCGTGGTCTTCGATCGTGCACCCATCGCCGATCACCGTCCCGTCGTGGACGACGACGTAGGCGCCGAAATGGACACCCTCACCGATCCTCACGCCGCTGCCGAGCAGCGGCTCCGAGCCGTCCGCGGGACTCACAGGCGCACCACCTTCTTGGCGGAGTCCCCGGAGCGGGTCACTCCGCGCAGGTCGACCACCAGCCGGGCTCGACGGGCGATCATGTCGTGGTCGACCTCGGGGTGCGCCGTGACGATCAGAGCCAGGTCGGCGTCGGCGATCGCATCCTGCAGCGGGACGCTGCGCAGGCCGAATTCCGCCAGCTCGGTCACATGGGGATCGTGATATTCGACCTGGGCACCAAGATCCCGCAGCAGCGAGATGATCTTCAGGGCCGGGGACTCGCGGGTGTCGCCCACCCCCGGCTTGTAGCTGACTCCCACCACCAGGATCCGGGCGCCTTTGACGGGCAATCCGGCGTCGTTCAGGGTGCGCTGCGCCTTGGCGACGCAGTGATAGGGCATCTGCTGGTTGATCTTGCCCGCAAGCTCGATGAACTCGGTGACCATGTCGAACTCCCGCGCCCTCCAGCTCAGATAGAAGGGATCGACCGGCATGCAGTGCCCGCCCATGCCGGGCCCCGGCTCGAAGCGCATGAACCCGTAGGGCTTGGTCGCAGCAGCGTCGACGACCTCCCAGATGTCGATGTCCATCCGGTCGGTCAGCATGGCCAGCTCGTTGACGAGCGCGATGTTGACCGAGCGGAAGACGTTCTCCAGCAGCTTCGTCAGCTCGGCGGCCTCGGGGCTCGACACCCGGACGATCTCATCGCAGACCAGCCCATAGAGCTCCGCGGCCCGCTCGGCACAGGCCTCAGTCAGGCCGCCGATGACCTTCGGGGTGGTGCGGAATGTGTGGTCGGTGCGCCCCGGGTCGACCCGCTCGGGTGAGAAGGCCAGCTGGAAGTCCCTGCCCGCCGAGAGCCCCGACTCCTCGAGCAGCGGCAGCAGGCGCTCCCTGGTCGTGCCGGGATAGGTAGTCGACTCGAGCACCACCAGCTGTTCGGCCACCAGCACCCCGGCGAGGGCACGGCCCGTCTCGACGAGCGGGCCCAGATCGGGCTCCCGGTTGCGGCTGAGCGGCGTCGGGACACAGATCAGGACGGCCTCTGCCTCTCTCAGGCGCTCGTAGCGCGTCCCCACTTCCAGGTTGTCCCGCACCTCCTCGAGATCCGCGGGGGAGACGTCCTCCACGTAGGGCTCGCCCGCCTCGATCGCCTCGATCTTGCGCGAGTCCGTGTCGACACCGATGACCATGCAGCCCTCGCGGGCGAACGCAACCGCCAACGGCAAGCCGACGTAGCCCAAGCCGATGACCCCGATCGTGCGCACCTGCGGGCCAGTCTAGGGGCTCGCTTGGACGGGCCCGGCGGCCTCGAGCGAGCGCAGGTCGGCCCTCACCATTCGCTCGATGAGCTGCTCGAAGGTGAGCGTCGCCTGCCAGCCCAGCCGCTCGCGAGCCTTCGTGGGGTCGCCGACGCTCGGCACGGGCTCGCTGCGCCGCACCAGTGAGTCGTCGACGCGGATAAAGGGCTCGGGGTCCAGGCCGACGCAGGCGAACGCTGTCCGGGCGAGTTCGGCCACGGTGTGGGGAATGCCGCTGGCGAGGACATAGTCACCGGGCTCCTGCTGCTGGAGCATCAGCCAGGCCCCCTGGACCAGGTCGCCTGCAAACGACCAGTCCCGGACCGCCTCGAGCGAGCCCAGCGTCAGCTCCGACTGGCGTCCCAGGGCGATCGACGCAACGGCACGGCTGATCCGCCGGGTGACAAAAGCCTCCGGTCGGCGCTCGGACTCGTGGTTGAAGAAGATCCCCGAGCTGACGTGGAGACCGTCGTGCTCGCGGATCGCGCCGACCAGCTGGTGCAGGGCGAGCTTGGCGATCGCGTAGGGGTTCGCCGGCCGACAGGGGGTCTGCTCGTTCTGGGGGCTTTCCTGAGCGTCTCCGAAGATCGCTCCGGAGGAGGCCACGAAGACGCGGATCGACGGGTCGGTCTGGCGCACGGCGCTCAGCACCTCCGCCCCGGCGGCCGCGATCGCGCCGAGGGTCTCACCCGGCTCCTGCCAGGAGTGCGGGACGAACGAGGGAGCTGCCAGGTGGTAGAGCTCTGACGGGCCGACCGATGAGATGACGCCAGCCAGCGCGTCGCGGTCGGCCAGATCGGCTGTGACGATCGAGATGTCCTCGCGAAGATGCTCGCTCGAGCCGAGCGGCGACTGGGCATCGCGCCGCGAGATGCCCGTCACCCTGTAGCCCTTCTCGAGCAGCAACTCGGCCAGGAACGAGCCGTCCTGGCCGGTGATGCCCGTGATCAGAGCGCTCCTGCCGTCCGCCATCGAGCCAGCTTATGCGGGATCGCGCCCGTCGTAGATCGCGGACAGGCGGCTGGCGATCAGATCCGGCGAACACAGCTGCGCGACACGCAGTCGCGCCCGCTCGCCGGCTTCTGCATCTCCCATCAGCCGCGCCGCGGCGCCGGCCAGACCATCGGCATCACCGGGCTCGGCGAGGGCTCCCGACTCCAGGAGCTCGCTCAGGGCGCCGATCCGGCTGCCCGCCACGGGAAGGCCCGCCGCCATCGCCTCGGCTGCGGCCATCCCGAATGTCTCGCCCGAGCGCGACGGGGCGAGGGCGAGGGCTGCACCGGCCCGCAGAGCCGCCAGCTCACGCTCGTCGACGCGCCCCGCGAAGCGCACATCGAGCCCTGCCGCGCGTGCTCCGAGTGCTCCCCGCTCGGGACCGTCCCCGGCGATCACAAGCGGGATGCCGGCGATCCTGCAGGCGTCGATCGCGATGTCGACTCCCTTCTCGGGTGCCAGCCGCGAGACAACCAGCGCGTACCGGCCGGCCTCCCGTCGCGGGCCCGGGTCGAGCTGGAGGGGCACGGGCGGCGCCAGGATGTGGACGAGCTCGGTGGGGATCGCGGCCCCCAGCTCGGCGAGCCGTTCGAGGGCGAAGCGGCTGGGTACGATCACTGCATCTGCCTGTTCCACAAGCCGGCGTTGCCAGAGCGCCAGCGCGGCGCCGTAGACGAGCGCCTCGGAGCGGCTGCCGCGGCAGTTCCGTCGCACCCCGGGGAGCGTGTTTCGCCCATGGCAGCGGGTGCACTCGGCTCCCTCCGTGAAGCAGACCCCCACGGCGCAGACGAGGCGGTACTGGTGCAGGTGAAGGACGACTCTCGCCCCGGCCTGGCGCGCCGCGGCGAGAGCTCGCCAGCCGAGCGCCGGGTGGAGGTTGTGGGCATGGACCACTCGCGCACCGCCCGCCCGGACGGCGTCGGCGACCTCACCTGGAGCCAATCCGCCTCGGAGCAGGCCGAATGCGGCCGTCGCGGACCCAAGCCGCCCAGAGTCCCGGGCGAGCAGCTCGGCAGGCTCGTTCATGCGCTCGCGCACCAGCCGCATGAGGTCCTCCACGACCCGCTCCTCGCCGCCCGTCGTCCGATAGCGGTTGTGCAGGAAGAGGACCATCCCGGGTTCAAACCTAGACTCTCTGGCAGTCATGGGACCCCCTGCCTCGATCGTGATCCCGACGCGCCGCCGCCTGCCCTATCTCCGGGTGGCGCTGGCCTCCATCGCCGAGCAGGCACGGCGATCGGGCTCGGAGGTCCTGGTGATCGATGACGATGGCCCCTCCGACGCGGCCCGCGCCCTGGTCGAGTCCTCGGGCGCGCGCTACGAGCCTCATGCGCGCCCGATGGGGCTCAACATAGCCCGCAACACGGGGGTGAGCCGTTCGACGGGAGATCTTGTCGTGTTCCTCGATGACGACATCGAGGCGGCCGAGGGTTGGCTCGAGGCGCTCCTCGAGGCGAGCCGAGCCCACCCTGAGGAGGAGGTCTTCGCCGGGCGCATCCTCGCGCGCCTCGAAGGCCGGCCCCCGCGCTCCTGTGGACGCGAGAACCCGCCGATCACAACTCTCGACCTCGGTCCCGCCGATCGCAGAACCCGCTTCGCCTGGGGCTCGAACATGGCCATTCGCCGCGATGCACTCGAAAGGGTCGGCCCTTTCGACCCGACCCTCGAGGACGGCGGCGACGAGCAGGAGTGGCAGGAACGACGGTGCGGGGAGGCCCTCTACGTGGCGGGAGCCTGCGTCGAGCACCGGCGCGCGCCCGAGGATGCGCGCCTGCGTGCGCTCTGCGCCGCCGCTTACCGGCGTGGCAGGACCGCACGTCGTTTCGATGCGCGCCGGGAACAGGCGGGAGCGATCCGCGGGGAGCTCAGGGTGCTGGCGGGCTGCGTAGGCCACGTCGTGGTCCGCCGCTGCCCGGCGGGACTGACGATGGTCGCCCACAGCACCGGGCGTCTGCGCGAGGCTCTTGCCACCGGCTCGCAGGGCCTGAACCAGGGCGCCGCAGCCCCAACTGAGGACTTCCTCTCCGGAGCGAGCGGAACTGTCGGCGGCCTCGACGCATCCAGGCGCCGTGCGAAGGACGGCCTCGTGGACGTGGCCGAGGTCCTCTCAGGCCGCCGCCGGCGTCTCGCCTCCGCCGCAGCCGCCGCGCCGCCCCGGCGGAGGGTGCTGGTGCTTGGTGTGAATCGGCCCGAGAACGCGGCCCTGAGCGAGGCGATCCGAGCCGAGCTCGAGAGCTCGCGCCACGATGTCGAGCTACACACGGCCATCCCCGCCGGCGGCGGGAAGTTCGAGAACCTCAACGATCTGCTGAGCCGGTATCCGGCGCGGGGCCACGACTGGCTCCTGGTGATCGATGACGATGTTGAGCTGCCCAAGGGCTTCCTCGACCGGTTCCTGTTCCTGAGCGAGCGTTTCTCGCTGACGCTCGCCCAGCCGGCGCACCGGCTCGACTCCCACGGCGCGTGGGAGGTCACCAGACGCAGGCCATTCAGCGTCGTTCGCGAGACGGCCTTCGTGGAGATCGGTCCGGTGACAGCCTTCGCGAGCCGGGCATTCGACGTCCTGCTGCCCTTCCCGGACCTGCGCATGGGCTGGGGCCTGGACCTCCACTGGGCAGCACTTGCACGCGATGAGGGCTGGCGCTGCGGGGTCATCGACGCCGTGGCGATCGGGCATCGCGCCGCACCGGCGGGAGCCGGATATCCGCGCGATGAGGCGATCGCCGAGGCCCGCAGCTTTCTTGATGCGCGGCCCTACCTGAAGGCCCGCGAAGCAGAACAGACCCTGACCACCCACGGTCGCTGGTGAGCACCGCCCCCACAGGGCCGCGGGTAGCCGTGGTCGCCGAGTTCTACCCCTCGCGCCGGGATCCGGTCCTGGGCATCTGGGCGCACCGCCAGGCACTCGCGGCGCGCGACGCCGGCGCCGATGTCCGGGTCCTGGTCCTCAATCGCCTCGTGCCTCCCAGGGCCGCATTCGGGCACGGTCCGGTGACCGCCGCGCGGGAGCTGGCCGCTCGGGTGTCGGAGCCGCGGGTGCAGAGCCTCGACGGGCTCGCGGTCACCTACGTTCCCTACGCGTCCCCGCCTCGGGACCGCCACTACCCGGGATGGGGCCGGTGGGCGGCGGGTCCCCTCGGGCTGGCGCTGCGCCACCTCCGCCGCTCCTTTCCCTTCGACCTCGTCCACGCCCACAACGCTGTCCCGGCAGCTGATGCTGCGAGGATCGCCGCGGCCGGAGTTCCCCTGGTCGTCTCGGTTCATGGCGGCGACGTGCTGCACACGGCACTCAGAGGCCCCGCTGGGGCGGCAGCGGTCAGGAGGGGCCTGGAGGCGGCACAGCTGGTGCTGGCCAACAGCGAGGGGATCGCCGAGCTCTCACGGGCCAGCGGCGCGCGTGACGCCAGGGTCGTGCACCTCGGCACGGACCTGCCATCGATCCAGCGGGCCCGCATCGGCGAAGGTCCGGCGAGCCTCGTGACCGTGGGGCACCTCGTCGCCCGCAAGCGCCACGCGGACGTTCTGCGCGCACTGTCCGTGCTGGGCCCTCGCCACCCGCAGCTTCGCTACACGATCATCGGCGACGGCCCGGAGCGCGGAGCGCTCGAAACCCTGGCGGCACGCCTGGAGGTCTCCGACCGCGTCGAGTTCCTGGGCCAGCTGCCGCCCGATGAGGCGCTCGAGCGGGCGCGCACGGCGACAGCATTCGTGATGCCCTCGACCGAGGAGGCCTTCGGGGTCGCCTACATCGAGGCGATGGCCGCCGGCATCCCCGCGATCGGCTGCCGCGGCGAGCCGGGTCCCGAGGAGATCGCCGCCGCCGGCGACGGCTTCCTGCTGGTGCCACCGGGCGACATCGAGCGCCTCACGCAGCGGATCGACGAGCTGCTCTCCGACCCGCAGCGCCTTCGCGAGGCCGCCCAGCGCGCCCGAGCGACGGTGGCGGAGAACTTCACCTGGGAGCGATGCGGCCAGGAGACCCTCGCCGCGTATCGCCAGATCGCACAGTGAAGCCGGTCCTCTTCATCACGGGGAACGTTCCGGCCTACCGAGCCGGGGCTCTCGCCCGGCTTCACGAGCTCGAGGGAATCGAAGTCGCAACGTTCGGCGGCAGCTCGACCCATGGCGGCCCGGCTCGGAGCGAGGAGCTCCCGTTCCCCCATCGCCAAGTCTCGCCGTCGGAGGTCTGGGGCCTCGCGCGGAGCGGAGCTCACCGGGGCGTGATCTGCTCAACCGGTGGGCGGCTTGCCCTGCTCGGAGGCTGGGCGGGCGCTCGGCGGGCCGGCCTGCCGCTGATCCTCTGGGCCTCCCTGTGGGCCCACCCGCGGACGCTGGCCCACACGCTCAGCTATCCCGCGCTGCTTCGGCTCTACCGCTCGGCCGACGCCCTCGTCACATACGGGCCCCACGTCAGCGACTATGTGAGCGCCAGGGGCGCCAGGAACGTGCATGTTGCTCCGCAGTCGGTCGACAACGACTTCTGGCGCGCACCGGCCGGGCCGGAGCCGGCACTCGACGGGCCGGCCGCCGCCGCGAGGATGCGCTTTCTGTTCGTCGGCCGAGAGGCGGGCGAGAAGGGCCTGTCGGTCCTGAAGGAGGCATGGTGGCGCGCGGGACTCCCCGAGGAGGACGCGGCTCTCCTGCTCGCCGGCCCGGGCCCCGCCGGATCGATGGACGAGAGGATCCACCGGCTCGGGCCGCTCTCCCCCGAGCGTCTGCGCGACGTCTACGCCGCCTGTGACGTGCTGGTGGTGCCCTCGATCCGCACGGCAACGTTCCGCGAGCCCTGGGGGCTGGTCGTCAACGAGGCGATGAACCGCTCCCTGGCGGTGATCGCAAGCGACGAGGTCGGGGCTGCCGCCGGGGGGATGGTGAGGGACGGGGAGAACGGCCTGATCGTCCCGGCGAGCGACGGCATCGCCCTCGCGGCGGCAATCCGCCGGCTGGCGGAGGATCCGGAGCTGTGCGCCCGTCTGGGCGGGGCCGGGGCCGAGACAGTCCTCGCCTTCAGCCATGAGGCGTGGGCCAAGGGCTTCTCGCGGGCCCTGGGAACCGTCGGACTCTCCCGCGGGCATTGGTAGCGTTGAGCAATCGCCCTATGAGAGTCATGCGCCTCTTCAGACGACCTGCCCTTGTGGGCGGGCTGGTGGCGGCAATCGCTCTGTCGGCCTCGCCGAGCGCGCTGGGTGACGTCGGCCAGCAGATCATCACGCGCTGCCTGCAGAACCAGTCGCTTGCCGGTTTCTCGCAGGCGGCATACGGGAAAGCCCTCAAAGAGCTCAGTGCGACGACGGAAGAGTACAGCGACTGCGCATCCCTGATTCGACAGGCACAGAGGGCCGCGGCGTCCGGAAAGGGCGGCGGCAACGGCACGCAGACGGGCGGCGGCGCCGCCTCGCCAACCGGCGCGATCGCCGCGACGCCGACAGAGCAGCGAGCGATCGCCCACGCGGCCCAATCCGGTTCGGCGCCCGTCAGCCTGGGCAACGGCCAGGTAGTGCATCCCGGCGTGGTTCACGCAGACATCGCCTCGGCCTTCAGCACTCTTCCCGGACCGCTGCTGGCGGTGCTCGCCATCATGCTCGCCTCTCTGCTGGGGCTCGGCGTCGCCGTCCTTCGAAAACGGGCACGTGACGGCCACTCCGACTGAGAGCCCGCCCCCTGCGCTGGGGGTGGCTCCCCCGCTGACCCCGTCCCGCCCGGCCTCCCGCCACCGGATCCCCGCGGGTTCGGCCGCGGCGCACAGAGGCGGGCTGTGGCTGGGAACGGTTCTCTTCGCCGCGGCGCTCTGCGCGATCACGTTCTACGCGAAGGGCGGCCTGAACCTCGAATCCATGACGAGGACCGAGATCACCCTGACGATTCTCGCTGGGCTCGTCCTTGCGCTCGGTGCAATCGCGCTGCGAGGGGACTCGCCGGCCTACGGGCTGTGGCCCGCCATGCTGCTGGCAGCCTTCGCCGCGCTCAGCGCGATCTCAATCGTCTGGTCGGTGCAACCAGATGAAAGCTGGCGCGACGCCGGCCGTCTGTTCGTCTACGCAGCCGTCTTCGCGGGGACTGTCGCCGTCGTCCGGCTGATACCGGAACGATGGCCCGCGATCCTGGGCGGGATCGTCCTCAGCTCCGTGGTGATCTGCGGCTACGTGCTGATGACGAAGAGTCTCCCCAATCACTTTCAGGGCGCGAACGGCTATGCCCGCCTCTACGAACCGTATGGCTACTGGAACGCGCTGGGATTGACGGCGGCCATGGGCGCGATGGGCTGCATGTGGCTCGGTGCGAGACGGTCCGGCCACGCCCTGCTGAGCGCACTCGCGTACCCGGCGATGGGGATTCTGCTCCTGGCCCTGCTGCTGGCCTATTCCCGGGGAGCCCTCGTGGCACTCGTGCTGGGACTGCTGCTGTGGTTCGCAATCGTCCCGTTGCGCCTTCGGGGAGCGGCGGTCCTGCTCTCCGCCGCCGTTGCGGCCGGGTCGATCGCGGCGTGGGATTTCAAGACGAGTGCCCTCAGCTCCGAAAAAGTCGCCATCGCCGAAGCCACCAGCGCGGGCCACGAGCTCGGCGCCCTTACGATCGCCATGGTCGTCCTCCTGACGCTCGTAGGCGTGGGCGTCTCATTCGCGACCGGACGCAGGGCTCCCACGCCGGAGAGCCGCCGACGAGCCGGGACGGTCCTGCTCTGCCTGCTGGGCGTCCTGATCCTGCTCGCCGCGGGGGCACTGGCCCACAGCCACAGGGGGTTCACGGGCTCGATCTCACACGCCGTCAACAGGCTCACCGACACGCACGCCAAGGTGCCCAACACGCCTGGCCGGCTCACGGCGATCGCGAGCGTTCGCGCCCAGTACTGGGACGAGGCCCTGAACGTCTTCAAAGCCCACCCGTCGCTCGGGGCGGGAGCGGGGGGATATGACATTGCGAGGCTCCGCTACCTGACCGGCCCGCTGCCCGCCAAACACGCCCACGGCTTCATCGTGCAGACCCTGGCCGACCTGGGGCTTGTGGGCCTGGGACTGGCGCTGGCGCTGCTCGGGACCTGGATGGCCGCCGCCGGGCGGGCGACACACCCGTTCAACCGGCGCTGGAGGAGCTGGCGGGAGCTGCGGGCCGGCAATCCTCCCGCGTGGCGTCCGCTGGATGACCGAGCCCTGACGCGCTACACGCCCGAGCGAATCGGGATGCTCAGCATGCTCTGCCTGGTTGTCGTCTTCGGAGCCCATTCGCTGATCGACTGGACCTGGTACGTCCCAGGCAACGCGATCCCCGCGCTGATCTGCGCGGGCTGGCTCGCCGGCAGGGGCCCCCTGGCTCCGGCGCGAGCGACTCCTCCGCCCGGGCGGTCAGTGCTCGAACGGCTGCTGCCCGACGGGGCGCCCGGCGCCCTGCGCCTGGGCATCGCCGCGGCCGTGATCGTCACAGCCCTGCTGATCGCCTACACGCAGTGGCAGCCGCTGAGGGCCGAAGAGAAAAGCGAATCGGCACTGGCGATGCTCGCCGGAAACCCGAAAGGGGCACGCTCGACGGTGGACGGGGCCGTCTCAGCCGACCCCCTGTCAGTCGAAGCGCTGTTCGCCCTGTCCCACATCCAGGAGGCCTCGGGTGAAAATGCGGCGTCCCGCCAGACGCTGGCCCGTGCCGTCCGCCTGCAGCCTTCGAACCCCAAGCCCTGGCTCGAACTGGCCCGCTATGACCTCGCCTCGAACCCCCATGCGGCGGTCAACGAGTTCCAGGCCGCCATCTATCTGGACCCCGGCTCGATCGCCCCCGAATCGCTGGCCAACGGGCGCCCCGAAGCGATCGCCATCTACAACGAATACATCCAGGCTCTCAGGGCCACAGGGAGCACTCAGTAGCGCGAGCGCACCGCGCGGCAGAGCAGCAGCCGCGCGGTCCCGGGCCGGCCGCGGCTCCTGATCTGGACCTGCTCGAACCCGAAGTCCTCGAGCAGGGCACGCAGCGTGGCCGGGGCAAAGAAGCGGAGGTGGTCCGAGCGGGGATCGAACTGCCGGGCGAACAATCGCTCAGAGAGCGAAGCACCGAGCAGCTCTGAGCGGCCGAGTCGGGGCGTGCTGAGCGCGAGGACGCCACCGGAGCGAAGGACACGGCGCAGCTCTGAGAGCCACCCGGCGATGTCCGCGACGTGCTCGATCACCTCACCTGCCCAGACGAGGTCGAAGGAGGAGTCCTCCAGCCCCCACGAGGATTCGCTCTCGAGCAGGCGGAGGTCCAGCACGGGGTGCCGCAGACGAGCCCGTCGCAGAGGCTCCTCGGCGACGTCCACCCCCACCACCTCCGAACCCGCCTCGAGCAGCCTGGCGGCAAAGGCGCCCTCCCCGCAGCCGACGTCAAGGACTCGCAGCCCCGGCGCGGCCGACTCCAGGAGGAAGCTGAGCCGCGGCTCGAACGCCGCTGGGGTCAGACCGTCCGGGAGCTCGCGCCAGAGAGCTTCGTGGTAGTCGCTTGGCGTCATCGCGGCAAGGCTAGATGGCCCGCGGACGCCGCGAGCTCCGCCGGCGGCGCCCGACGCCGCTATCAGCGTGCAGAGAAGCTGTCATCCCTGTTCAACCCTACGCACAGCCAATAGGTTGGCCCGATGCGCGTTTTGGAGGGCGTGGAGATGGTGAGCCGACCTTGAGAGTCGCTCTCGACAGCCGACCCGCGGCGGACTCGGGCGGCGTCGGACGCTATTCACGCTGCCTCCTTGCGGCACTCCGCAGGACCGCCGCCGAGGCGGACGAGGTCCTGGAGACCAACCGTCCCTCCAGCACCGTCAGAACCCAGGGGACCGACGTGTTCCACTCGCCCTGGATGGACGGAGCAATGCTTCACAGCCCCTGCCCCATGGTTGTCACCGTCCATGACGTGGCCCAGCTCAAGCGCCGCAGCGAGCACCTCAACCCCAGCCTGCGGCTGCGGCTGCGCCCGCTCGCCGTCCAACGTGCAGCCGGAGTGATCGTGCCGACCCAGGCGGTCGCCGAGGATGCCGTCAGGCACCTGCGCCTCGATCCGGGACGGATCGCCGTGATCGCGGAGGCGGCGGACAGCTCCATGTACCCCCGACCGCCGGCGGAGATCGCATCGCTGCGCGCCCAGCTCGGCCTGCCGGAGAGATATCTCCTGTCGGTCGGAGGGCTGGAGCACCCCGAATCGGGCACCCACATCGCCCGCCTCGCAGCGACGCCCCGCAGACTGCCCCTCGTGATGGCCGGCCCCACCCGCCCGTGGGCGCGCGAGCTGAGCAACGTGACCCTCACGGGGAGGCTTCCCGACGAGCAGCTCGCCGCCCTGTACAGCGGCGCCCACGCGCTGGTCATCTCATCTCAGCGCGAGGGCTTCGGCCTCGCGGGAGTCGAGGCGCTCGCCTGCGGCACGCCCGTCGTCGCCTGCGACAGTCCGCCACTGCGCGAGGCTCTGGGCCGCCGGGCGACATTCGTGGCGCCGGGAAACATGACGGCCCTGATCGAGACCGCCGAGGAGATCGCCCGCCCCGCGCCGCCTCCTCTGCCCTGGACATGGGAGGACGCAGCGCGGGCGACCTGGAACGTCTACGCAAAGGCCCTCGCCAGGCTCGACCAGCCCCGCCTGGCACCAGCGGCTATTCCCCGCCGGACGCTTCGCGCTCAGTAGGCGCCCCGCCGCGAGATGACGGCGGGGATCGTCTTCAGGAGGATCGTCAGGTCCAGGGCGAGCGACCAGCGCTCGAGGTAGAGAAAGTCGAGATGCACCAGGTCGTCGAAGTCGAGCTCCGAGCGTCCTGACACCTGCCACAGCCCCGTGATGCCCGGCAGGACCAGGTAGCGCTTGCGGTGCCAGTCCTCGAGCATCGCGTAGTCGCGTTCGGGCAGCGGTCGTGGGCCCACCAGCGACATCTCGCCGCGGAGCACGTTGATCAGCTGTGGGAGCTCGTCCAGCGAAAAGCGCCGCAGGAACCGGCCGACAGGTGTAAGACGGGGGTCCTCCTTGATCTTGAAGAGCGCACCGCTGGCCTCGTTGAGATCTTCCAGATCGGCCTGCTGCTCCTCGGCATCGGTGTGCATCGTGCGGAACTTCAGACAGGGGAAGGGCCGCTGGCCGATACCCCTGCGAACCGAGCGGAACAGGACCGGGCCGCGCGAGGACACCATCACGGCAAGTGTCAGCGCGAGCAGGAGGGGACTCAGGAGCACCAGCAGAATCGTCGCCCCCACGACATCGAAGGTGCGCTTCAGCGCGAAGTCGATGCCCGCGAACGCCGGAGACCCAAGCTCGAACAGCGGCACCGACTGTCCCGGGATGAACTCGGCCCGGTGGATAAGGATCTCCATCGTCGACGGGGCCAGGCGGACACGGATCCCCCGGCGGTGGCACTGGTCGACCAGCTCGACGGCGGCGTCCTGCGGGAAGTCGGCGTCGGCGATGATCACCTCGTCGACGCGGGCGGACGCCAGAACCGCCTCGAGATCGTCGAGCGAACCGAGCGACTGCAGCCCGTTCGCCGGAAGCGGGGTCGGGGAGAGGAAGCCGACAACCTCGATCACCGAGTGAGGACCATCGGCAAGGGCATGGGCGACATCGGCGATCTGTTTGCCGCGGCCGACCAGCACGGCGCGGCGTTGATAGCCGGCGGCTCGCAGCAGCATGGCCGTGACGGTGTCGTAGAGGCCCCGCAGGGCCCCCACGTAGATGATCGCGAAGATCAGCGAGCCGTAGAACAGGTAGTAGCTCGAGAAGTGTTCGCCGTTGACGACCGCGAAGATCAGCGCCACCACGGCAACCTCGAACAGCGAGCCGACGATCCGGGTCAGACCGGGGCGCTGCGAGCGCTCGGCGTAGAGGCCCGAGTTGGCGAACAGCAGTGCCGTCAGGAGAAAGGCGAACGGGACGAACTGCTTCGTTCCATGAACCGCACGGCTCATATCGACGCCGCCGTGAACAGCTTCCTTTAGAACCAGCGCCGTGAAGATCGCCAGCGCCACGGCAGCGAAGTCCAGCGCCACCAGCGAGACGACCCGCCCGACGCGCCGCGCTGTGGAGAGACGGAGCAGGAAGGCCAGCATCGGCGCCCGGCGGGAGCGGATGTCCCGCTCGAGCTCAGCGACGGGAAGCGCCTCGGTCTCTACAGACGGCTTGGTGATCCGGGGCACGCGGGTGCCAGCCGGCGGGGCGGCCGGCTTTCGCAGGCGCGGCGCGGGCGGGGTCGACGTTCCCGACAGACGTGGTCCCATCTCGCTGCTCAAAACACCTCCGATCCCCGGTCGGAGCGGTCCGTGCGAGGGCACAACGGAAACTTCCTGGTCCCGTGGCCCGGGGTCAGCGAGAGCCACCCCCGGTGAGGATCTCCACGCCCGACCCCTCGATCGTCAGCTTCAGGCCCTCGCGCAACGACACGGTCGGCTCCCACCCGAGCAGCTCACGCGCCAGAGAGATGTCGGGCCGGCGCTGTTTCGGGTCGTCCTCGGGCAGCGCCTCGTAGACGATCTCCGAGCTCGATCCGGTCAACTCCAGGACGGCCTCGGCGAGTTCGAGCAGGGTGAACTCATCGGGGTTGCCGACGTTGACGGGATCGTGATAGCCCGACTCGGCCAGGGCGATGATGCCGCGGATCAGATCGGTGACGTAGGTGAACGAGCGTGTCTGGCTGCCGTCGCCGAAGACCGTCAGCGGACGGTTGCCCAGGGCCTGGCGTAGGAACGTCGGGATCGCCCTGCCGTCGTGGGGGCGCATGCGTGACCCGTAGGTGTTGAAGATCCGGACGATTGCCGTGTCGACACCCTGCTGGCGGTGGTAGGCCATCGTCAGGGCCTCCGCGTAGCGCTTGGCCTCGTCGTAGACGCCGCGCGGGCCGATCGGGTTGACGTGGCCCCAGTAGCTCTCGGCCTGCGGATGCTCGAGCGGGTCGCCGTAGACCTCGCTTGTCGAGGCGATCAGGAAGCGGGCGCGCTTCGCCTTTGCTAGCCCCAGCGTGTGGTGGGTGCCATACGAGCCGACCTTCAGGGTGTGCAGGGGGAGCCGCAGGTAGTCGATCGGCGAGGCCGGCGAGGCGAGGTGGTAGACGTAGTCGATCGGCTCGTCGACGAAATAGGGCTCGATGATGTCGATCTGCAGGTAGCGGAACCGGTC
>Ga0265327_10001902_pt1 | contig 24122 bp, 20 predicted proteins | sample 41621metaG_FD_202089 | JGI IMG/M metagenome (GOLD analysis project Ga0265327, IMG submission 202089) | Rhizosphere microbial communities from Carex aquatilis grown in University of Washington, Seatle, WA, United States - 4-16-21 metaG | ecosystem: Host-associated > Plants > Roots > Rhizosphere...
TCGGCAGCTTCGGCTCGCCCAATCACCCGACCGCCCCCGGCCAGATCAGCACGGGCGTGCCGGATGATGTCTACGTCACCGACACCCAGGTCAACATCGCCGCCCAGGAATTGGCCGGTATCGATGCGACGATCAAGTACACCTACAACGCCGACAGCGTTGGCCGGTTCGACTTCACCTCGAACATCGGCTACTACGAGACCTACAAGGTGACGTTCCTCCCCGGCCAGGCCGCGGAGCAGGATGCGGGCAACTCCAGCTACTCCAACGGAACCATTCCGCGGTGGCTGTCCTACTCCTCGGTTGAATACAGCCGCGGCAAGTACAACGCCTTCCTCGGCTGGCGCCACATCCCGGGCGTCCACGACATCGCGGACGACACCCACACGAGCGACTTCGATTCGTTCGACGCCTCGGCCTCCTACACCTTCGGCTCGGAGATCAAGTGGCTCTCCGGCGCCAAGGTCACGCTGGGCTGCAACAACGTGTTCAACAAGTTCGGCCCGCTCGATCCGACGATCTTCACCGACTCGAACGTCGACACCTCGACGTACGGTGCGATCGGCCGGATGTACTACGTCGACCTGAAGTACAAGTTCTAAGCTCCGGCTTAACTTAGCCTTCCCGTTCCTTCCAAGGCGGCCCGGTTTTCCGGGCCGCCTTTTTTTTGGGCCGAACCGATCCAGGGTAGGGCGAGTTCTCCGAACGAGCCAGAAAGGACCTGGAGAAACCCGGTCTCTGTAGGAGCGGCTTTACGCTGCGAGGTTAGGCTTTCCTTGGAGGCGGGGTGCCGTCACCCCGCCCCCATGTTAGGCGCTGCGTTCCCCAACTCCACGCCCGCATGGGGAGGCAAGACTGTTCACCCCCGTACTTCAGGCGCTACGCCGGCGCTTTCGTCGCTGGAAACTGCAATGCCAGTTCACCCCGGTTGACCGACCAGTCGACGACGGGAAGCCCTTGCGCCGGAGCATCCACGCCCAGCGAATGACGGGTCCGGAAGACGGCGCTGCGCCGGGTTTCCAGACCGTTGCCCAGCGCAACATGACTGACCTCCACCCGGCCGATCCCGCGCACCGCAATGCGCAGGACGGCATCCGGGCGGTCCACCGGCACCGTGAGCTCGCGCCGAATCCGGGTTTGCGGGCGCGCCGCGAAAGCACGGAATTCGATCGTGAAACAGCCGGCCAGCTCGTGCCAGGTGCCGTCGGGCTTTTGCTCCTCGACAATCACCTTCTGAACCGCCGGGGCGAGGTTGTGGACCCAGAATTGCAGCTGCCAGGCCCCGCAGACCGGCGTTCGGGCGAGCGCCATCTCCGGCTGCGATTTCGCCTGTCGAAGCCATGCGCGCCAGTCGGCCAGGCGGGTTTCGTCCGCCTCGAGCATGGACTGATTCGGGCCGGAAGCCTGGGGGTCACGGGTCCGAATCCACATGGCGCGCGCCGCGGTCCGCGCCGTCCGCAGTTCCCGGCCGAAGGCGGCCGCCTCGCGGGCAGAGCTTGTCACATATTGCGTGACAAGTTCCCGGTCGCCCTTGGCGAGCAACCGGCGCCAGCGGAAGACCTCGCGGGCGGCCCGGCGCACAAAGACGTCGCGGACCGCCAGGTAGCGCCGGAACGCCAGGCTCGCGGCGAGCGGGACGGGCATCGGCGTCGCGGCCAAACGGTCAAAAAAGCGCAATTCGGCCTCATATGCCTTCAACGATTCCGCGCCGGCGAACACGTCCCAGCGATCGTTGATGCGCCAGCGCGGATAGCCGGCGAAGGCACGGGCGTCCGCCTGCAGGAGTCGCCGCGCCAGCGGCAGCGCCCGCTTCGCCCCGAGGGCCCGCGCGAGCCCACCGGCCAGCAGGACCGCGGGATCATCGGTGGCAGGCTCCTCCCACAATCCGGCGGCGGCTGCGTCGACGATGGTCGTCGTTTCCAGCGCCAGCCGGCCGGCCTCCCACGAGGTCACCAGGTAGCCGTCCGCCTTCACCTCGCGGCAGCGCCGCCACCATGAACGAAGATTGGCCAGCCGGTCGCCGAAGACGGGTAGCGGCTCATGGCGGAACGCACCGTTCATCGGGCAGCCATAGTAACGGATGCCCTGTTGCCGCAGCGGCGTGGCGAGGTCGCGTTCCGCAAAGTTGAAGAATTCCACGCGCGGCAGCCGGGGGAACGGATAATAATACCAGTCGTAAGCCGTGAGGCCGGCCGGCAGCAGCGGAATCGCCTCCGGCGTGAAATAGAGCATGTCGGCCCACATTCCGAGCTGCAGGCCCAGCGAATCCGCCAGGGCGTGCAGGCGGCGGACGTGCCCCGCGAAATGCGCGCCCAGGCCGATCCGGCCGACTTCGTCACGGCAGCGCGGACAGCGGCCGAGGTGGAACGACTCGTCCAGCCCGACGTGCACCTTGCCCGCGGTGCAATACGGCGCCATGTCCCGCAGCAATTTCTCCGCCACCTCCAGCGTCCGCGGATGCAGCGGGCAGATTTGTCCGTTTGCAAGGGGCTGCCCGCGCTCGCTGCGCAGCTCGTTCAGATCGCGCAGGTCGGGGTGCTTGATGAGATACTGGGTGTGGCCGAGGAGATTGACGATCGGCACGACCCGAATGCCGTTCCGCGCGGCGGCGAGGACCAGCTCGCCCAGTTGTTCGTAACCCCAGGCATCGTCGCGCCCGATTCCCGGCAGGCTGGGATAATGGACCGCATCCTCCAGGTGCAGGAAAAGCTCCCGGTATCCCCACGCGGCATAGCGGGGCAGCAGGCGTTGCAGAAAGTCCGGTCGTTCGACCTGTCGCGCCAGATCCCATTGGAAGGCGCGAACAGGAAGGATTGGGGATTCCGGAATCGACATGAAGGAGCCTCTGGCCGGCGATTTCGTGGGATGAAACGCTGGCAAGCAAGCTCCTACCGGAAGGGCTTCGACTCGGCCGCGGTTCGAATCAGGTGGAGCGCGGCCTCTGGACGCGCTCGAAACGCGTCCGTGGCCATCCGGGGAATCCGTGGCACCCAGCGCATCGTTCCAGTTACCCGCGCTTGGCTGCGAGCAGTTGCTCGAGCTTCCCGATGTCGGCGGCAAAGACGCGGATGCCCTCCGCGGTTTTCTCGGTCGCCATGGCGTCCTCGTTGAGCGCGAAGCGAAAGCCCTTCTCGTCGAACGTGACTTTCTTCAAGTCGAGCGCGGGGGCGTTGGCCGGGTCGAGCTTGCGCGCCAGCGGATCCGTGGAGGCCCGCAGCTCGCCGAGCAGCGCGGGCGAGATCGTAAGCAGATCGCAGCCGGCGAGCTCGGTGATTTCTCCCTTGTTGCGGAACGAGGCGCCCATCACCTCGGTCGCATGGCCGAACTTCTTGTAGTAATTGTAGATCTGGGTGACCGACTTCACGCCGGGATCCTCGGCGGGCGCGTAGTCCTTGCCGGTGCTCTTCTTGTACCAGTCCAGGATGCGGCCCACGAAGGGCGAGATGAGCCGCACGCCCGCCTCCGCGCAGGCGACGGCCTGCGGGAACGAGAACAGCAGCGTGAGATTGCAGTTGATCTTCTCCTTCTGCAGTTGCTCCGCCGCCTTGATGCCCTCCCAGGTGGAGGCGATCTTGATCAGGATGCGTTCGCGGGGCGTGCCGCTCTTTTCGTAAAGCCCGATGATCTCGCGCGCCTTCGCGACGGTGGCCTCGCGGTCAAACGACAGCCGTGCGTCGACCTCGGTCGAGACCCGGCCCGGCACGATCTTCAGGATCTCCTGGCCGAAAAGGACGAGCAGCCGGTCGATGATCTGCGCGGGCGCGGCGCCCGCCCCGGCATCGCCCACGGCCTTGTCGATCACCCAGGCATACTCGGCCATGCCCGCGGCCTTGAAAATCAGGCTGGGATTGGTCGTCGCGTCGCGCGGCGCATACTGCTTGATGCTGGCGAAATCGCCACTGTCCGCGACGACGACGGTGAACTGCTTGAGTTGGTCGAGCTGCGTGGAGTTGCTCATGTTGAAATCACTTTATCGGCAGTGGGTGAGCCCGCAAATAATTCCGCATCCACTCGAGCCCGCCCGCCTCGTCGACGAACGCCCCGTCGAGCTGCGATTCGAAGGCGGCCTCCAGCACCTGCTTGAAATTCGGACCGGGATCGAAACCGAGCATGATGAGATGGCGGCCGAGGACGATCGGCTTGGGCGCAGCGTGTTCCAGGGCCAGCCGGTTCGCGGCGGCCCGCAATTCGTCGATGCGGGCCAGCGCGTCGGCGGACACGAGGGGTGGCCGGCCGAGGTGGTCCGACATCATCACGGCGATCAATTCGTCGAGCGTGGCCGGCTCGATCTTCCGCGCGAGGCGGCGAACGGTGGTGTCGCGCAACTTTCCCTGCCCGTGATGGTGGGCGAGGTGGTGCACCACCAGGGGACGGACGTGCGCGGCGAGGGCGACCGGCGCGCCGATGCGCTGCAGGAAGGTGTCTGTCAGCGGCCCGCCGGCGGCTTCGTGGTCCGGGCTGACCCAGCGCAGGCGGCGCCGGCGCATCGCCTGGTGCGTCGTGCCGGCCTTGCCGAAGTCATGCGCCAGCACGCCGAACGACAAGACCCGCCGCGTCGCGACCTCGCCGTCCCGCCACGCCGCCAGGCCGACGAGCGCGTCGACGCAATGGCCGGTGTGCTTGAAAACGTCGCCTTCGGGATGCCATTCCGGCTCCTGCGGCAGGCCGTCCAGTGCCGCCACCTCGGGAAAATGTTTCAGCCAGCCGGTCTGCTTGAGGATCACGAGGCCCAGGGAGGGCTTCACCGCCTTGGTGGCCCATTTTTCCCATTCGCCCCAGACGCGCTCGACCGGCAGCTCGTGATAGGCGTCGCGGATCGACCGGCAGACCTCGATGGTCTCCGGGGCCATGGTCAGCTCGAAGCGAGCTGCCAACTGGAAGGCCCGGAGAACCCGCAGGGGGTCCTCGGCGAACGCCGCACTGGTGTGTCGCAGGACGCGGGCGCGCAGGTCGCGCTCGCCGCCGTGGGGGTCGATGAGCTGGCCGGAAAACGGGTCATAGGCGATGGCATTGACCGTGAAATCCCGGCGGGCCGAGGATTCGGCCGGCGTCAGAAGCGGATCCGGCGCGATGGCGAAGCCGCGGTGGCCGGCGCCGGTCTTCGACTCGCGGCGGGGCAGCGAGAAATCGTATTCCACGCCGTCGAGCCGGACCTTCAGCACGCCGAAGCTGGCTCCGACCAGGTCGGTGGGTCCGAACGGCGCCAGGGCGCGTCCCATCGCCCCAAAGTCGAGTCCGAAGACCTCCACATCGAAGTCCTTCGGAGGCAGGCCAAGCAGCCAGTCGCGGACGCACCCGCCCACGAGCTGCGGTCGCCCGCCCGCGGTGCGGAGGGCGTCCAACGCGGCTCGCAGTGGCGGCGGCAGGTTCATGCCACAGCACGCGACCAGGCGAGGCGGATGACGAGCAGCCAGCCGGCCAGCAGGCAAAGTCCACCGAGCGGAGTCACCGGTCCGAGGGATTTCGGTCCGCCGAGCGCCAGCCAGTAGAGCGAGCCGGAGAAGAACACCACGCCGGCAAGCCAGCACCAGGCCACCGGCACGGCGGCGCCAGCCAGCGGGCCGCGCGCGGCGGACAGCGCCAGCAGGCCGACCGCATGGACCAGTTGATAAAGCACCGCGGTCCGCCACGTATCAACCGAGGCATGGGCCTCGAGCGTGGCCTTGAGCGCATGGGCCCCAAAAGCCCCGAGGGCCACGCCGAGAAAGCCGAGCAATCCGGCCACCGCCATGATCCAGTTGTTGGGAAACGTCATTAGGCGGAGTGTGTGGACAACTGCGACAAAAACAAACACATCAATCGGTCAGCCATGTTTCGCCTGCCGTTAATCCTGCTCCTGCTGGCCTCCATCGGCCGGCTGCATGCGCAAGACGACGACGAGTGGAAGACCGTCGCCGGGGCCGGTTACGCCTCGGAACGGGTGTTCCGCGGCGTGGAGCGGTCCGGCGCCGCGGCCCAGGGGTCCGTCTCCATCAGCGGCGACGGCTTCCGCGGCAGTGTCTGGACCAGCCAGCCTTTTGGGCGCAGCGAGCCGGGTGAAATTGACCTGCACGCGGGGTACGCGGCCAGGGTAACCGGCCAGCTGACCGTCGAAATGATGGCGATCCAGTACGTGTTCTCGAGCCCCGCGCCCGGGGCGACGCGACAGTCGACCGAGGCCGGCGTCCAGGCAACCTGGACCTCCTCGGGTGGAGTCTCGGCAACCCTCGCTGGTTATCATGATTTCCGGTTGCGCGCTGACACGGTGCAAGCCGGGGCAACCTACAGCCTGCCCCTGAAAAGCTTCGGGGCTTTTCTCGACCTTGATGCTTTCGCGGGCTGCGCCCGGGGCTCCGACCTGTTGCCCGACTCCGTGGGTGGGCCGGTCAGTGACGCCTACAGTTACTTTGGGATGGGGGCGACGCTACCATACCGGGTGGGGGCGCATACGACGGTCGTCGCAGGGGTGCATTTTACCGACACCAATGGGCAAAGCCGCCGCTGGTCGCCGATCGGGGCGGCGGGGGGCGCCCGGGGTTGGGTCTCCCTTGCCGTAAACGTCGATTTCTGAGGGATTAGCCGGCTTCGGGGCCGGCTTTCGGTCGCGCCCACGAATGTGAAAGCTTAGCTGTTGACAGGGTAGGGCAAAACCTTTCCCTTGGGCCCCTTTCCGCAATGAAAACCTATCTGGCAAAGAAAGAAACGGTCCAGCCCAAGTGGTATCTCATCGATGCCGAGGGCAAGGTCTTGGGCCGTCTGGCCGTCAAGGTCGCCAATGTCCTCCGCGGCCGCCACAAGGCCACCTATACCCCGCACGTCGACACGGGTGATTTCGTCATCGTCACCAACGCGAGCAAGATCGTCCTCACCGGCAAGAAAGAGGAGATCACGTCGTACATGTCGTTCTCCGGCTTTGTCGGTGGCGAGAAGTACCGCAAGCTTACCGATGTCCGCCGCAAGAAGCCGGAGTTCATCATCATGCAGGCCGTCAAGGGCATGCTCCCGAAGAACCGGCTCGCCCGGACGATGCTGACGAAGCTCCGGGTTTTCCCGGGCGCCGAGCATCCGCATGCCGCCCAGAATCCCGTCAATCTTTGATCCGAACCATGAGCGCTGACTCCACTGTTTTCCTTGGCACCGGCCGCCGCAAGACTTCCACCGCCCGGGTGCGCCTCGTCGCCGGCTCCGGCAAGCTCGCCGCCAACGGCCGCGACTTCGAGTCCTATTTCAAGCACGACAACTACGTGCGCAATGCGTCCGCTCCGCTGACGACGGCCGACGCCAAGGACAAGTTTGACGTCACCGTCAACGTGGCCGGCGGCGGCCTCAGCAGCCAGGCCGGCGCCGTCTCGCATGGCATCGCCCGCGCGCTGCTCAAGTTCAACGCCGAGCTCCGCGTCACGTTGAAGAAGGCGGGTCATCTCACCCGCGACCCGCGCGAAAAAGAGCGCAAGAAGGCCGGTCAGCCGGGCGCCCGCAAGCGCTTCCAGTTCTCGAAGCGCTGAGCCTCGACCGGAAAGTTTTTCAATCTCAACGGGGTGCCGCGTGCACCCCGTTTTTATTTGCGCCTCCTGCTTCCTCCCGCCTTAACTCACCTTCCACTTAGATGAATGTCGGCATTGTCGGCGCGTCGGGCTACTCCGGCGAAGTTCTTGTCAAACTCCTCCTCGCGCACCCGCACGTCACCCTGGCGGCGGTCACTTCGCGCCAGCACACGGGCAAGCTGCTGTCCGCGGTCATCCCGGCCCTGCGCGGCACGGCGGCCGACCGGCTGAAGTTCAGCGATTCCGACCCCGCGGCGCTGGCCGCGCGGACGGACGTTGACCTGTGGTTCCTCGCGCTGCCGCACGGCGCGGCGGCCGATTTTGCGCGGGTGCTGGTCCCTTCCGGCCGCAAGGTCATCGATCTCAGTGCCGACTTCCGGGTGGCCGACCTGGCCACGTACGAGAACTATTACGGCAAGCACCATGCGCCGGAACTGCTCCCCCAGGCGCGTTTCGTGCTCCCGGAGCTGACCGACCCCCAATGGATCACCGGTATCAAGCTGGCCGCGGCCCCCGGTTGCTACCCGACGAGCGTCCTCGTGCCGCTCGCACCGCTGCTTGCCGCCGGCTTGGTCGCGCGGGAGCACATCGTCGTCAACTCGTTCAGCGGCGTCAGCGGCGCCGGCCGGAAGGTCGACGAGCAATACCTCTTTGTGGAGCGGGCCGAAAGCGCCAGGGCCTATGGCCTGGTGAAGCACCGGCACCTCGCGGAGATCGAGGAACAGCTGGCGCTCGCCGCCGGCGGGCCGATCGTCGTGCAGTTCAACCCCCACCTGGCGCCGATGCGCCGGGGCATTGCCACGACGATCACCGTGCCCGCCGCACCCGGGGCGACGATCGAGGCGGTCTACGCCGCCTGGCGGAAGGCCTACGCGGGCCGGCCCTTCGTCGCCGTCCTCCCGGCCGGCGAAACCCCCGACACCGCGCACACTGTCGGCACCAACCGGGTCGACATCTCGGCAGTGCACGACCCGCGCACGGGGAATTTCATCATCACCTCGGCCGAGGACAACCTCGTCAAGGGCGCCAGCGGCCAGGCGGTGCAGATCATGAATCTGTGGTGTGGATTCCCCGAGACCGCCGGCCTCACCTAGTCCGGTGGCATCCGATTGAAACATGAATGAGCCGGAATTTTATGGCCGCAAAGCAGCGCAGGAACCCGCCGGCAAGCCCGGCTTTCGAGGCGCCCATCGGCGCACGGGAGACTTTGCCCTGCACAAGAAACTCCTTGCGCCTCTTTGCGGCCCAATCGCTCGGCTGTCCCTGTGGCTAGTTGAACAATTCCGATTCCGCCCTTGCCCGACCCCATGCACCACCTGACTGTCACGCCAGATTCCGCCGGCATCACCGACGTGCCGGGGTTTGAGGCGGCGGGCGCCGCCTGCGACATCCGCCAGAAGAACGACCCGAAGCGGCTCGACCTGGCCCTGCTCTATTCCCTCCGTCCCTGCACGGCGGCGGGGACCTTCACGAAAAACGTCGTGAAGGCCGCCCCGGTCCTGCTCGACCAAAAGCATCTGACGGAGGGCGGCCCCTTTCACGGCATCCTCGCCAACAGCGGCAATGCGAACGCCTGCACCGGCGCCGACGGCCTGCGGGACGCCCTGGCGATGGCACAGCGCGCCGGCGCGGCGTTGAGCCAGAAGGCTTCGGCCTTCCTGGTCTGCTCAACCGGCCGGATCGGCCAGCCGATGCCGATGGACCGCGTACTGAAGGGCATCGAGCGCGCCGTCAGTGACAAGGGACGCACGCCGCTGCATGGCCGGAAGGCCGCCGAGGCGGTGCTCACTTCCGACACCCGCCCGAAGACCGTCACGGTGACGTTTGTTTACGACGGCAAGAAGCACACGGTGGCCGGCTTCGCGAAAGGCGCCGGCATGATCCAGCCCAACATGGCGACGATGCTGGCGTTCCTGGCGACGGATTTTTCGGTGCCGCGGAGCTTTCTGCAGAAGACCCTCGCGGAGGCGGTCACGGGCACGTTCAACTGCATCACGGTCGACGGCGACATGAGCACCAACGACACGGTGCTGATGCTGGCCAACGGTCATTCCGGCGTGAGCGTGGGGGACAAGAGCCCGCGCGAACTGCGGGTGTTGTTCGCCGAGGCGGTTTGGAAGGCCTGCGACGTCCTGGCCGACAAGATCGTTTCCGACGGCGAAAAGATCACGCGGGTCGTCGAGGTGAAGGTGAACGGGGCGGCGTCGGCCGAGGACGCGGAAAAGGTCGCCCGGGCCATCGGCAACTCCCTGCTCGTGAAGTCCTCGTGGTTCGGCGGCGATCCCAACTGGGGCCGGCTCGCCGATGCCGCCGGTTACGCCGGCGCCAAACTCGTCGAGTCCAAGCTCGACATCCTTTACAACGACACGCCCGCGATGACGGGGGGCCGGCCGCATCCGGAGCTCAAGCCCAAGTGGAAGGAAATCGTCAAGGCGCGGCGCTTCACCGTCACCCTCAATCTTCACCTCGGGAAGGCGGGCTTCCGCCTGCTCGCGACCGACCTGACCGAGGGCTACGTGAACTACAACAAGAGCGAGTGACGAAGGAAGAGTGAAAGTGAGGGTGAAAGTGGCCGGGCCGTGAGGGAAAGTTAAATCCCGGCAACATTCCGCAACCGCGCCAGGCGCCGACGCGGCAGCCGGATTCACCGGAACCCAATTCGCTCCCTGCGCCCACCGGCGTTCGCCCTCTCGCCTTCACTTTCAGTTCCCCCCTCACAATACACTTGCACTCCCGCGCGCGCGTCAAAAAAGTGCATCTTCCCGGCGGTGAGTGGAGGCAGGCCCAACATCGGAAGCCACTCCTCTCGCCAACGGATCAAAAGCTGCGAACCATGATCGAATTCAAAAATAAAATCCTCTTTGTCGGCTACGGCGCCGTGGCCGAATGCACGCTGCCGATTCTTTTCAAGCACATCAAGGTGCCGGCGGCGAATGTCACCGTCATGGACTTTGAGGACCGCTCCGGGAAGCTCGCCCAATGGACCGCCCAGGGTGTGCGCTTCGTGCGCGACCGGGTGACCGAGGAGAACATGGGACGCCTGCTCGCGAAGCATGTCGGCCCGGGCGACCTGCTCATCGACCTCGCGTGGAACATCGACGCCTGTGAGATTCTTCAGTGGTGCCATGACCATGGCGTGCTTTACATCAACACCTCGACCGAGCTGTGGGACCCGTATGCCTCCGGCCCGAACCAGCATCCGACCGAAAAGACACTTTACTGGCGCCACATGAACCTGCGGCGGATGCTCGCGGGCTGGAAGACGTCCGGTCCGACCGCCGTCATCGAACACGGCGCCAACCCCGGTCTGATCTCCCATTTCGTCAAGCAGGGCCTGATCGATATCGGCCAGAGCCTCATTGCGGACAAGAAGGTCAAGGCCCGCGCCGCCGAAAAGATCGCCGCGCTGATCGAGGCCCGGCAATTCAACCACTTGGCCCGCGCGATCGGCGTCAAGGTGATCCACTGTTCCGAGCGCGACACCCAGATCACCGACAAGCCGAAGCAGGTCGATGAATTCGTGAACACCTGGAGCATCGAGGGCTTCCGCGAGGAGGGCACGACGACTTCCGAGATGGGCTGGGGCACGCACGAGAAGAAGCTCCCCAAGCACGCGTTCCGCCACCAGGATGGCCCGAAGAACCAGATCTGCCTCGCGCGGATGGGCATCAACACCTGGGTCCGTTCCTGGGTGCCGGACTACAACATCCTCGGGATGGTCGTCCGCCACGGCGAGGCCTTCACGATCTCCGACAAACTCACGGTGTGGGAGGGCAAGAAGGCGGTTTACCGCCCGACGATGCACTACGCGTACTGCTGCTGCGACGAGGCCATCTCGTCGCTCAACGAGATGCGCGGCTACAACTACAAGCTGAATGCCAACCAGCGCATCATGAACGACGAGATCACGGCCGGCGCCGACATCCTCGGCGCGCTGCTCATGGGCCACGCCTACAATTCGTGGTGGATCGGCAGCGATCTCACCATCGAGGAGTCCCGCCGCCTGGTGCCGCACCAGAACGCCACGACGATGCAGGTCGCGATCTCCGTTGTCGCCGCCTCGATGTGGATGATGGAGAATCCGGCGGCGGGCGTGAAGGTGCCCGACGAGCTGCCGCACGACTACGTCCTCGACATCTCGAAGCCCTACCTCGGCCGCTGGATTTCCAAGGCGTCCGACTGGACCCCGCTCAAGGGCCGCGACACGACGTTCGACCGGTACAACAAGCCCGACCTCGACCGGAGGGACCCGTGGCAGTTCCAGAACTTCCTCGTCACGGACGCCGGCTGACGTTGGCGCTGACATGATCCCGCTCAAACGTCTCCAGTCGCTGGCCCGCGAGCACGGCACCCCCCTGTTCGTCATCGACCACGACGCGCTCCGGAAGGCCTACCGCGAGTTCCGCCGGCACCTGCCGCGCGTGCAGGTTTACTACGCGGTCAAGGCGAACCCGGACCCGCTCATCGTGCGCACCCTGTTCGAGGAGGGTTCGAGCTTCGACGTCGCCTCGATGCCGGAGTTCATGATTGTCTACCAGAACATCAAGGCAATGCCCGCGAAGAAGCGGCAGGAATGGATCTGGGACAAGATCATCTACGCGAACCCGACCAAGCCCACCGACACGCTCGAGGAGCTCAACCAGTACAAGCCGCTCGTCACCTTCGACAACCGCGAGGAGATCCACAAGATCAGGCGGCACGCCCCCAATGCCGGCCTGGCGCTCCGGCTCAAGGTGCCCAACACCGGCGCCATGGTGGAGCTTTCGTCCAAGTTCGGCGCCTCGCCGGGCGAGGCCGTCGACCTCATCCTCGAGGCCGATCGCGTTGGTCTCACCGTCGAGGGCATCAGCTTCCACGTCGGCAGTCAGACGACGAATTTCGAGAACTACGTGCAGGCCCTCAGCCTGACCGCCAACATCTTCAAGGAGGCGTCGGACCGCGGCTACACGAAGATGAACCTGCTCGACATCGGCGGCGGCTTTCCCGCGCCCTACGACGCCACCGTGCGCCCGTTCCCCGAACTGGCCGCCGTCATCAACACGGAGATCGAGCGCCTCTTCCCGAAGAACATCCAGATCCTCGCCGAGCCCGGCCGCTTTCTGGCCGCCGTGTGCGGCACGAGTATTGCTTCCGTGATCGGCAAGGCCGTGCGCGATGGCAAGACCTGCTACTACATCAACGACGGCGTCTACCATACCTACTCCGGCGTGATTTTCGACCACTGCAAATACCCGGTGAAGGCCTTCAAGAAAGGCCCGACCTCGATCTGCTCTGTCTTCGGCCCGACCTGCGACGCGCTCGACGTCGTCTCGATGGCGGAAAACCTGCCCGCCCTCGAAAGGGGCGACCTGGTGTACAGCGTCAACATCGGCGCCTACAGCCATGCGTCGGCGACCTATTTCAACGGCTTCCCGCCGGCGAAGGTCGTCCACGTGAACCGCTGACCGCCCGGTCGATTCCCTGCTGCGCCCGATGCCGATGGATGTCCAAGAGATCATCGCCAAGGCGCGGGTGCTGCTGGAGGCGCTGCCGTACATCCAGGCCTTCCGCGGCTCCACCTTTGTGGTCAAGTACGGCGGCAGCTTTATGGACGACCCCGATCCCGCCGTGCGCAACCGGGTCGCGACGGACATCGCGTTCCTCGCCGCGGTCGGGGTCAACGTCGTGGTGGTGCACGGGGGCGGCAAGGCCATCAGCAAGGCGATGGATGCCGCCGGCCTGAAGGCGAATTTCGTCAACGGCTTGCGTGTGACCGACGAGGCCGCCATCGCGATCGTCAAGAAGACGCTCGACGAAGTGGTCAACAAGGACGTCTGCGACACGCTGGCCGCGGTGAAGGGCCGGCCGAAGGGGCTCCCCGGCGACACCGTGCTGGTCTGCCAGAAACTGACGACGGACGACGACGGCAACCCATGCGATCTCGGCTTCGTGGGCGAGGTCACCGAGGTGAAGGTGAAGCTCATCAAGAAGGAGATCGCCGAAGGCTTTGTTCCGGTCATCTCACCGGTGGCCGAGGGCTATGACGGCAAGCCGTACAATGTGAACGCCGACACGGTGGCCGGCCGGGTGGCGAGCGCCCTGCGCGCGCGCCGGCTGGTATACATGAGCGACGTGCCCGGCCTCCTCGCCGACCCGAAGGACCCCGCCTCGCTGATCACGACGCTCAAGGTGGGCGAGGTCGACAGCCTGAAGAAAAAGGGCGTGGTCGACAAGGGCATGCGCCCGAAGGTGGCGAGCGCGGTGCGGGCCCTGCAGGAGGGCGTGCAGCGGGTTCATTTCGTCGACGGCCGGATGCCGCACAGCCTGTTGCTGGAGATTTTCACCGACCAGGGCGTCGGGACGGAAATCGTGCACGGGTGAGAGCAGGCAGGTTGTTGGTTGAGAGCCGAGAGTTGAGAGACCGCAAAAACGACCACCCCGTGCCATACCCATTGCGTGGTCGTTGCTTTCCGTCCGGCACCCCTCCAAGACTGTCTTTCGACGTGCCGCTCCGACTCACCTGCGATTTTCGGGTACCGGGACCTTTGTGCTCGCCCTTGCTCCCAACCCTCAACCCTCAACTTTGCCCTGAAGCTGTAGGTGCCGGAATCGTGCCCGGCTGAACCGCTAGGGCGCATTGCGCGCGTGCAATTTGAGCGCGAAATGTCCAAGCTGCTTGTTTCCCTTTTTACATGAATCCGCCGACCATCGTCCGCACGAACACCGCCGAGCTCTACGACGCCTATGTCATGAAGAGCTACGCGCGCGCGGCCATCACCCTGGTGCGCGGCCAGGGCGCGCGGGTGTGGGACGACACCGGCCGGGAGTACCTTGATTTCACCTCCGGGATCGGCGTGAGCGCGCTGGGACACTGCCACCCGGTCTGGGTCGGGGCGGTGCGCCAGCAGGCCGGCGAGCTCATCCACACCAGCAATCTGTTCCGCAATCCACTGCAGGGGGAGCTGGCGCGGAAGCTCGTGCAGCAAGCCGGGCCGGGCCGGGTGTTCTTCTGCAACAGCGGCGCCGAGGCCAACGAGGGACTGATCAAACTCGCGCGCCTGCACGGGATCCGCAAGTCGGGCGAGGAGGGGAAGTGCATCGGGATCATCGGCGCGAAGATGGCCTTCCATGGCCGCACCTTTGGCGGCATGAGCATGACGCCGCAGGAGAAGATCCAGAAGGGTTTCCGGCCGCTCGTGCCGGGGTTTTCCTTCGGCACATTGAACGACCTGGAAAGTTTCGCCGCGCTGGTGGATGCCAACACGGCGGCCATCTTCGTGGAGACCGTTCAGGGCGAGGGCGGCGTCACGCCGTGCACCCCCGAGTTCCTGTGGGGCCTCCGCCAGCTTTGCGACCAGCACAACCTCCTGCTCATGCTCGACGAAGTGCAGTGCGGCGTCGGCCGCACCGGGGCCTTCTTCGCCTTCCAGCACAGCGGGGTGCGGGCCGATGCCATCGCGATGGCCAAGGGCCTGGGCGGCGGCTACCCCATCGGCGCGTTCTGGGCCGCGGAAAAGCACGCCGAGCTTTTCAGCCCGGGCTCGCATGGCACGACCTTCGGCGGCACGCCGCTGGCCTGTGCGGCCGGGCTGGCCGTGCTGGAGGTGATGGAGCGCGACGACCTGGTGGCCAGGGTGAAGCGCTACGGGGCGGCCTGGAAGGCGCAGCTCGACAGACTCGTCGCGGATTTCCCCGGGCAGCTTCGGGCCGTGACCGGTTTCGGCTACATGCTCGGACTCGTCCTGCAATCCGACCCCGCGCCGTACATCGCGGCGTTGCGCGACGAGGGCCTGCTTGCGCCGATGGCGGGCGGCAACAGCATCCGGCTGCTCCCGCCGCTGATCGCCACGCCGGATGAGCTCGAGGCGGCGACGGGCATCATCCGCCGCGTGCTCGCGAAGAAGGAATCTCCGAAGTCATGAGGCATTTTCTCCAGGAAATCGATTTCACCGCGACCGAGGTCGCGCAGATATTCGCGCTCGCGCGCCGGTACAAGTCCGAGCGCGGCCGGCACGAACGGCCGCTCGAGGGCCGGACCTGGGCGATGCTCTTTTCCAAGTCGAGCACCCGCACCCGCGTCTCCTTCGAGGTTGGCGTCCACGAGCTGGGCGGCAATCCGCTGTTCCTGAGCAAGAATGACCTCCAGCTCGGGCGGGGCGAGACGATCGCAGACACCGCGCGCGTGCTTTCGCGTTTCGTGCACGGGCTGATCGTCCGGACCTACGCGCATGCCGAGGTCGTCGAGCTGGCCCGCCACGCCACGGTGCCGGTGGTGAACGCCCTGACGGACTTCCTGCATCCCTGCCAGATCTATGCGGACGCCTTTACGGCGGCGGAGCGCTGGGCCGGTCCGCAGGGTGACCTCTTCGCGGCGTTGAAGGGGCGGAAGGTCGCCTTCATCGGCGACACCTGCTTCAACATGGCCAATTCGTGGATTCTCGGGGCCGCGCGTTTCGGCATGAAGGTCTCGCTCGCCGGACCCGCGGACCACGAGCCGCGCGCAGAGATTCGCGCGCTTGCGGCCGGGGTGGGCGGCGGGTTTCATTACACTCCCGATCCCTTCGAGGCCGTGGCGGGGGCGGATCTCGTTTACACCGATGTCTGGACGAGCATGGGGCAGGAGGGCGAGAAGGCCCAGCGCGCCGGCCGGATGATGCCGTATCAGGTGACGCCGGCGCTGTTTGCCGCCGCCAAACCGGACGCGCTTTTCATGCACTGCCTGCCGGCCCACCCGGGCGAAGAAGTTACCCAGGAAGTCCTGGACAATCCGCGCTCGGTGATCTTCGACGAGGCGGAGAACCGGCTGCACGTGCAGAAGGCGATCCTGACGGCGCTGACGAAGGGAAGCTGAAGGCGGAGGCCTCGGAGTTTGGAGTTGCGAAAAGCGCGCGGGGTGGGGGCACCCCGCCTCCATGGGCGTCGAAGCCGCCGACAGGTCACGCGCAATTGTGGCCGTCAACCCGCGCTCAGGGCTCAAAACTCATCGCTTAACGCCTATCGCTTATTACCTGGTGCTAACCGCTTTTCGCTTCCTGCTCAGCGCCTGAAGCGCTCCGCTTCCCGCCTACTGCAGCACGTAGGTGACGCGATTCGCGCTGACCTTCTGGAAATTCCCGGTGCCGAGGTTTCCGTCGTCAATCATGGCGTCGATCTCGGCCAGTTGGGCGTCGTCGCAGGTGAAATTTGAAATCGAGATGCCGGCCGTCACGCCGGGGACGATGTTCAGGTCCCAATTCCATTCGCCACCGATGGTCGTCGGGGCCTGCCACACGCTGACCTTGAAATCGTTCGAGTTGATGCCGGGCGGCACCATGCCCGGGCCGACGTTGGCCGGCCAAGAGGCGTTCTGGGTCGCGTAGGTTTCGAAGGCCTGGGAGAAGACGCGAAGGTCGTTCACGATCCGGCTGTTTTGGGAATGGCGCTGCACGCGCATGTAGCCGGGGATCGCCATCGCCGCCAGCATTCCAATGATCACGACGACAATCATGATTTCCACCAAGGTGAATCCCCGAGTGGATGACCGCACCGGCCGTGGGGCAGTGGCGTTCATGGCGATGAAAGAAGACTGCCGCCAGGTCGTCCACCTGCAATGTCCCAGATGGCAAAATGTCGTAAAACGGAAACGCCGGACCCGGTCGCCGGCCGGCCGATTTTTCCTTTGCGCGGCATCGAGAAGCGCCAACACTGCCATTTTTACCATGAAGATCGTACTCGCATACTCGGGTGGCCTCGACACTTCCGTCATTGTTAAATGGCTGGGCGAAACCTATGACGCCGAGATTGTCACCTTTGCCGCCGATATCGGTCAGGAGGAGGAGCTTAAGGGCCTGCCGGCCAAGGCGAAAAAGACCGGTGCCGCCCGACATTACACGCTGGATCTGGTCGACGAGTTTGCTCGCGACTTCATCTACCCGATGGTCCGGGCCAACGCGGTTTACGAGGGTCAGTACTATCTGGGAACCTCGATTGCCCGTCCGCTGATTGCCAAGGCGCAGATCGAGATCGCCCGCCGGGAAAAGGCCGGCTCGGTGGCGCACGGGGCCACGGGCAAGGGGAACGACCAGTGTCGCTTCGAGCTCACCTACATGGCGCTCGCGCCGCAATTGGAGATCATCGCGCCGTGGAAGATCGACGCGTTTCGCGAGGAATTTCCCGGTCGCGCCGAGATGATCGAATATTGTCGGAAGCACCGGATACCCGTGGAGGCCTCGCTCAAGAAGCCGTATTCGATGGACCGGAATCTCCTGCATATTTCCTACGAGGCGGGCATCCTGGAGGATCCCTGGTTCGACCCGACGACCAAGGCAAACAAGGCCATGTTCAAACTCTCCGTCTCGCCGGAGGATGCACCCAACAAGGCCGAGTACGTCGACCTCGACTTTGTTCGCGGCGACTGCGTGGCGGTCAACGGCAAGAAGCTCACCCCTGCCGGCGTCCTGAAAACGCTCAACCGGCTCGGCGGGCGGCATGGCATCGGTCGCGTCGACCTGGTTGAAAACCGCTTCGTCGGCATGAAGTCGCGGGGTGTCTACGAGACCCCCGGCGGCACCATCCTCATGCACGCCCACCGTCAGGTCGAGTCGCTGACCATGGACCGCGAAGTGATGCACCTGCGCGACTCGCTCATTCCCAAGTACGCCGAACTGGTTTACTATGGATTCTGGTTCGCCCCGGAACGGGAAGCCCTGCAGGCGCTGGTCGACGAGTCGCAAAAACACGTCACCGGGACCGTCCGGCTCAAGCTCTACAAGGGAAACATCATCACGTGTGGCCGGAAATCCGCCCAGTCGCTTTACGACCCCAAGGTCGCCTCGATGGAGGGTGTGAAGAGCTGGTACAACCAGAGTGACGCCACCGGGTTCATCCGTCTCAACGGCCTCCGGCTTCGCGCCCGCTATTACGCGCAGGGCGGTCCGAAGGCTTGATTCGCAACGCGGTCGACGTCTGCCAGGGAGGGGGTCCCGCCCGACCGCATCATCCCGCTTGTTTTTGCCGGTGGGGCGCGGTCTCCGGACGCGCTTGAACGGGTCCGGCGGACCGTTTCACGTTGCGAATGACTTGGCGGGGTGGCGACCCGCCTCCAACTGGGGAAACGGACTGGCGGCATCAGTTTCGACCTGGCGACCGGCGCCGGGTCGCAGGCTCGTCGGGAAAACGGGGTTCCGACTACGCGCCGGTCCCGGGAATGACAATTTCAAGCCACGGCTAGTGTAACTGGCCGCGGGTTTTTAGCGTCTCGGCGTGAACTGTCGGTAGACTGGTCGCCACGAGATTGAGTATGAGCCTGCCGGCAGTGTGACTGGTCGCACACAACTGGTGACTCATGCCTAAGTTCCCCGAACCACCGTTCCTGTTGGCGGGGCTGGCCTTTGCCGGGCTGGCGGCCGGTTTGACCTGGGCCGCGTTCAGCCCGGAGGCTCCGCGCGGGCCGGAACAGCAGGTGTTGGGCATCGTTTCAACGAGCCGCATCCAGTCCCTGCACCCGCACGAGCGCTCACCGACCGGTACGGCGCTGATGCGCACCCGGCTGATCCAGGCCCTCCGCGAGGGGCTGGTGGAGTTCGATCCGCGCACGCAGTCGCCGCGGGCGGCGGCGGCGGAAAGCTGGACGATTGCGGCCGACCACCGTTCGGCGGTTTTTCACCTGCGGTCCGGCTTGCGCTGGAACAATGGCGAGCCGTTGACCGCGGAGGACTTTGTGTTCGCCCTGCGCCTGGCGGTCGCCTCGCCCTCGGCCGTCAGCGAATCGCTGGCGATTCTCAAGAATGCCCGCGCGGTCAGCGAGGGCCGGATCGCCGACCGCCGTGAAATCGGGGTCACGGCCGTCGACGCGCGCACGCTGCGGATCGAACTGGAGCGACCCGTACCGGGGTTGCTGCTTGAGCTGTGCGACGTCGCCTGGCTGCCCCTGCATGCCGCCAGCACCGACGCGCTGCGCGACCGTTCCTATTGGCGCCGACCCGAGCTGCTCGTGACCAACGGCCCCTTTGAACTGGCGGAGGCCACGGCCGACGTCGTCGCGCTGCGACCCAACCCCTACTACCGGGCGCGGGACGAAGTTCGCCTGACCCGGGTGGAGATTCACTACACTGAGGATGCCGCCCTCTATCCCCGGTTGATGCAATCCGGGCGGATCCAGATGAGCGACCGCCTCGCCTCCGGCGAGATCGACCTGCCGGTGCCGGCCGGCATCCAGCTATGGCGGGATCCGACCCTTTCGGCGGGATACGTCCACTTCAATCTGCGATCGGGGCCTCTGACCGACCTGCGCATTCGCCGGGCGCTTTCGCTGGCGCTCGACCGGTCGACACTTGCGAGGGATGTTTCCTCGGCCAACGTGCGCCCCGCGTACACCTGCCTGCCGCCGATCGGCGATTGGGAAGAGATGCACACCGTGGAGGAAGACCTGCCAGAGGCGAGACGCCTGCTGGCACTCGCCGGCTATCCGGAAGGCCGGGGATTGCCAGTCCTGCGCTGGCCTTTCCGCCTGTCGGCGGTCGATGCGTCGGTCCGCCTGCCGGAGGTGTGCTCCTCCCAGTGGCGCGACCGGCTCGGCCTGCAGGTATATGTCCTGCCCGTGGATGATGAGGAATTCCAGCGGCGGGTGGCGGCGCGCGAGTACGATATCGTGCTCGCGCCCCTGCAGGGCACGGTGCCCGATCTGGCCCGTCTGGCCAGTCAACTGGCAAGCGACCGGATGCGCTCATACAGCGGTTGGGACGGCGGTTCGGTGACCAGGCTCGTGGAGACGGCCCGCGAAGAAAGCGGCGACACGCTGCACAGCCAGGTGCTCGCGGTGGAGCGGGCGTTCCTCGCCGACATGCCCGCCGCTCCGTTGATTTTCTACAACCGGCATTTGCTCAAGAACCTCTCCGTTGCCGGATGGTATCCCGACGCCACCGGCTTGCACCCGCTCAAGTACCTGTACCTGACCGGCGAAACCCCCACCGCCAATGCCGACTAACCCGCCCTTGCGCTGGCAATCGCCGTTCTGGCGCCTCTGGACCATCCTCAGCCTGGCGGGACTGTTCCTGGTCGGGGTCAATCTCGCCCGAATCCTCACCGCGCCGGCGCCGTCGTTCCGGGACTCGCTGCTTTACCACGGCACGACCGTCATCCTCTGGTGGCTGGCGCTTCCCCTGGCTCGCTGGACGACCTGGCGTTTTCCGTTCGGCCCGCTCACATCGTGGCGGGTGCTGGCGACGCAGCTCGCCATTGGCAGTGCCGCCGGCCTGATTGCCTGGGGGGTGTTTGCCTTGCGACTTCTCGTGGCGAACCGGCTTCCGCTGGGTTTTTTGCCGATGGTCTTGGGGGACACGTTCGATTGGGACGACCTGTACATTCCGGCGATCCTGACGTACGGCGTGCTCGCCCTGCCTTTCTATGCAGCCGATTTTTACGAGAACTGGCAGGTCAAACAACGCGAGGCCGCTGAGCTTCAGCTCGCCAACGCCCATCTCGAGACCCGCTTTGTGCGGGCCAGCCTGGAGGCTTTGAAGATGCAGTTGCACCCGCATTTCCTCTTCAACACGCTCAATTCCATCACGGCCCTGATCCGGCGAGGCCGGATGGAGGAGGCCGAGGACATCGTCGCCGGGCTGGGCGAGCTTTTGCGCCGTTCGCTCGAGCACCGCCAGGACCTCAAGGTCGCCCTCGACGACGAGCTCAAGTTCCTGCACCGCTATTTCGAGATCGAGCGCATCCGTTTCCAGGACCGCTTGTGCGTCGAAATCGACGTCGCCGCCGGCTGCGACTGCGCACTGGTGCCGAGTTTGATTCTGCAGCCGCTGGTGGAAAATGCCATGAAGCATGGATTTTCGAAGACCCCGGATGCGCGGCTCCTCCGGATTTCCGCATGGCGCCAGGAAGACCGGCTGCACCTGGGCGTCTATAACGACGGCCCGTCGCTCCCGGAGGCGGGCGAGAGCACCCCGACGACGGGCCACGGCATCGGCACCCAGAACACCCGCACCCGCCTGCGGATGATGTACGGCGATGGCGCGGGATTCACGTTGCGCAATGCACCTCCGGGCGGCGTGGCGGCGGAGGTTCACCTGCCCTTTCAAACCGTTTCCTGAACCATGAAGCCGATCAAAGTCATCATCGTCGACGACGAAACACTCGCGCGCGAGAACCTCGAGGCGCTGGTTCAAGGCGACCCCGAGGTAGCGGTCGTGGGCCAGTGCGCGAACGGACAGCAGGCGATCGATGCGATCCGCAAGCAAAGGGCCGACCTCATGTTTCTTGACGTCCAGATGCCGGGCATCGACGGGTTTGAGGTCCTCGCCCGCCTTCGGGATGAGGCCAAGCCCCACGTCGTGTTTGTCACCGCTTACGATCAATACGCCATCAAGGCGTTCGACGTGAATGCGGTGGATTATCTGCTGAAGCCCTTTTCGCGACAGAGATTCGCACTGGCGCTGGCCAAGGCGAAGGCGGTGGTGCGCAGCCAGGAGCAGGACCAGTTGAACAATCGGATGGATGTGATCCTCAACACGCTGCAGGAACTGCGCGGTGCCGCGGTCCCGGCGGTCGCTCCGCTTGGGGCCGTCCCGGATGCGGCGCCCCCGACCGAGCCGGGCGCGGACGCGGCCACCTGGAGCGGCCGGCTTCTTTTTCGATCGGACGGGGAAATCCATGTGCTTTCGCCGGAGGAAATCCGGTGGATCGAATCCGAGGGCGACTACGTAAAGATCCACGCCGGCCCCAAAACCAAGCTCGTCCGGATGGCCTTGGTGAAGATCATGCAAAAACTCGACCCGGCCCATTTTGTCCGAATTCACCGGTCCACGATCGTCAACCTGACCCATGTTCGGAAAGTCAGCCCCGCGCTATACGGTGAGTACACGGTTGAACTGGCCGAGGGGGCCCGCCTCAAGGTCAGCCGCACGTACGTGCATGAGCTGAAGGCGTATTTGTAATCGACCGCGCCTGACCGAGGGCGTTGGTCGCGGCATTTTGGCGCTTCGCCGTCGATTTTTTTGCGGCTTGCATCGGCAGTTTGTAGCCGTGCCGCACTGTCATTGAGAGGCCCTGTCATAACCGCCTCATTTGGCGTGTTACAACTGAGATGCGCACGCACTGACCGCGTGCGTTCAACCTAGCAAACACGCATGAATACACAACGCTCTGCCTTCCGGCGGGGGCTGGCTGCTCGCGCCTACGCGCGATTGGCCGTCCTTCCGCTTCTTGCGGCCAACCTGGTTCTCGCCCAGTCGGCGAACTCGGGTTCGGCCCCCACGACGGATGATCAGGTCCTGAAGCTCGAAAAATTCGAGGTGACGGGTTCCTATCTTCCTCCTGCCGCCAATTCGACGGCCAACCCGGTCATTACGGTGGACAACAACGCCATCGAGAATGCCGGCAGCCCGACCAACCTGCTCGAAGTCCTGCGCAAGACCGTTCCGCAGTTCACCGGCAACGGCAACCTCGGTGCCGCCAATGCCAACATCGGCAGCGGCTCCACCGGCGGTGGCTCGCAGCTGGCCCTCCGCAACACCCAGACGCTCGTCCTGATCAACGGACGCCGTGCCACGAATTCGCCGATCAGCTCGACCGGCGGCTATAATTTCGTGGACGTCAACCTGATCCCGCTTGCGGCGGTCGATCGCATCGAGGTGCTGGCCGACGGTGCCTCCGCCATCTACGGCACCGATGCCGTCGCCGGCGTGGTGAACATCATCCTGAAGACCAATTTCGAGGGCTTCGAGGTTGGCAGCCATTACGGCAGCTCCCCCAACACCGGGCACTATGAGGAGAAGTCCGGCTACGTCATCGGTGGCACGAGCAACGGCAAGACGAACATCACGATGTCGGCCGAATGGACCCAGTTCACCCCGATCTATCAGTGGCAGCGCCCGTATTCGGCGATTGCCTACGGCACTCCGACCTTTGCCGGATCCATCACCATTGGAACGGACTACTACTATCTCGATCCGAGCAAGACCGATCCGGGAACTGCTTTCAATGTGCCCGTCGGTTCACAAGTGAGTCCGGCCGGGCTGGTGGCAGCTGGCGTGTACTCCGGTCCCCGTTCGGCGAGCGACCAGACCACGCTGTTCAACCTCTCCCAGTATGTGACGCAGACGATCGGCAGCAATCGCAACACCTTCACGGTGGCGTTTGACCACCAGGTCAGCGACTATGTCACGGCATTCGGCAACTTCATGTATGCCCATGACGAGACGCAGTCACAGATCAACGGACAGCCGATCAATTCGAGCCAGTCGATGCTCGATCTCGGCACCGGCGCCACCGCCGGCGGCGTCCTCGGCGCGGGCGGCAGCCGCGTCCCGGCCGGCCAGTTCTACAATCCGTTCAGCGTGTCCGTCCAGGCCCGTAACCGTCTCGTCCTGCACCCGCGTCTGTATGACTATGAAAACACCAGCATCCGCGGCTTTTTCGGCTTCCGGGGCAAGATTGGTGAAACCGGCTGGAACTGGGAAACCGGCGCCGTGTGGAATCGCTCGCGCGAAGACTACGCCAATCCCGGCGTCATCAACCAGGCCCACCTTGACGGTGCGACCTTGAACGGTGACTTCAACTGGTTCTCCCGTAACCCGGCCTCGGACGCCGTCCTGATCTCCGACGGCATCGTCGGCACCGCCACGGGCAACTTCA
>Ga0265327_10001903_pt1 | contig 24112 bp, 24 predicted proteins | sample 41621metaG_FD_202089 | JGI IMG/M metagenome (GOLD analysis project Ga0265327, IMG submission 202089) | Rhizosphere microbial communities from Carex aquatilis grown in University of Washington, Seatle, WA, United States - 4-16-21 metaG | ecosystem: Host-associated > Plants > Roots > Rhizosphere...
GGAGGCGAAAATGTTGCGCTGCAAACGAATTGGCTGCGAACGACCGCCAGAGGTATACGGTCGACGCCCCGCCGCAGTGGTCACCGCGTGGTGGCGCGGCCCGCTCGGTCTGTGGGGCCGCGGGTCAGGCGTGGCGGGTCAGGCCGTAGCGGTCAGCTCGGGAAGAATCCGTCGCCGGTCTTGAAACCGGGCTGCCAGCCCTGCGGGCCGAGGCACAGCAGCGGGCGGCCGTCGGGGGCCTGGGCCGCGGTCTGCGGACCCGGGCACGGAGACCCGATGTCCTTGACGCCCTGGATCGCATAGGAGTAGCCCCAGAATCCGGTATCGACCGGCGGCCACTGATTGGGGATCCAGTGACACGCCATCGACGCGCCGCCGGGGCCGCGGCCGAAGATGAAGATGTCGTGGCTGTCGCACGGTGCGCCGTTGACGGCCTGGTAGTTCATGCCGGGGACGTCGGTGGGGTAGCGGCCGGGATCGTCGTTGCCGCCGAGGGCGGGATCGGCGCTCGCGAACGGGGCCAGCCCGATGGCGGTTCCGGCGATCGCTGCGGCCACCGTCAGTACCCGAAACATCCTGGTCATCTCCCCTCGCACTACTGCCACACGACAATGTGGCAAAGCGTAGCGTGTCAGCCGCGTCGCCGGGGATATTGTCGACAGGTCAATATCAGTGCGGTTCGTGCCGCGGAGCTTGATCGTCATCTGCCGGCGGCGTCGCGGTCTGCTCGGGCGCGTCCAACACACTCACCCCGATGCCGTAAGGCAGGAACCTGACCTTGCGGGAGGGGTCGGTGTTGTTCTTGTTCGCCCGGAGCGCCTCCAACTCGGAGGGGTAGACCTCCTCGACGTGTGCCCCACCGTCCGCGGCCACGGTGTACACCACCCACACCCCGTCGCCCGTGTCACCCGTCGTCTCGGGCTGCGTGGCATGCCGCGGCGTCCGGGTCAGGTCGTTCACCACGTTGGCCCAGGCAGCACCGCGGCCGAGGCGGTCGAACACGCCGCGGATGCCCTCGCCCGTCTCGCGCAGGACGCGATCGAACTCTTCGGGATCGATGCCGAACGGGCCGTTGTTGCTCATACCGACCAGTGTGCGCGACATCGGCGACATCTGCCACGACCATCCGGCCGGCCATCCCCTCACAGCCGAACTCGGCGGTGGTGGACGATGGAGACATGCCTGCACCGCAATCGCCGACCCGCGATGACCTCCTGGCCACCGTCGAGCGCTCGCCCGCCGCCACCGCGGCGCATGACAAGGCGGCCTGGGTGGGTCTGTTCAGCGCCGATGGACGTGTCGAGGACCCGGTCGGCTCGCGGCCGCACGTCGGGCACCGCGCGATCGGACAGTTCTACGACACCTTCATCCGGCCCCGCACCATCGTGTTCCACCGCGACGCCGACATCGTGCTCGGCAACACCGTCGTGCGTGACCTGGAACTGGAAGTGCACATGGGCGCCAATGTGCAGCTGCGGATTCCGGTCTACCTGCAGTACGACGTGGTGACCGAGGGCTCCGATCCGTCACTGAAAATTTCTCGGCTGCAAGCGTTTTGGGAACTTCCGGGCATGGTCGCGCAGTTCGTGCGCTGCGGTGCCGCGGCCCTCCCGGCCGGATTGGGGCTGTCGGGGGCACTGTTGCGGAACCAGGGACCCGGTGGCGCGGTGGGATTCCTCGCCGGCCTGCGCACCGGCGGAACCCGGGCAAAACGGCTGCTCACCGCGCTGCTGGCCGACGCCGCGACCGGTGACGCCCTGGCGGTCAAGCGGCGGCTGAGTGAGCCATCGCAGATCACCCGCGGCTTCGATGTCCGCCTCAGCGTCTCCGAACTGGTCGAGGAGCTGACGGGAACCCGGGTGGAGAAGGTGATAGCCGCAGGCCGGTACGTCCTGGCCGGGGTCCGGCGCGACGGCTACCGCGGGGTGGTCATCGCGGAGTTGGCCCTCGGGAGTCGGGGTATCAGCGGCCTGCGACTCTTTGCCGAATGAAGCCGCCAGTTGCCGCGGCTTCCGTCCCCGACATGAGAACGTAGTCACACCATGCCAGTGCAACCACAACACGAATTCATGTCCTACGAGGAGTTCGGTCGACGATTCTTCGAGGTCGCTGTCAGTGAGGAGCGCGTCGCGGACGCGATCGGCGGCATCGCCGGTGAAGCCTTCGACATGGGTCCCATCGCCCAGGGACCCGGCGGGCTCGCCAAGGTCACCGCACGCGTGCAGATCAAACACCCCGTGGTGGCCAGGACGCTCGGTGAAGAGATCACCTTTGCGATCCGCATCCCGCTGGAAATCGACATGACGCTCGACCTGCGCATCGACCGGCCGCGGTTCATGGTGTTCGGCGAGATCAACCTGACCGCGACCGCGCGGGCCGCGCACCCACTGCTGCTCGTCATCGACGTCAAGACGCCGCGGTCGTCGGACATCGCCATCCACGTCACGTCGTCGTCGATCCGCGCGGAGCTGCTCCGGATCGTCGCCAACGTCGACGGCGAGATCCGGCGGTTCATCGCCCACCATGTGGCAGGCGAGATCAACGGCGCAGATGCCAAGGTCATCGACATCGGAACCCGGATCGCGAGCGCCTGGACCGGCGTCTGAGACGGCCGCGAGGCGGTATCGGCAATTTGATTCCCGTACGATGCAGGGATCATGAAGAGCACATTCGGTACCGCCATCGCAATCGCAGCAACCACCGCCGGCATCGTCGGTAGCCTGGTCACGGCCGGTTCGGCCAGCGCCGATGCGGGTGTCGACGCCTTCAACAACGCGCTCGGCAACGCCGACATGATGCTGCCGAACGGCTCTGACCCGGTCGCGTTGGGCCAGTCGGTGTGTCCGATGCTCGCTCAGCCCGGCCAGACCCTGGCCGACGCCGCAGCCAAGGTCGCGGACACGTCCGGCATGTCGCTGGGCCCGGCCACCATGTTCACCGGCTTCGCGATCTCGTCGTTCTGCCCGGGGGTCGTCGGTGCGCTCGGCCGTGGCGAATCGCCGCTGCCCATGGGACTACTCGGCCTCGGATAACGCCGGCTGCGCGTCGAGTGGCGTCATGACCGGGCGTTTCGGCTCGAGACCCTTACCCCGGGAACTGCCCAGTGTGTGCCGCCACACCCAGGGCATCAGCATGTTCTGGGCCCACATCAGCTGCGAGTACATCCGGTCGCGCAGTCGCGGCAGGACAAGGTCGCCCTCGACCTCTGCCCAGCGGTGGTCGCTGCCCGGCAATCCCAGCGCCTCGGCCGCGGCATCGGCGAACAGTTGATGACCGTGCGGGGAGCCGTGCACCCGATCGACGGCCCAGGTGGCGGGATCGAGCATGGAGGTGGCCGCTGACAGGTCGACCAGGCGGAATCCGAAGTGCTCCGAATCGGCCCGGATCACCTCGTTGATGCGCCGCAGCCGGCCGCTGAGCAGCCGTCCGACCGGCAGGATGCGGGCGATATCGGGAAATGTCGTCGTCACGACGGTCGCGCCGGTCGCGGCGAGCTCGGTGTGCACGCGCCGCATGTCCGCCAGCGCCTGGTCGAAGCTGCGCACCGGCCGCGTGACGTCATTCATGCCGATACAGCTCGTGATCAGGTCAGGGTTCATCGTGCGGGCGAGTGGCAGTTGCCGGTCCAGCACGTCACTGATGCGCCGGCCCCGCACCGCGAGGTTCGCGTAGTGAAGCCCGGGCTGCAACGCGTTGAGCCGCCAGGCCAGGCGGTCGGCGAATCCCCGAATGGCGTTGTCGTCTGTGCCGTCCACGTCCAACAGGCCTTCGGTCTGGCTGTCGCCGAGCGCGACGTATCGGGAGTAGCCGATGGTCACGACCGTGACTGTAATGAACGATCGGCAGATCTTCAGCGCAGGCGGTCAGCCCGGCCAGATCACGTCGAGCGGGCGGCCCACCACGCTGAGTTGGTTGATCAGTTCGTCCAGCACGGCGCGGGGTAGATCGAACTGCCATTCCGGCAGCGTCGCGCCGACCCGCACGACGCCCGGACCGAGTTCGACCGAGGTCAGGGTCATGCCGAACGGCAGCTCGGGCAGCCGCACCGGGTAGGCCGGAGCGAGGCCGGGCACCGGCACCCGGGTGGAACCCACCGTCAGGCCGCGGGGCTTGAGCCACAGCGTGTTGCCATGCAGCTGGGGATCGACCTCAACGGACCCGGAGCGGAAGCGCGACAACCGGATTCGGGCGACGCCGTCCACGCCGATCTCGGTGCTGACCCGAGGCTCAGCGGCCCGGATCAGCTCGTCGAGCGAGTCAGAAGGGACCTCGACCATCAGCTGCACGGGCGCGGCGGCCAGCATCGGTGGAACCGACGGCCGGACATGCAGGTTGTGTAGCTTCGCCGTGATCGAATTCAGCACGGTGCCCGCCCATTTCACCTTGTTCGCGGTGATGTTGACGGTGCCGATATGGCCGACGGCGAAGATGCTCGCGTCCCACCGGGAATCGAACTCGGCGACGGTGAGAGCCAGGTCGCTGGTACTCAGCCGGACCGTGATCCGGCGGCCGATGACCAGCGGCCGCACCGTCAGCAGCGCCGTCCGATACGCCGCGGCCGCCCCGGTGCTCACCGGCAGTACCGCGGCGGTCGACACCACCGAGGTGAACAGATCGAACGGTCGGAGCGGGTCCCACCGGCGCGGCGGACGCGTCATGGGCTCCAGCATGCCTGGATCTGCCGCCGGTGCACCAGTCGGAGTCGGGGGCACGGGCTCCCGGTAACGTCGAGTCGTGGCTGAGTCTGATGAGCTGTACCGGCAACGCGACCGCGCTGATTCCTTCGGCGGTGCCGCCCGCGCCTATGACCGGCACCGGCCCCGGTACCCGGAGCCCATGCTCGACGAACTGGTCGGCTCGGCCTCGGTCCAGGTGCTCGACGTCGGCGCCGGAACCGGGATCGCGTCCCGCCAGCTGATCGCCCACGGGGCGGAACTGGTTGCGCTGGAACCGGATCCGAGAATGGCCGAGATCGCCGCCGAGCACGGCGTCACGGTAGAGGTGGCCACCTTCGAAGATTGGGACGACGCCGGCCGGACGTTCGACGTGGTCCTGTTCGCCCAGTCGTTCCACTGGGTCGACCCGGCGGCGGCGCTGCCGAAGGTACGCCGGTTGCTGGCCCCGGGCGGGCGGCTGGCATTGGCGTGGAACCGGCTGTTTCCCGTCCAGCCGTCGCGCGCGGACTTCGCCGCGGTCTACCGCGACTTCCTCGACGCCGCTTCACCTTTGGTGACCGGGACACCCACCGGCGGGACGGGCTCCGGGATGGACAGCACCGACCTGGTGACCGACCTGGAAGCCGCCGGTTTCACCGTGCGGCAGCAGACGTACGAGCGCGGTGAGCAGTACAGCCGCGAGCAATGGCTGGACCTGGTGTTCACCTACTCCAACCACCTGGTGCTCCCCGCTGACCGCGCCGCGGAGCTGCGCGCCCGGCTGGGTGCGGTGATCGGCGACGGTGGCGTGCAGGTCGGCGGCGACACCCTGCTGATCGTCGCGCAACCTGCCTAACTCACCGCTGGTCGCGGAGGCGGCGGACGGGCCGGGTCTCGATGGCGTTGAGCGTCAGGGCGCGGCGCCGGATACGCCAGCGGTCATCGGTCTGGACGTACTCGTCGTCATACCGCAGGTGCCACACCAGATCGGTGAGGTCGGAGTCGGCGCCGCGGGTCCAGTGGTGGGCGACGCAGGTGATGCGCCCCCGGGCGTGGTCCGCGGCGTCGGTGTAGACCTCGCCGACGATCTCGTGCTGTGTGCGGGCGACGCCGGTCAGGGCGGCCATCGCGGCGCGCACCCCCTGGTGCCCAAGCTCGGGTCGCACCGGGTCCAGTGCTCGCGGCGGATCGGGGAGGATCAATTCCGCTGTGCTGGTGAAGAGTTCGACGACATCGTCGAACCGGCGGTCGTCGACGGCCGCGGCGTAGCGGTGCACCAGGTCGGTCAGCGCCAATCGGTCGGCCACCGTCAGCGACATGGCGTGAGCCCGAGTCGTTCGGCACACGCTGACAGCATGTCCTTGGCCTCGTCGATGTCGGTGACCGGCGGCATGGCGAGCACCACGCGGTCGGCGCCGAGCTCCGCGAGCCGGCCCGCACGGTCGGCGTCGACCTTCGGCACCAGGTGCCCGAGGGACAACTCCAGGGCGTCAGGGTCCCGGCCGGCCCGCTCGGCCGACTCTCGCATCAACGCGATCAACCCGGCCAGTTCCGCGCCGGCAACACCGAGAGGCTGCAGACCGTCGCCGCGCCGGCCGGCCCGGCGAGCCGCGGCCCGGCTGTGCCCACCGATGTGGATCGGTATCGGCGAAACCGGCTTGGGATAGCAAGCGGCTTTGGCGAACTCGAAGAACTCGCCGGCGTGGTCGGCGCCTTCCTGGTCGGACCACAACAGCCGCAGGACGTCGATCTGCTCGTCGGCGCGCCGCCCTCGCGCGTCGAACGGGGCGCCGCACGCTTCGATCTCCTCACGCAACCACCCCATTCCGACGGCCAGGCGAATCCGCCCGCCGGACAACGCATTCAGCGTGGCGACACGTTTGGCCAGTACCACCGGATGGTGGTTGGGCAGGACCAGTACCCCGGTCGCCAGGCCCAGTGTGCTGGTCTGGCCGGCAAGGAACGCGAGCAGGTCCAGCGGATCCGGGACCGCGCAGTCGGCCGGGATGTCCACCCGGCCGGAGGCGTCGTAGGGATACACACTCGAATACTCGGTCAGTAGCACCGTATGTTCCACGGCGACAATGGATTCGAAACCGCAGCTCTCCAGGTGGCGGGCGAACTGCGTCATCCAGACCGGATCGGCGGTGACTCCGGCCGCCACGGGCGCGACCACGGCGAACTTGGGTGGCATCAACGGCTCCGCTCGCTTCGGCGAATCTCTTCCCAGCACTGCAGCCGTGTCATCCCCGTCCGTTCCATGCACTCTCGGATCGGTGTCTCCTGTTCCGGCGCAGGCGCTTCCGTAGTGCTCGTCGTCGGCGGGGCGGTGGTGGTCTCGACCGTGACCGTACTGGTGACGGTCGGCTCGGTGGGTGCCGCGGGTGCCTCGGGCGCTTCGGCGGGCGGCGACGTGGTGGTGGCTGGCGGAGCGGTCGTGGTGGAGGTTGCCGCGGGACGCTGCGGCGCGGGCTGTTCGTCCTTGGCGCGCGTGAATTCGATGGCCGCGAAGACAAGCGCGGCGATCAACAGGAGGGTGAGCACGACGGGCAGAACCAGTGAGCGGCGGGACCGGCTGATCTTGTCGGGTTGCAGGACCTGCGTCTGGCCCGGCTGTGCGGGAGCCAAGATGGTGGCATTCGCGCCGGCCACTCCCAACCCGTGCTGCAGGGCCCGGGCGAAATCGGCACACTTGTCGAACCGGTCCTTGGGATCTTTGGCAAGGGCCTTGGCGAGCACCGGATCCAGCGCGGCGAGATCGGGCCGGCTCTGCGAGAGCGACGGCGGGGGAGTGCTGAGGTGCTTGCCGATGATCACCGCGGCGTTCGAGTTCTCGAACGGCGGTGCGCCCGTGAAGAGCTGAAATGCGGTGGCCGCCAGAGCGTATTGGTCGGCACGGCCGTCGATCACGCTGCCGGTCAGTTGCTCGGGGGCGGCGTAGAACACCGTGCCGACGGTCATGTTCGTGGCGGTCAACCCCGCGGAGTCGTTGGCACAGCGGGCAATGCCGAAGTCGGCCAACTTGATTCGCTCGTTCGCGGGATCGGTTTGACTGATCAGGATGTTGGCCGGCTTGACGTCGCGGTGCAGCAGGTCGTGTTGATGGGCATAGTCGAGGGCGTCGGCGACAGCGCTGATGATCGCAACCGCTTGACCGTCGGATACACCGCTACGGCTCCGGAGCAGGCGGCTGACATCGGTACCGTCGACGTACTCCATCGAGATCCACAACTGGCCGTCGAACTCGCCGCGGTCGTACACCCCGACGATGTTCGGGTGCGACAACGCGGCGGTCAGATCCGCCTCGCGCAGGAACCTTTCGCGGAACTCTTGGTTGGTGGACATCTCCGGGCGCAGGACCTTGAGCGCATCCTGCCGGGGCAGTCTCGGGTGCCGGGCGACGTAGACCTCACCCATGCCGCCGGAGCCCAGGCATCGGATGATGGTGTATCCGGCGAAGTCGGTCCCCTCGGCCATTGGCATTGGGGCATCGTAAACCGAGCTCGCGAGCAGCCCCCGCAGGCGGGGGACTGCTCGCGGCGGAACGTCAGAGGTCCAGCGTCAGCGGGCCGTCGCCCTGGGCGCGCGACACGCAGATGAGCGCCTGCCCGGCGGCGCGTTCGGTCTCGGTCAACAGGCCGTCCCGGTGGTCGACCGCACCGGCGAGTACGTTCACACGGCAGGTGCCGCAGAAACCCTGCTGGCACGAATACGGTGTGTGCACACCGGCTTTGATCAGCGCCGTCAGCAAGGTTTCGTCGGCTGCGACGGCGATGGTCTGGCCCGTCGACGCCACCGAGACCTCGAACTCGCGGCCGTCGATCACCGGGGGCGCGGCGAAGCGTTCGAAGTGCAGTTCGATGTCGTCGGCGTCGACCAGGCGGGCGCGGATCGCGCCCAGCATGGGCGCCGGGCCGCAGGTGTAGACGGCGGTGCCGGCCGGGCAGTCGCCCAGCAGGTCGTCGGCGGTGGGCAGGCCGTGGACATCGTCGGTGCGAATCGTGACGCGAGAACCGAATTGGACGAGTTCGTCCAGGAACGGCAGGGTGTCCGTGCCACGACCGGTGTAGATCATCGACCAGTCGATACCCAGCTTGTCGGCGCGGTGGAGCATGGACAGGATCGGGGTGATGCCGATACCGCCGGCGATGAACCGGAGCCGTTGTGTGGGTGACCCGAACCCCGGGACGGTCATCGGGAACGCATTGCGCGGGCCGCTGGTCGTGATCACGTCACCGACCGCGAGCGTGTGCGCCTCGACCGAGCCGCCGCCATCGGGTATGCGGCGCACGGCAATTCGGTACGTGCCCTGCTCGTCGGGGTTTCCACACAGGGAGTACTGCCGAATCAGACCACTGGGCAGATGAACGTCGATGTGGGAACCGGGGTGCCAGGCGGGCAGCGCGGTGCCGTCCGCCGAGCCGAACGTCAGCGCCACCACGTCCTGGTCGTGGGCGACCACCTCCCGGTCGAGCAACCGGAGCCGAACCTGCCGGTCGACGGTGGCCAGCGGCCGGGTGCGCCGGATTGCCGTGGTCACCGCGAGCCCGCCGCTGATGACGGCGTCGGCGACGGTCACCACGATGTCGTGGCGCGTCAGCCCGAACACGCTGGGCGGCGCGAGCCGCACCCGGGGACGGGTGCGCATCAGTGGTGCGCCGCGCGAGCGGCGGGGGAGTTGGCGAGATACGCGACGGCCTGAGCCGTGGAACCCATGTGTTCGGGGCTGTAGCTCGGTTTGAAGTAGGCCAGCGTCTGCACGAACAGCAGGTTCCAGTACTCGGGCAGCAGACCGAGCTTGGAGTCACGCATCCGCATCCGCTGCATCTGCCACCACGTCAGCTGCAGCTGCGGGTCGCTCTTGACCAGGAACCGCATGCCGCGCTGGAACAGGACGTACAGTCCGGTCCCGGCCACGGCCATGGCGCGTACCCGGGTCAGGTAGCTGTCCCGGAAGTAGGTGGCGACGTCATGAGCGACCGAACGGTGCTCGACCTCCTCGGCGCCGTGCCAGCGGTAGAGGTCCGTCAGCGTCGGGTCGGCGTCGTAGTCGTCCCACGTGCAGTTCAGCACGAAATCGCCGAGCACCGCGGTGAAGTGTTCGATGGCGGCGATCAGCCACAGCCGTTCGATGAGGTGGTTCATCTTCCGCCGCGGATTGGTCGTCTTCGAGGGAGCCAGGACCTTCTCGAACACGAACTCGATCTGGTTCAGCAGCGGGGCCACGTCGACGCCGGAGGCGATCATGTAGTCGTGCATCACGGTGTCGTGGGCCTCGGCGTGCATGGCCTCCTGGCCGATGAACCCGCGGACGTCCTCGGCCAGCTTCGGATCCTTGATGAGGGGCAGCGCCTCGTTGAAGACCTCGACGAACCAGCGCTCGCCGGCCGGCAGCATGACGTTCAGCAGGTTCACCAGATGCGACGACACCGGGTGGCCGGGAATCCAATCCTTCGGCTTGTCCGCGGTCGCGAAATCCACGTTGCGGGCCTGGATCTGCACCGGACCCGGGTCTACTTCGTGGGTGAATCGTTGTGGGCGCAGCATGAAACAGCTACCTCCGGATCCTCAAGCGTCGTTGCTGGTGGATTCAGTGTAAGCGGATTATGTGGGAACGGCGGTACTGGGTTTTGCCGAGAAACGCAGAATCGGCATCCCAGCAGCCAAAAATCGAGTGTTGGCCTGCTGAAATGCCGATTCGGCAAACAGTTACATTCCGGGGACCGACATGCCGGGCTGCGGACCGACAGGCGTCGCCTGCACCGTGGTCACGCCATTGGAGCCGACGTGCGGACCCTGCGGGGCGCCGGGAGCCCCGGCGGGGCCGCCGCCACCGGCCGCGGGCGCGCCGGCCTGGGCATTCTCCACGGCCTTGGTGGTGCAGTTCAGCATCAGGATGACGCGGCCATGGCTGCCCATCTTCTCCTGATCGACGATGCACTGCGCCTGCGGCACATCACTGCCGACCGAGCCGCCGAACGTGGCCCGCACGCCCTGGCTCTTGAGGATCGAGACGGCCCGGGCATAGGACTCGCCCACCACATTCATGGAGTTCGAACCGCCGGGATCGGATGCGGCCACCGACGAGCCGAACATCGCGGTGGCACCCACCGCCACCGCACCTGCTGCCACGGCACCTGCCGTCAGCATCTTCAGCTTCTTCACCTGACCTCCTCGAGTACAGCGAAGATAGCGCAGATGGCGGGGTGGAGAAACTCGAATCAAGCCAATCCCGGTGTCACTGCGTCGGCCATCACCTGCGCCAACGCGGCCGCGCGCGCATCGGAAAACAGGTCTTCGAGGAGGATTTGCCGGCCGTCGGGACCGGCCAGCGGCAGCCGCCAGTTCGGGTATTCGTCGGTGGTGCCCGGCTGATTCTGGGTCCGCACGTCGCCGACGGCGTCGGGCAGGGCCAGCGCCAGAAGCCGTGACGGGGTACGGGTGAGATAGCGGTACAGGGCGACGACGGTCTGGTCGGCGTCGATCGCGTCGGGCGCGTTCGGCGGCAACAGCCCCGCTGTCCGCAGGACATCCAGCCAGCGCTGCTGATCGGCGTGATCGGCCGCCGCCTCCTCCTCATAGGGGCGGGTCAGCAGACCGAGGTCCCGGCGCAAGCGCAGGTGCGCGCCCGCCAGGTAGCCCGCCGTCGGCGGCAGATCGTGGGTCGTCACCGCCGACAGGCAGTACTCGCGCCACCGGGGCGCGGGCAGCGGTCCGCCGTCGCGATCAGCCTCGAACCACAGGATCGAGGTGCCGAGCAGGCCGCGGTCGCGCAGGTAGTCCCGAACCCACGGCTCGACGGTGCCGAGGTCCTCGCCGACCACCACCGCGCCGGTCCGGTGTGCCTCCAGCGCCAGGACGCCGATCATCGCCTCGTGGTCGTACTGGACGTACGTGCCGTCGACGGGCGTCGCACCGTCGGGGATCCACCAGAGCCGGAACAGGCCGATGATGTGGTCGATGCGGACTCCACCCGCATGGCGCAGCACCGCCCTGACCACGGCGCGGAACGGCTCATAGGCCCGCTCTACGAGTTGGTCCGGTCGCCACGGCGGCTGCGACCAGTCCTGGCCGAGCTGATTGAACTCGTCCGGTGGCGCCCCGGCCGAGACCCCGGTGGCCAGCACATCCTGCAGCGCCCAGGCGTCGGCGCCGCCCGGGTGCACGCCGACGGCCAGATCGTGGACGATGCCGAGCGACATCCCCGTCTGCACCGCGGTGGCCTGCGCGGCGGTCAGTTGGTCATCGAGTTGCCACTGCAGCCAGCGATGGAAATCGATACGGCTGCGGTGCTTTTCGGCGAAGGCCCGGACCGCCGGGTGGTCCGGGTGCTGATACTCCGCCGGCCAGTCGCGCCAGTCGTCGCCGTGTTTCTCGGCGAGCACGCACCACGTGGCGAAGTCGTCGAGCGTGCGCCCGGTCCGGCGTCGGTAGCCGTCGTAGGCGACGGACCGGCCGGCCGAGCGGTTGGCCCGATACACCTCTTTGAGCGCGTTGCGCTTGGACTTCCACGCGGCGTCGCGATCGATGAACTCGTTCTTGTCGGCGCGGGACTGCGCGTCGGCCCGCGCTTTGCGCAGCGTGGCCGGCGTGCGGACGGCGGTGTATTCGGGGATGGCCTGCACCCGCAGATACAGCGGGTTGGCGAACTGGCGAGACGTCGGCAGATATGGCGACGGCTCCATCGGGGCCACCGGCCCGGCGGCGTGCAGCGGGTTCACCAGGATGAAATCGGCCCGGTGTTCGACGGCCGACCACACCGCCAGGTCTGCAAGGTCAGTGAGATCGCCTGTACCCCAAGAGTTTTGCGAGCGCACGCTGTACAGCTGGGTGGCCAGACCCCAGGCCCGCCCGCTGCCCAACCGGCTCGGCAGCGTCAACGCATCCGGGGTGACGATGAGTACGGCTTCGGCGTCGGCCGCGGCACCGGCCTGGACATGCAGCCGGTGATAGCCGAGCGGGAGGTCGCCGGGCAGCTCGAAAGTGGCCTCGCCGATCAGGCGGCCATCGAGGCTGAACGGCGGACGGTTGTTCTCCAGCTGGCGCAGGCCGGCCCGCACCGAGCCGTCTTCCAGCCGGATCCAGATGCCGACGGGGGCACCGTGGGTGACGTGCACCCAGAAACTCGACGGTTTTCCGGACCGGGCGACGATGGTGGGGGACAGCGTCCGCTGCCAATACGCGCGTTCGTGATCGGCCAGTGCCGCCGCGCAGGCTTCCTCCGAGTCGGCCGGTACCCCCAGCGCCGCCAGCACCGCAACCAGTGTGGTGGCGGCCACGGCATGCTGCGCGCCGCTCCAGTCGACGTACTCGGTAGCCACCCCGTGGCGTCGGGCGAGCTCGACGAGTGACGCGGTCCGATCAGTCATGCGCGCCATCTTGCCGCGATTCGGAGCACCATGGGTGGTGAGCGCGGACTGTCCCGAACAGGACGTTGCGACGGCATTTCCGGCCGGCGGACGGTGCGCGTCCGGATACGCTGCGCGCGGAGGTGCCGAACGTGAGTTCCGATCTGCTGTCCGACGTGCTGCCGACGATGCTGCACGACCCGGTCTCGTACGCCATTCCGTTCTTCGTCGTGGCGCTGCTGCTGGAGTGGGGCGCGGCCCGCAAGCTCGCGCACGACGATCGGCAGCGGCCGCCGTCCGGCGCCTACCTGCGCGCCGATGCCTGGGCCAGTATCTGGATGGGCGCGACGTCGCTGTTCACCAGCGGGGTGCTGAATTTCCTCGCGCTGGTCGGCTATGCGGCCCTCTACGTGTATGTCGCCCCGTGGCATCTGCCGGGTAACGCCTGGTACACGTGGGTGATCGCGATCCTCGGCGTCGACCTGATCTACTACACCTACCACCGCATGGCGCACCGGGTGCGGCTGTTCTGGGCCACCCACCAGGCGCACCATTCCAGCGAGTACTTCAACCTGTCCACCGCATTGCGACAGAAATGGAATCCCTCCGGCGACCTCGCGATGAAGGCGCTACTGCCCGCGCTCGGCGTGCCCCCGTGGATCGTTTTCGCCAGTTTCTCACTGAACCTGGTGTACCAGTACTGGATTCACACCGAGCGCATCGGAAAGCTATGGCGGCCAATCGAATACGTCTTCAACACCCCGTCGCACCATCGCGTGCACCACGGCCGCGACCGGCAGTACCTCGACAAGAACTACGGCGGCATCCTGATCATCTGGGACCGGATGTTCGGCAGCTTCACGCCCGAGACCGCGCGGCCGAACTATGGATTGACCAAACCTGTTGGCACGTACGATATCTGGAAACTGCAGACGCACGAGTACGTCGCGATGGTCCGAGATGTGCGTCAGGCCAACGGGTTCGGTGACCGAATGGGCTATGTGTTCGGCCCGCCGGGATGGCAGCCCGCGGGTCCGGAGTCTGTGTCAACGCGTTGACAGGGGTGTCAACGCTGTCGGTGCGCCGGAATTTCCTCGCGATAACTCATTGTTTGCCAACTGTTTTGATTCAGGCGAGCGTAAACGGTGGCGGTCCCCGGAACCGGCGGTACTGTCGATGGTCGACAGGGTGAACCGAGAACCAAAGGAGCTGGACATACATGGGTGACACACTTCAGAAGGGTGAGAAGCTCGAGGTCGGTCAGTCGCTGACGTCGAACAACGGTGCCTACCGTCTGGTCCTGCAGGACGACGGCAACCTGGTGCTGTACACCGGGGAGCAGTCCGTCTGGTCCACCGGCACCAACGGTCAGGACGTCCAGCGCGCCGAGGTGCAGGAGGACGGAAACTTCGTGCTGTACACCCCGGACAAGCCGGTGTGGCACAGCGACACCAAGGGCGCCGAGAACGTCCGGCTGGTGCTGCAGGACGACCGCAACCTGGTGCTGTACAGCGGTGACGATGCCAAGTGGTCCTCGGGCACCCACACCGACGAGGTGCCCGCACCGCCCGTCGCGGCTGCCCCCGAGCCCGCTCCGGAGGCCGCGCCTGAGCCCGAGGTGGCTGCCGAGCCCGTCGCCGCCGAGGTCGTTCCCGAGCCCGCGCCCGCCCCGGTGCCCGAGGCGCCGGCGGCTCGCACCTACACAGTGCAGTCCGGCGACACCCTGTGGGCCATCGCCGAGCAGTTCTACGGTGACGGCAACCGCTACCCGGAGATTGCCGGTGCCAGCGGAATCGACAACCCCGACCTGATTCAGCCCGGTCAGCTCCTGACCATTCCCTGACCTCGACGGACTCTGGCGGCCCGGATCGAAAGATCCGGGCCGCCAGTGTGTTTCAACGTCCGATTTCAGGGGCAGTTTGTTTGCTGGTGCGGAGCGGGCGGCGGTGGCGTCGCGCGGGGCTTACCCGTCCCGGGTTCTGGTTTGCGGGGTAGGCTGGCGCGACGTCCGTCCCGAGGTGATGGGAGCAAGGTCATGTTTGTGGGGGGTTTGCGGGCCGCGGCAGCAGCCGTGGTCGCTGTGCCGATGTTCGCTGTGGGCGGCCCGGCGCCGGTCGCGTCGGCTGATCCCGGAGTGCTCGTCTACCCGGGCATGGAGATTCATCAGGGCACGACGCGCTGCACCCTGGGCTATGTCGACCCGGCGGCGCGGACCGGCTATACCGCAGGTCACTGCCGCGGCAACGGACCCGTTACCGACAAGGACGGCCGCTTCATCGGCACCATGATCACGTTCCGGGACAACACACCGGACGGCGCCACCATCGCGACCGACCACCAGATCTCCGACTGGGAATCCATCAACATCGCCGGCGACGTCATGGTGAACAACATCCTGCCGGGCGGGCGGATGCTGGTCACCGATCCCGCGGTCAATCCGCAGAGCGGCGCACCTGTGTGCCACTTCGGCGTCGTCACCGGCGAGACCTGCGGCACCGTCGACGCGGTGAACAACGGCTGGTTCACCATGTCCAACGGCATCGTCAGCCAGAAGGGTGACTCGGGCGGGCCCGTCTACACCATCACCCCGGACAACCGAGCCGTCCTGGTGGGCGTCTTCAACAGCACGTGGGGGCATTTCCCGGCGGCGGTCTCGTGGAGTGCCACTGATCAGCAGACCAATGATGCCGTCGTGCAGCAGGCTGCCGGCAGCTGACGGACCGCGCTCCGGCGCGCGCCGCCGGCCCCGCATTGTCGGGGGCCGGCCTCGCTGGGTGAAAGAAAACTAGAACACGTTCTAGCCATGGTGCCGTCTCGACGTTATTGTCTAGTCGATCATTGATCAGACACGTGTCCAGGTTGCCGGAAATCGACCGCCCTGGGCACCACCGAGACTGGCCCAGGAGAGACGATGCAAACAGTTCCCGAGACCGTCAACGCCGCCGACGTCACCGAATGGTCAGACGAGGCCGACGTCGTGGTCATCGGCTTCGGTATCGCCGGTGGCTGTGCGGCGGTGAGTGCCGCGGCAGCCGGAGCCAAGGTGCTGGTCCTGGAGAAGGCGGCCGGCGCGGGCGGCACCACGTCCATGGCCGGCGGCCACTTCTACCTCGGTGGCGGCACCGCGGTGCAACAGGCGACCGGACACGACGACACCGCCGACGAGATGTACAAGTACCTGGTGGCCGTCGCCCACGAACCTGAGCACGACAAGATCCGCGCCTACTGCGACGGCAGCGTCGAGCACTTCAACTGGTTGGAGGACTTGGGTTTTCAGTTCGAGCGCAGCTACTACCCGGGCAAGGTCGTGGTGCCGCCGGGCACCGAGGGACTGTCCTACACCGGCAACGAAAAGGTGTGGCCGTTCTGCGAGCAGGCCAAGGCCGCGCCACGCGGGCACTCGGTCCCGGTACCGGGCGAATTGGGCGGCGCCGACATGGTCATCAAGCTGCTGCTGAAACGCGCGGACGAGCTCGGCGTCGAGATGCGCTACGAGACCGGCGCGACCAACCTCGTGGTGGACGACGCCGGTGCCGTGGTCGGCGTCCGCTGGAAGAACTTCGGCGTGACCGGCGCCGTCAAGGCCGGCGCGGTGGTCATCGCCGCGGGCGGTTTCGCGATGAACCCGGAGATGGTGGCCGAGCACACGCCGGCGCTGGGCCAGAAGCGAAAGACCAAGCACCACGGCGAAGTTGAGCCCTACATCCTGGGCAACCCGAACGACGACGGGCTGGGCATCAAGCTCGGCGTGTCCGTCGGCGGCGTCGCCAAGAACCTGGACCAGCTGTTCATCACGGCCGCCGCCTACCCGCCGGAGATCCTGCTCACCGGCGTCATCGTCAACCAGGACGGCCGGCGTTTCGTCAACGAGGACTCCTACCATTCGCGCACATCGGCTTTCGTGCTCGAGCAGCCCGACCAGGTGGCCTACCTGATCGTCGACGAAGCGCACACCGAGATGCCGGCCATGCCCTTGATCCGGTTCATCGACGGTTGGGAGACGATCGCGGAAATGGAAGAGGCACTGGGCATTCCGGCCGGCAACCTGGCCGCGACGCTGGAGCGCTACAACGCCAATGCCGCCGCCGGTACGGACCCCGACTTCCACAAGCAGCCGGATTACGTTGCGGCCCAGGACAACGGGCCGTGGGCGGCGTTCGACCTGTCGCTCGGCCGGGCCCTGTACTCCGGGTTCACCATGGGCGGACTGTCGGTCAGCATCGACGGCGAAGTGCTGCGCGCGGACGGCAGCGCGGTGCCTGGCCTGTACGCCGCGGGCGCCTGCGCGTCGAACATCGCGCAGGACGGCAAGGGCTACGCCAGTGGCACCCAGCTGGGCGAGGGATCGTTCTTCGGCCGCCGGGCCGGAACCCACGCCGCCACCCGCTGATCAGACGCGGGCGGGGGCGCCGTCCTCGTCCTCGATCCGGGTGAGCCGCCAGGTGCCGTCGCCCAGCAGCTCCAGCTCCTGCTGGTGGTGCTGTTCGACGGTGCTGCGGTGGCTGACGCTGACCACGGTGGTATCCGGCAGTTCGGTCCGAACCAGTTGGTACAGCATCATTTCCAGGCCCTCGTCGAGTGCCGACGTGGACTCGTCGAAGAACACGGCCTTCGGCCGGGTCAGCAGCACGCGGGCGAACGCGACGCGCTGCTGCTCGCCGGGGGACAGCACCTTGGCCCAGTCGTCCACCTCGTCGAGGCGGTTGACCAGGTGCGGCAGTGCGACCTTGCCCAGCACCGTCCGCAGCGCCTCGTCGGTGTGGGTCCCGACCTTGCTGGGGTAGGACACCACCGCACGCAGATCGCCGAGGGGCACATAGGGCAGCTGGGACAGGAACAGCGTCTCGTTCTCGTCCATCGGGAAGTGCATGGCGCCGTGACAGAACGGCCACAGCTTGGCCAGGCTGCGCAGCAGGGTCGTCTTGCCGCTGCCGGACGGGCCGGTGACCACGAGTGCTTCACCGGGGTACAGGCACAGGTCGAGCGGAGCGATGAGTTCACGGCCGTCCGGAGTGCTCACGGTGACCTTCTCGAGCGTGATCGTGTCGTCGGGGCAGTCCTCGGTGGTGAGCGCCGGGAGGTGCCGAGCCGCGTCGTTGGCCGTCACCAGGCCGTGCAGACGGATGATGGCGGCGCGGTAGCCGGCGAACTGGTCGTACACGTTGCGGAAGAAGGACAACCCGTCCTGGATGCTGCCGAACGCCGACGCCGTCTGGTTCATGTCGCCGAGCTTGATCTCGCCGGCGAGGAAACGCGGGAACTGCAGCACGTACGGCAGCGGCACGATGATCTGGCTCATCGACAGGTTCCAGCCGTTGAGGCCGATCATCCGGTTCACGTAGCGCTTGTAGTTGTCGACGACCGGTGCGAACAGCCGGCGCAGACCCGTCCGCTCGGCGAGCTCACCGTGATAGAACGCGACGGCCTCGGCCGCATCGCGCATGCGCACGAGCGCGTAGCGGAACGCCGCGTTGAAACGTTCGTTGTCGAACGACAGCCAGATGATCGGGCGGCCGATCCAGAACGCGACGACCGACGCGATCAGCACATAACCGAGCCCGATCCAGAACATCGCCTTGGGGATGGTTAGCCCGGCGATGGTCAGGGTGCCCGACAGGTTCCACAGAATCGCGGTGAACGAAAGCATCGAGGCGATGGCGTTGATGGCGCCGAACAACAACGTCGAGGTGGTCATGTTGTTGGGCGTGTTGGGCAGTGGTCCCACGCCGGCGGTGAAGATGTCGATATCGCTCTGGATGCGCTGGTCCGGGTTGTCGATGGTGTCGTCGATGAACCGCGACCGGTAGTACGCCTTGCCGTCGAGCCAGTCGCCCGTGAGCCGGTCGGTCAGCCACGCCCGCCACCGCAGGATGAAGCGCTGCGTCATGAACAGGTCGAGCATGATGCGGCAGACGTGCAGCACGGCCAGCAGCGAGAAGATCCCGATCGACATCCAGAAGCCATGGGCGCCCGAATCCTTGACCGCCTGATCATGACCGGCCAGGCCCGAGGCCACCACCTGGAAGCTCGTCATCAGATCGTTGCTCTGATAGCTGAAGAGCACGGTGAGCCGAACGCCCGTGATCACCGACAGCAGCAGCGCCGCCAGCCACAGCCAGACCTTGATGCTGTCGCGGCCGACGAAGTACGCGCCGGTGATGCGCCAGAATTGCCGTCCCCAGACCGTGAACCGGCCGATGGCGGTCACCACCACCAGCGTCGATACCGCTGCGATCAGCCACGCTTTCGCGATCCACCACAGCGAGGTCGTGAGCTCACTGCCCCATTCGAGGGTCGGGGTGAACAAATCCATCCCCGCAAGGTACCCGTGCTCTATTGACGTGCGCGCTTCGACAGGCATGGACGTGAGACGCCGGTCACCTTCTGCGGGTCTGCGGCAGGTGGACGGTTGCAGAAGTGCCGCCGGACCGGACCGGTACCTTTGACCTGTGGCGAAAACGAGCACCGCGAAATCCGGCCGGCTGAGCAGCAAGTTCTGGAAGCTGCTCGGTGCCTCCACCGACAAGAACCAGAACCGATCGATGAATCAGGTTCGGGCGTCGGCCGAATTCGACGACAAGGCCGCGGGGCTGGACGACGAGCAGATCACCAAGGCCGCCAAGCTGCTCGAGCTGTCCGAGCTCGCCGATGCCGCCGACATCCCGCAGTTCCTGGCGATCGCCCGCGAGGCCGCAGAGCGCACCACGGGCCTGCGCCCGTTCGACGTTCAGCTCCTCGGCGCGCTGCGCATGATGGCCGGCGACGTCGTCGAGATGGCCACCGGTGAGGGCAAGACCCTGGCCGGCGCCATCGCGGCTGCCGGTTACGCGCTGGCGGGACGGCACGTGCACGTCATCTCGGTCAACGACTACCTGGCCCGCCGTGACGCCGAGTGGATGGGACCGCTGCTGGCCGCCATGGGCCTGACGGTCGGCTGGATCACCGCCGATTCGACGGCCGCCGAACGGCGCGCCGCCTACGAATGCGACGTCACCTACGCCTCCGTCAACGAGATCGGGTTCGACGTGCTGCGCGACCAGCTCGTCACCCACGTCGACGACCTGGTGTCGCCGCGGCCCGACGTCGCACTCATCGACGAGGCCGACTCCGTGCTCGTCGACGAGGCGCTGGTGCCGCTGGTGCTCGCCGGTACCACCCACCGCGAGACCCCGCGCATGGAGATCATCCGGCTGGTCGGCGAGATGACGTCCGAGAACCGTGTCGACGACTCGCTGCAGTACTACGACACCGACGCCGACCGCCGCAACGTGCACCTCACCGACGCCGGCGCGCGCAAGCTCGAGAAGGCGCTGGGCGGCATCGACCTGTACTCCGAGGAGCACATCGGCACCACCCTGACCGAGGTCAACGTCGCCCTGCACGCCCACGTGCTGCTGCAGCGCGACGTGCACTACATCGTGCGGGACAACGCCGTTCACCTCATCAACGCCTCGCGTGGCCGCATCGCGTCGCTACAGCGCTGGCCCGACGGCCTGCAGGCCGCCGTCGAGGCAAAGGAGGGCATCGAGACCACCGAGACGGGCGAGGTGCTCGACACCATCACCGTCCAGGCCCTCATCAACCGGTACCCGACGGTGTGCGGCATGACCGGTACCGCGCTGGCCGCCGGTGAGCAGCTGCGCCAGTTCTACCGGCTCGGGGTTTCCCCGATCCCGCCGAACACCCCGAACATCCGCGAGGACGAGACCGACCGCGTCTACATCACCGCGGCTGCCAAGAACCAGGCCGTCATCGAGCACATCCAGGAGATCCACGCGACCGGTCAGCCGGTGCTGGTCGGTACCCGCGACGTCGCCGAATCCGAAGAGCTGCACGCGAAGCTGGTCAAGGCCGGGGTGCCCGCCGTCGTGCTGAACGCCAAGAACGACGAGGAAGAAGCCGCCGTCATCGCCGAGGCCGGCAAGCTCGCTACCGTCACCGTCTCCACCCAGATGGCCGGCCGCGGCACCGACATCCGCCTCGGCGGGTCCGATGAAGCCGACCATGACGCCGTCGCCGAGCTGGGCGGCCTGCACGTCATCGGCACCGGCCGGCACCACACCGAGCGCCTCGACAATCAGCTGCGCGGCCGCGCCGGCCGCCAGGGCGACCCGGGATCGTCGGTGTTCTTCTCCAGCTGGGAGGACGACGTCGTCGTCTCGCACTTGGAGCCCGAAAAGCTGCCGATGCAGACCGACGAGGACGGCCGGATCGTCAGCGACCGCGCCGGCCAGATGCTCGAGCACGCGCAGCGTGTCGCCGAGGGCCGGCTGCTGGACGTCCACGCCAACACCTGGCGCTACAACCAGCTCACCGCGCAGCAGCGCGCGATCATCGTGGAACGCCGAGAGACGCTGCTGCGCACCACAACCGCGCGTGACGAGCTCAAGGAGCTGGCGCCGGACCGGTACCAGGAACTGGTCGACGAGGTCGGCGAGGACGAGCTCGAGCGCATCTGCCGGCTGATCATGCTGTACCACCTGGACCGCGGCTGGGCCGACCATCTCGCGTACCTGTCCGACATCCGCGAGAGCATCCACCTGCGCGCGCTGGGCCGCCAGGATCCGCTCGACGAGTTCCACCGGATGGCGGTCGACGCGTTCGCGTCGCTGGCGGCCGACGCCATCGAGGCCGCGCAACAGACCTTCGAGACGGCCAACGTGCTCGAGGACGAGCCCGGCCTGGATCTGTCCAAGCTGGCCCGCCCGACGTCGACGTGGACGTACATGATTCACGACAACCCACTGGCGGACGACACGATGGCAGCGCTGAGCCTGCCCGGGGTGTTCCGTTAGGTTTAGCCCATGAGCACCGCCAACCCGGATGCCCACGCGAGCGACCGGGTGCTGACGATTCCCAACGCGCTCAGCGCGTTGCGGTTGCTGCTGGTCCCGGTGTTCCTGTACCTGCTGTTGTCGGCGCACGCGAACGGCTGGGCCGTCGCGATCCTGATGTTCAGCGGCTTCTCGGACTGGGCCGACGGCAAGATCGCGCGCCTGGTGCCGAACCAGTCGTCGCGGCTGGGGGAGCTGCTGGACCCGCTGGTCGACCGCATCTACATGCTCGTCGTGCCGGTCGCGCTGGCGATCGCGCACGTCGTGCCGTGGTGGTTCGTGCTGATCCTGATCGGCCGTGACGCCGTGCTGGCGGCCACGCTGCCGCTGTTGCGCGGCCGCGGCCTGACGGCGCTGCCCGTCACCTACATCGGCAAGGCCGCGACGTTCGCGCTGATGTCCGGCTTCCCGCTGGTGCTGCTGGGGCAGTGGCCCGACACCTGGAGCCGGGTGGTGCTGGCCTGCGGCTGGGCGTTCCTGGTGTGGGGCATGGCCATGTATCTGTGGTCCGCGGCGCTGTACCTGATCCAGGTATCCATGGTGCTGCGGCAACTGCCGCCGGTGACGAGGTCCGCCGCGTGACTGAAGCCGGGACTCCCCGGGACCGGGCGCTGGGCGGCTACTGGCCGGAGGCCGGCCGCAACAGTCACGTCGCCGACGAGCCGGTCCGGATTCCGGTGCCGTCGCTGCTGCGTTCGCTGCTCACCGATCACCTGGACCCCGGTTATGCCGCCGCGGCCGAGCGCCGTGCCGCGGCCGGGGACGGGGACGGTGCCCGGCGCAGCCGCCCCCGGTTCGCCGACGCCGCCTGGCTGCTGGTCGGCGTCGCCGCGGTGTCGGTGGTGTTCGTGACGGCGGCGCAGCACGCGGTGTCGATGGCGCCGGCCAACGACCAGACTCAACACGTGCTGTCGGCCAACGCGCGCACCGCCGAAGAGCGGACGCGCGACAGCACCGCCACCCGCGACGCCCTGGCCGGCCAGGTCGAGGCCGCCCGCCGCAGCCGGCTGGCCGGCGACGCCAAAGGCCGTGAACTGCTGGCCGCCCTCGAACAGGCCGAGTTCGGTGCCGGCGTGACCGCGGTGACCGGTCCCGGCCTCACCGTCACCGTCACCGAGCCGCCGCCGAGCCCGAACCTGTCCGACGTGTCCAAGCAGCGGGTTGCCGGTAGCCCGCAGATCATCCTGGACCGGGACCTGCAGCTGGCCGTCAACTCGTTGTGGGCGGCCGGTGCCGAGGCGGTCTCCGTCGGGGGTGTGCGGATCGGGCCGAACGTGACCATGCGGCAGGCCGGCGGTGGCATCCTCGTCGACAACCAGCCGGTCGCCAGCCCTTACCTGATCGTCGCCATCGGGCCGCCGCACGCCATGCAGGAGGTGTTCGAGCAGACGCCCGCCATGCAGCGGCTGATGCTGCTCGCCCAGTCGTACGGGGTGGGTATCAGCGTCCAGACCCGGGACAAGCTCACGGTGTCGGCCGGGTCAGTACGAGATGTCAACTTCGCCAAGGAGATCGGACCAAAGTGAGCAGGGGCACATGATCGGGATCGCGGCACTGGTGGTCGGCATCGTGGTGGGATTGATCTTCCACCCCAGCGTGCCCGAAGCCGTCCAGCCGTACCTGCCGATCGCCGTGGTGGCGGCGCTGGACGCGGTGTTCGGGGGATTGCGGGCCTATCTGGAGCGCATCTTCGATGCGAAGGTCTTCGTGATCTCGTTCGTCTTCAACGTCCTGGTCGCGGCGGTGATCGTCTACGTGGGCGACCAGCTGGGCGTGGGCACGCAGCTGTCCACGGCCATCATCGTGGTGCTCGGTATCCGGATCTTCGGCAACGCGGCGGCGCTGCGCCGCAGGTTGTTCGGGGCGTGACGGTGGACGACGAACAGCACGCGGACGAGGAACACCACGGGCGGCACGAGCTGCCCGACGGCGTCCCGGCGCGGCTGCCGCGCACCCGCTCGCAGTTGATGTTCGGCGCGCTGGCCGTCCTCTTGTGCGCGCTGCTCGGGGTGGCCATCGCGACGCAGGTGCGCCAGACCGAATCGGGCGACGCCCTCGACACCGCGCGGCCCGCGGACCTGCTGGTGCTGCTCGACTCGCTGCAGCAGCGCGAGGCGTCCCTCAACACCGAGGTGGCCGACCTGCAGAAGACGCTGTCGTCGCTGCAGGCGTCGGGCAACAGCGACCAGGCCGCCATCGAGAACGCGCAGGCGCGGCTGCGCGCCCTGTCGATCCTGATCGGCACGGTCGCGGCCACCGGCCCGGGCGTCAGCAT
>Ga0265327_10001904_pt1 | contig 24104 bp, 34 predicted proteins | sample 41621metaG_FD_202089 | JGI IMG/M metagenome (GOLD analysis project Ga0265327, IMG submission 202089) | Rhizosphere microbial communities from Carex aquatilis grown in University of Washington, Seatle, WA, United States - 4-16-21 metaG | ecosystem: Host-associated > Plants > Roots > Rhizosphere...
CCATTCATGATTTCCTCGAAATCGAGCTGATCGTCGAGGAAGCGGCACTGGAAGGAATAAGTGCAGGTCGCCGTGATCGCGTGGCCGGCGGTTGGGGCCGTCGTGAACGTGATCGTGTTGCCGTTGTTCACTGTGAAGGCGCCGGCTGCGCCACCGTTGTCATGCACCACTGGGGTTCCGGTGATCCAGGATACGGGCTCGGTGGCGCTACCCAGCGTCCGCTGCAACGTGAAGACCTTGTTGGATCCGTCGCCGGTCGCCGGTAGCGTCGCTAGAAAGGTTGTCTGCGCGTTGTCAAGGGGATCGGTGTAAAGGAACGTGCCATATTGCCCTTGGCATTGAATATGAAGGCCCATGAGGCTTTGCAGAGAATTGGGCGTCAGCCCCGAGTACGCTGATCCGGAGTCGAGGCCGTCGAAGGTCAGCTCGAACTCGTATAACCCCTGGGAATACAGCGGGGCGCGCACCTCGCGGCCCGAGACATGGCTCGCCACGCGGGTTGAAAACAATGGCTTCTTGTGAACGGACCAACCTAGGCCGGAGAGGGTGGGAAAGCTCGGAGGAGTGGTCATGGATTCCTGTTGCGGTGATCTCTAGGCACCATCTAGCACCACGATCTAATAGGTGTCAAGGTAATAGACTACCTACCTAGGCGGGATAGCCCGAGATGGCCGCCCGTGCGCACACTTTCATTCAATGATTTGGCAATTGCCTTCCCGTGCTCCTTGAAGAATTGGTGGACGCTGCGCGAATCCATGGCGCTTACATTGAAATGGGTGTGGTGATGAACGCCGCCGCCCCCCGCTGCGCCCCCCGCGCCTCCTACAGCGGACGACCCGCTACGGATTGCGCCTGCCTGCGCGGCCGGAATAATCATCTCGCCCTTGTGAACCTGGGCGATCATATCGTTGGGCAGCTCCCAAGAACCGCTGGCGAACGCTGGGAGCCCTATCGCCCCAAGCGCTAGGGTGGCGATGCCTCCGATCCCGCCGGGAAGGGCTAGGAGGGCCATCTGGGCTAGCCAGTTCGCGACAATCTTAGCGACGGCCTGGGCGAACATGCCTATGATGCTATCCAGAACATTTCTAACGGCATCCCTTAATTTTTGATGCTGCGTAATAATGCCTGTAAAAGCGGTGGCAACCGTTGAAGTTACAGAGCCGAAGACTTGCTGATATTGAGCGGCTACTTTTTCGGTCGCCTTCGCTTGCTCGTCAGCTATTTTCTTCGCGTATTCCGCGTCAACCTCTGCCTTTTTCTGGCTGTACTCCCTAAATTTCGTCAGGTCATCGGTGTATAGCGAGGACAGCTTACCGTAATGCGCGGTGTCTGCGGCTTCTTCCTTTTTATATAGGTCGATAATTTCTTGAGCGCCCTTGGAGAAAGAGATCGTCTTCTCCTGAACAGCGGCCTTTACATTGTCGATACTCGTTTCTAGGGACTTTTTCTCCGCATTCCAGCGGACGTTCTCCTCCTCTGCTTGGTTAGCCGTCTGCTGCTTATCGTAGGCGTCCTGAATTTGAAGCTTCTGCGCCTCGAATTCCTGAAACTTGGCCCCGTTGGGATCATTCGCGTAAGGCGCCTGCTCGACATTCACGGCGCCAAGTTTGGCGTTGAGTTCTTCCTTGCTGCCTTTGGTTGACCTCGCGTCCTCCAGATCAAATGACGCCTTTTTAGCGGCCGTAACCTTTTCGGTAAGCGCCGCCTCATCCTGTAGCAACTTCAATTTCGCCGTGCGGAATTTGGCGGAGTTCTGATCCGTCGCGCCGATATCTTTTAGGGCGGCAAGCTCTTTCTGGTCCGCCTCGACCATATCCCGAGCGGCTTTTACTTCGTTGATATTGCCGGCGGCGCGCGCCTCCAGTATGGCGAGCTGCGCTTGTTCAATAGCCGTGCCGCCGGAGCGCGCGTCAGCCTGGTCCTTGATCGATTCCCTGATTTTTTGCTGCTTATCGAGTTCGTCACCGACGGCCGCATTCATCGTGCCCTGCGACGAGACATTCGCGGCCTCGGCGGCGCGGCGATCTGCATTGATGCCGCCGTTGTCCCCTTGGTGGGAGAGGATCGACGAAGATATCTGGCCCGAATCCCCTGTGCGCGCGGCCGCCGCAATATTGGCCGGAAGGTGCCCGTAATTATAAGCGATCGACGTTAGAGACGCTTTGGCCTGGTCGGACAATTTGGCCCATTCGGGTCCGACGTCTTTGGCCGCTTGGTTCGTGAATTCCACGACCCGGCGCGCGAGGTCGCGCTGCGCATCGACGATCGTGGTCACGGTGTCCGCTACGACCGCGTGAACCTTCCCCGTCTCGTCGGTCGTCGTATCAGAACCATACCCCGCCCGGTATGCGTTCACGTCGTACTTCGCGGTCGGCTGGAACCCTTCAAACTGCTTGATCAATGCCGTGGCGTCAGCCGTTCCGCCTGTCGCGCCGCCGGCAGCCCCGATCCCGCCGCTCGATATCGCCTTCAACCCTTGCTGGAGCTTTTCGACCTTGTCGATCGACTCCTGCAATTGCTGCGGAAGCGTATTTTCCTTGATGGTCAGGTTGTTGGCGTCGGCGATGACGTTTTTCAAGCGGGAGGAAAGGTCCTGCGCGCTCTTAGCCGCCTGTTCGAGTAGGGTGCTGGCAGAAGTAAGCGCCCGGCCGAAGTCATGCGTCGCCGCTGCGCCAACTTGCGCAAAAGTACCGAATCTAAAGAACTGCGAAGCGGCCGCAAGCATCCGCTCGCCAAAAGTTGTTGTCTCCGCAGAGGTGCCCTTGATCGCATCTTCGGTTCGTTTGAAGGCCGCAGCCAAATGGCCGAGAATAACCGACCGCGCTTCATCGGCGTCGCCGGACTGCTGCGCCGTGTCGAGAGCTTGGGACTCTGCAAGAGACAAGGCCCCGAAGGATTCCGCCAACGCCTTACCGGCGGTGAATGGCTTATCCATCGCCGCGCTCATATTGGCCATCGCTGTCGGGATATCGGTCCCCGATATTTCGGCCAGCGGCTGAATGGATTTCTCTATCGCAAGCGCTATTACACCAGAGGTGTCACCAATCTTAACGGCTACCGAAGATATTGCCGCAGACGCCTCTGATGTAGCGTCCGGGATACCCGCGAATCCTTCTTGGAGCGTTTTAATAGCCGCCAGCGTGGAGTTATTTCCGGCGGCAGCAGATTGCCGAAATAGACTCTGGGTCTGCTCCTTGAATTCGAAAATCTTCGCGCTTAGGTAGCCAAGGTATCCTACCGCGATCGCAACCTCGCCGACGAAGGCAACGAGGCCAATTTTTGCGGCGGAGAAGGCGCCTGCGCTTTGCAATGCGGTGATCGTCACATTGGCGAGAGTGCCTTGCATCTGCCCGAAGCGGCCGGCGAGAGCCTCGTCGGTGATCGCGTGGCCTTCACGAACATAGAAGCCTAGTCCCGCCCCCGCGCGCTTGGCCTCCCCGCCGACGCCGTTGAGCTTCTTGCCGACTTTGTCCAGCTCGCCGCCGAACGCCGCCGTTATCTCGGCCGCTTCGATACCGGCCAGTTTGGATTGCTGTAGAGCCTGGAGATACCCGCCGAAGGCAGCCCCCGAGAGGGAGCTGGTCGGTCCCTGCCCGGCCCGCGTCGTTCCTTGAAAGCTTTTGCTGGTACGGTCGGCGGCCGCAACTTTTTCTGCCCTGTTTAACTGTTCCGTTTCTTTGTAAAGCTTGCTTGTCGCGACAGCCTGGGCGAGGAGCGCTTTGGCGTTATCCTGCGCGGCCTTCGCTGCCTTCGCGTCCTCGACGCTCGTTCCCTTAAGAGAATCCTGCAACTCCTTGAGCTGCGCGGCCGCTCGCCCAGCGGCCAACGATGCGTCGTCTAGCTCGCGGCGCATAATATCTCCACCGACGCCTCGGGCAACGAGGTCGGAGAGTTCCTTTACGGTGTTGTTGAAGGATTTGAGATTGGCTTGGGCCTGCGCGATCTCGGCCCTAATCTGAATGCTGACATCGTCTGCCATGGCGCGCTTTACCGTTCCCTACATATTGTTCACGAACGCGCCTGGGATTTGGCCCATCAGATCTCCAATCCCACTCGGGTCATTCTGGTCTCTGGACTCGGTGACTTTCACCGCGTCCGTCTTTTTCTTCGAATCGCCCCCATGGACGTATTTCAATATCTCGTGCGTCGGAGGCCACTCGTTCCAATATTTGAACAAGGCCAGGACGTCCAACATCTCCATCTCCCTGATTTGGTCCGGTGTGTAATGGCACACCGTCATCAGTCGGCAGTAGATGAACTCGAAATCTACTCGGCCGCCCCCGCTGGGGGCTCCGCTTCCCCCGGAGTTTTGTTCTCCAGGAACCCACCGAGACGAAGCACGGCGCCCATGGCCGCTGCGACTTGGTCGGTTGTCGCTTCAAAATCTCGGATTTTTTCCGAATCTTCCGGGTAGTCGCGACCTAGAGCAATTTTAACAATGGCGATTGAAAGGGGCATCGTGCTGCCGCCGGCCATGAGGATGGGTTCGATGTCTTCGACCTGTCCCAACGTAAGCGGGCGGATGCTCCACTCTTTGTCGCCGAGGGTGATGGTGATTGGCTTTGCGCGCATAAAAGAAAAGTCCTTTTTGGATTGTTGCTGCTTCGGTTAAATTATGACCCACTGATCCATTATGAGATCTCGGGGAAGCTCATCGTCATGACGTTGCCCGAGCTGTCCGCGAAGAAGCCGAATTCGAAATCGGGCATCACGAAGTCTTCGAGTTTGGTCGCGAGGCTAAAGCTGTTCGAGGTCGCGTTGTGGATCTTCACGACGAACGGCTTGCTCAGATAGGTCGTGTAGAGGGCCATCTGGAAGCTTGGCTGAGTGCCGAGCAACTGATTGCTCACGACAATCTTCTGCGTGGTAGCAGTCGCGGTCGTGTAGCCGTAATTGATGAGAACCGCCGTTCCCGTGTCGGCCGCAGCGAACGTGTAGATGCCCGTGGCAACGACAACGGAGTATTGCCCCGTGGTTGGCGCGCTGGCGACTTTCGTGAGGGGAAGGCCCGTCGCAAGGTTCGTCACGCCGAAGTCATCGACAAAAGTTGCGGCGTGGGAGACGGTGATCTGGAAGGGGGTCGTCGGGATAGATCCCGCTTCCTGATAGGCGACGGTGTACTGACCGGCCACCGGGTTGATGCCGAAAAACAGGTTCGCGTATGCCAAGCCACTGATCGAGGCGACTTTCGCCTTGCCCGTTGCCTTAATGGTGCCGCGTGCCGTGGCGACGGGGAACTGGAACTGACCATACAGCTCCTTTTGGTTCGCCTTGACGTCGATCGTCACCTCTTGAAGAAGTCCGAATGGGGTGGGGGTCGTATTTGCGACATCGATCCGCGCGGCCATAAGGACGCCCGAGCCAAACGAGTAAACAGCCATAGCTTAAAGCTCCTTGATGAGTGCGGCGAGCCGCGTTTTCAAATCGTCTTTTGCGTGGTGCAAAAGGTTCCACGTTTGAACGTCTTGACCGAGCGCTGTTCCGACGAAAGAGTCCTGGAACCAGCGTTCAATCGAATCATGCACCCGCGCGACAATTGGGTTGACTTGCGGCTTCGGGGCGGCCGGCGGCGCGGGAATAGGCGCGGGCGGCGCGGGAATAGGCGCGGACGGCGCAGTAGCCGTCGTAACAGCCGTCGTGGGGGCCGGGGTAGGAGTGGCGGGGGCCTGCCCCGTTGTAACTTCCGAAACCATTAAAATTCACCTACGGTAGTGTAACTAGAACCGGGACGACGATCATGCCGTCTCCGTCGAGATCGCCGGGAACCTTCAAAACGGTCCCGCGAATCTGGCAGTTGTATGCCGCGCCGCCGAGGGTGTTTCGGCCGATCGCGGCGTCGGACCCGGTGGGGACCATTGCCAAATCGAGGGCATCCAAGATAGAATCCTGTAGAGGGGCGTCAGAAGTAACAGCGTCTGGCGCCCCCGTATAGATGTATAACCTAAAAGGTATGGTTCGTCTAGGGTGGGCTCCGTTGTGCCATTCGTACTTCTCCATGCCGCCTTCAAAGACAAAGCAGCACGGCCGAATGGTGGCGTCCGTGATCATCTTGAGCCGTGTTGAGACGGGCGTAGCCCACGCGTAAGCATTGTTGACTAAAGCGGTAAGGGCGACGGCTGCGGCTTGGCGGCTCATATCGACCTCAATTCTGCATCGAAATACTTCGCCATCTCGTCGAGAAAGGCCGCCTGCAACTCGGCGACAATCTGACCGCGCATGTCTTCCAGTGTGCTGCGCAGGTAAGACCGCTCGGGGATAGGAATGGCGTGCGCCTGCGCGGAGGCATGGAAGGTGCCGTCCTGGAATAGAAGGCTGCGGGCCGTAACCGGCAGCGTGACCCGGCGGGTGCTTACGGTGCCGCCGTATTCGTGGACACCCGCATAAGGCACGTCTGGGCCGCCGGCCGATATTGTCGCCGTGACCGAATCAGTGTCGTCGGTGACTTCATACTTGACCGAATCACCCAACCTGCCGGTCACGCGATTCAGAACCGCGCCATTCAGTTTGTTGAAGACGATTTCATCCCATAGCTTCAAGGCTATGTTGTCCATCTTCCTCATCATGAAATCATGAACTTCGTCGGGAAGATCCTCGAATAGCCGCTGCAAATTGTCGACCCCAAAGATGTCGACGGTGATGGCGTTGTCGCTCACGGCGTCACCGTGGCGCGGAACAGTTCGAGAGTTTCCCGGATGAAGGACGAAACAGTGTTGGAGGCGAAAGTGACAGTCTCCTGGCCGCCGAGGGATTTCGATTGGTATCCCTTGTTGGTCCGGTAGTTGTAGCGATCGGCGACAAGCTCTGTGCAGGCTTCCGCAAGAGCCGCCGGGACGTATCCGTAGGAAATGGCAACGCTAGCCCCAGCGTCCGCTGCGTTGAATGTGTAGACGCCAGCCGCGACGGAATACTGGCCGACTGCGGGCGCCGAGGCGACTTTCGTGAGCGCCGCGCCGCTGGCGTAGGCCACGTAAACGTCTGACGCCCAGCGGCCGTTCGGCTGTGTTACGGTAATCTGGAATGGCGTGGCCGGGACAACCCACTGCTCGCCGCTGATCTGGTATCCCGCCGTGTAGCTGATCGTGATGCCGTGTCGGTAAAAACTTGGGTGGCATCCGATATAGAGGAACGTTGGGCGTCCCGGCGGGTATGGGTCAACCTGCTCAAGAGACCATCCGGAGGTGCCGGGCGTCGTCGCGGGAAGCGCGACGGCACCGTCGATAGACACAGACATGACGGAGATGACGGGCCAGCGGCGCAGCAGCAATCCTTGGTGATACTGGATGGCGTCGCGGACCTCGTTGTAGGTCGCGGGAAGAATCGATTGGCGCCCAAGAAGGGCGAGGATTTTCCCGCTCATGCTGGTGATGAGGGACGACAAAGTCGCGTCGTCCGCCGTCGAGGTTATGCCCAACCACGTCTTTACGGTAGATAGATCGGTTAGATCGTTGGGCGACGCCACGGATTATTCCTTAGCGAAAGGAAATTCGGGAGCCAGCTCGTGCTCGTACTCCGCGTCGGCGACGAGCTTGTCGTCGGCGGCGAATTCGGCGGCCTTGTCAGCCTCGCGATCGGCGAAGAATTTATGACCGGCGGCGCGCAGCTCGGGGCCTTTCAGAGAGGGGAGAACCTTGAATCCGGTGGCCTTCAAGAACTTCTTGAGGTCGGGGAAGGTCATCGTGTCGACGTCTGCATCGGTTAGGGATCCGGGATCGAAGGGGGCATTTTCTGCCTCTTCGGGCGCATCGGGCTCAACCGGGGGAGTGAACTCACCTGGAAGGCTCTCGTCCGGCGGCGTTGAGGCGGTCAACCGATCGCGAAGCTCGTCTGCGGTAAGGCCCTGTAGAACCGCAATCGTGCGCTTCAACGCCTCGGCGTAGAGTTGGGAATAGGTCATATCGGAAAGTGCGGGGAGCGCCTCAAGGCCGGCGGGGCGCTTGAATCCGTGGGACAGGCACATTCCGAGTTCGGAGGGGAGCACCCAGGCTTCGCCTTTCTCATCCGGCACAATGGAGCGGCCGTTGAGGGACATAGAGCCGAACCCTTTGGGGGCGATGACTTTTTCAAAACCGTGCATAAAATCTTGTCCTGTTGCGTTGCTGGGGGAGGCAGAGCCGAGCTACCCCGGCTCTGTATTTCATCGATCGCGGCTGGATTAGCCGTTGGCGATATTGGTGATCGCGGCGAAGGCGAAGGGCGCGTAGTTCTGCAACACTTCGTCGGCGTACACGCCATACTCGTACCGGCGCGAACGGAGCGGCCATTCGATCTGGTAATAGTCCTGACGGGTGCGGACCTGGAGGACGTTGCCGACACCCGACACCGGATACGGAATGCTCTTCGAGGTGAAGAGGACCGTGCCCGCTGGCATGTTCGGATGGACCTTGATGTCCACAACCGAGCCGCCCTGCATCGAGAACCGGTTCAGGTAGGTGCGGACCATGATGCCGCCGCCGATCGCGTCCTGAACGGTTTCGAAGACGAAGCGCTGCGCGGAGGTCGAACCACCTTGCAGAATCTTCTTCGAGATGTTCAGGGCTTCCTGCGAGTTGACCCACATGGTATCGGGGCCGAGACGGTACGTGTCCCACATCGTTTTCAGAACGGCGTCGATTTCGGCGATGCCACCCGATCCATCTGCGGTCAGCGGAGTTCCAATGCCCGCCGTGCCCGTGGCCATCGTGTAGATGGTTGAGCCGAGGGTCTGGGAAATGCCGCTCGCCAGGGTATTGCCGGCGCCGCCATTCACTTGATAGATTTGGCTCAGGATGCCGTCGAAGGACAGCGAGTTCCGGCTGTAGTCGGCGTTGAACGCCGTGCCGAGAACAACGACGCCAGGAGCAACCGCAGTGCCGGTTCCGACCGCAGTGGTGATCAGAGCCGAGTTGGTCGTGACAATCGCGCCGAGGACTGCGCCCGCGTAGGTCGCGCCCCAGAACACGGCGTAGGCCACTGCACCGGCGGTCGCCGGCCAGGAAGCCGAGACCGAGTTGGTGGAACCGCCGCCCGCCGTCGCAACGCTGACGTCTGCGGAAGCTTGGCTCGATCCACCGTTGATCACATCGGTCGAACCATCGATGTTCGTCCGGGTGAACTGGCCTTGGACGCCGCCGTTGAGCGACGCGGCAAGGTAGCCTTCGAGGGTCAACGCCACGACACCGACATGGACGGTCGTGCCGGAGGCAATCGCGCCACTGGTTGTCGAGGTGGAGATCGCGACAGTGCCGACCTGGCCGAGGGCCAATCCGGAGTTACCGCCGAGGATCATGGCCTCTTCGATGAGCATCAGGGATTCGAGGCCGGTCTTGGCGCCGATGGCGCGGACGTCGTCGAAGCCTTGGCCAGCGTAGGTCGCTTCGAAATCGACGTTGGTTTCGATGCCGAGACCCTTGTAGGAGGCAATGTAGTTGAAGACGTTGACGGTCTGGGTCGAGTTACGATTGCCAGCCGACACACCGCCGCGCACACCGGCCATATTGACACCGGTCACTGCACGCCAGTTCGCCTGAATGCCGCCCTTGCCCGAGACGCGAGGAATCGAGTTGCGGAGGGGAGTCAGAACGGGATAGAGGAATTTCGCGCCGGCTTCCAGGTCGTAGTAGGTAAGGCCAGAGGTGGCCGTTCCGGACTGAGCGAAGGAGCTGGCTTTTCCGAGGGCCGCGTCCGGAGCGGACTGGGCCTTTTTGAGTGCTTCGATGGCCGCAGCAGCGGCCTCGGCGGGAGACATAGTCATGGTGAATTACTTCCGTGTTGGGGATGGGTTTCTAGGTTTGGCTCCTGCGTTGTGCCCGTCCCCGGACGCCGGATGATATAGAAGTTGAGGTCTAGTAGCCGTCCCCGGCACCGACCCCGATATTAGAAATTAGCCGCCAAAAGCCATTGGCTTCTGTTGGGCCTTTTTAAAATGGTACATCGCCGCAAATTCCGGATCGCTGACGATTTTGTGCGCAATTTCGCGATCGTCGGCCTCTTCCTGCGCGGACTTCTCAACAGCTCCGGCGCGACCCTGCAAGGGCAGCGGAAGGGGCTGTTCTTCGATATTCTTGACCTTCTCAAGGAGGGTCAGCAGAAGCCCGTTCTGCGATTCGAATTTCTTGGTGAACACCTCAATTTGGAGGCGGGCGAGCCGCAGCTCCTCGGGAACTGACTTCGCCAGCTCGGCGTCGGCGGCGGCCTTGGCAACCGCTTCGTTGGCGACACGGTCGGCTTCGGCTTTCTCCAGCGCGATCCGGGCGGCTTCCACTTCGGCCGCAGCTTCTGCTTCGGCCGCAGCCTTATCGGCAGCGCGTTTGGCGAGGATCGTCTCGACCTCGGCTTCCGGAAGCAATTTGCTAACGGCTGCGAAGGCTTCGTCGGACATTCCGTCAACGCTGGCGAGAATCGACTTGACCATTTCGTCGGAAATCGCGGGACCTTCGACAATTTTGGCGGGCTCGACCGGGGTCGCGCGCTTGGCGACTTCGGCGGCGAGTTCTGCGAGCGCAGCGTCTGTTGACGCCGTCGCATCGGCAACGATCTTGGCCGCGTCGAACGCTTCGTTGTAGGCGATCATTTCCGCTTTTTTGGCGAACAGCGATCCGTCCCGATTCGACTTCCAAACTTGGTCGCCGTGCTCGTTATTCGAGGGTGTCGTGACGGATACCTTACCGGCCGCCTTTGCAGCCTCGGCTTCCGCTGCCTTCGCGAGTTCAGCAGCTTTCGCGGCTTCCTCTTCGGCTACTTTGGCGGCTTCGATCTCGGCAGCCTTCGCCAGTTCGGCGGCTTCCGCTTCCTTGGCGGCCGCAGCGGCTTTTTCGTATCCGGGGTCGGTCTCGGCTACCAGCTCGACGCGGGCCGCTTCAACGAATTCGCCCCATTTGTCGGAGCCGGCGGCTTTGGCAAGGTCGGCGGCGCGAGCCGCGATTTCTGGATTGGTCGGCATCGCGGGTTGGGCCTCTTTGATGTGAAATTTGCGCAGCTCGACGGCACCGTCGGCTTTGATCATGGAAAACGTGGCGGAGGGCAGGCAGGGAAGATCGACGAGCGACACTTCGGAGGGCTGCGCGGTGTAGCGCTGCAACCCTGTGGTCTCATCTTTCCACCGTTTGATATACGCGCCGCCCTGGCTGAAACCGGTGTAGACGCCCTCGACGACCTTGTTCCATTCGGCGTCATCGACGACCTTGGCGCAGATTTCGATCTGCTTGGCGGCATCATTGAATTCGATTTGCGTGACCTTGCCGGCCGCGACGTGCCCGTGCATGGCGCGCAGATTGCCGAGGCTCTTGCCGTCGGTCGTCTTGGCGATGTTGCCGGACCATTTCTCGTAGTAGGGCTTCGTGGTGGCGTAATCGCAGACTTCGCCGGAAGCGTCTTCGGCCTCCGCCGTGGCAATCCCGTACACAAGGCGCTTCGCTGCATCGACCTTGGTGATCGGGATGAACATCTGCAATTCAGGCATCAAAGGCTCCAAAATTATCCGTAGACGAGGTGGCCGGTGATCTTGTTGGCCTTGACAGCAAGGCCCGACAGGTGGGTCACGATGTATGAAAGGGCCGTCCCGGCCGCATAAGCCGCCCCTGTGGTGGCAATGGCGATATCACGGCGCGCGGCGCTCATCGGCGGAATAGCGACTGAAAACAAAGGAGTGTCGGTTCCAAAAACCGGCGCGGCCTTATTGTAGAACCATAGGACGATCCCGTCGTCGCTCCTGGAACTGTTAAAAATGTCGTAGGCATCCAAGGACGCAACGGCGCTCGCAGAGATGACGACCGGATTTAAGGTTCCGTCGTTTTTGACATTGAAAATCGCAGCGGCCATTGTCGGTCGATCAGCTCTCTGGTCTTATAATTCGCGCAGCCTATAGATCAGGCAACCTAGACATATACCAAATAGACGCAGCCGTCAAATAAGTGGGCTGCCGATACAAATCGGGGTGCCTGGCCACGTGATGAGGGTATCTTTGATTCCGAATGGGAAAGGAAACCCGATAAGGATGATGTTGTCTTTTCCGATAACGATGGTGGGTTCCATTCTAATATCCTTCATTCTGCGTCCTCCAACAGTTTGCGTGCGGTTTCCCCCGGCCCGTCCTGAGCCTTTGGTTTCGTGGCTGCGGGCTTGCCCGCGCCGGTCCCCTGCGGCGCCGAACCTCCGCCCGCGCCGGGCGGCTGGCTCTGGGGCATAATTCCCTCGCTGATCTTTTCCTTCATGCCATCGATGGTATTCGCGCCGATCGGCACGTACCCGAGCGCGGTGTAGACCATCGGTTGGCTGAAATCCGGATCAGGCATCGGGTCTTGGCCGATCTTCACCCGAACTTCGTTGATCGACAGGACCCCCGCCTTGACGTACCCATCGAGAATGACAGCCTGGGTACTCTCGTCGACCGAATCCTCTCCCGTGAAGGTGAATTCTACATCTGGGGCATGTAATTCATCCTGCACCACACCGTCGATCAATTCCTTGATCCACGCCATGATAGGGACGAGACCTTCTTCCTCGGCCTGGGCCTTTTGGGTTTGGGACGCTGCGCGATTTACTTGCTTGATCAGGGCCTGATTCGAAACCGAGAACGCGAAGCAGACGAGCCGCGCCAGCCAGTCGTCAAACTCGGCTTTCAGGTCCGGCTCTTTGGTCTGGATAAAGGTCTTCGCGACGCCGCCGGGGACAAACTTGGCCTTGCGGCGCTTGGCGTCGTCACCCTCGAAATACGCGTCCCAATACTTCTGATAGACGGCGATCTGGTCGGGGGTCCAATTGTCCGGAACGCCAATCAGCGAATCCGGGATGTTCCCCTCGGTGAAATAAGCCGTTGTGAAGCTCTGCCGGCGGAGGGCCATTGTAACGGTGGCGACGATCTGCTCCACGGGGGAGTAGCCGTACACCGTATTGACCCTGACGTTGCGAGGCTTATAGATCAAATCCCGTAACGAGTAGTCGAGTGCGGGGTATCCTTTAAGGATTTGTTGATACGCGACAGGGTAAATCATCCCACGACCGCGCTTATACGGACGCGGGGTCCTGCCGAAATTGTCGATTACTGGCTTGATCGTGGCCCCGTCGATGGGAAGCAGCTCGATCAATTGTCCCGCGCGATTACGTTGCTTGTAAAGGGTCGGCGCGTCGATAACAAAGAGGTCTTCTAGCAAAATGCCGAGCCACTCGGAGAACGTGTGGTATCCGTCCGGCTTTTTGAAGAAGTCTGTGACGGTTTTGATTTGGGAATCAACATTCTTCCTGGTGTGGCGATCCTTGGGCTGCACGCTCCAACGGAGGCGCTTCGCCTGGTCCTTGCGGGTCTCGATGACGAGGCGCAGAAGGTCCCAACTATCGGCCATCGCCCGCAAAGTGGGGAAATCGAGGCCCTTGTAGACACGCGCGGTCGTGTTGAGGTTATAGCCGGAAGGGAAATCGAATTGGCGCCCGTCGACGCCCTCGGGGGCGATCGGGACAAGCGGCTGTAGGGGACCGAACCAGGCTGATCCGGGAACCTCTTTCGGGGCTGCTGCCTTGGAGTCGCCATAGGTGACTGTCACGTCATAAGGCGTCTGGGTCGTCAGATAGGTCCCGGTTCGTCCGGCGCGAGTCGGTGCGGATGCCACAGTTTAGACGACGCCCCCGCTAAGGCTGTGGGTCCAAGAGTTCCCAGTAAAGGTGACAACGACCCCGAGATCGGTATCGAGGTAGGTCTGCTTCTTCGCGGGATGCACGGGACGTTGGGCTGTCGTGCCTACGCGAGCGAACGGCCCAGCGACATTCACCCAACCGTTCGCTTCAAGGACGAGGCCATCGAAGGTCGGGACGTCAATCGTTGACCCTACGGCGCACTTATAGTGGCGCCCGTTTGCCGTCGTATCGATATGGGAGCCGTCGTCGGGCGGCGTAAGGCGCATATTTGGCATTTTGGGAGACTCCTCTTCCTTTTCATACACCTATTAGATAGCGCTGTCTAGTATGGGGTCTTTTCCTTTCCCTTCCGCCATATCCTCGGTCAGCCGGCGGTAGAACTCGATGATCCCGGTGCCGTCGGCGGCGCCCAAAAGCTCCGTGAAGGCCCACACGAAGGCGTCGGCGTGGTCGGGGCTGTCCTGCCCCTGATATCCGGCCGAGCTGAACGCGCATAGCTGGTCTTCGAGCTTTCCGAACTTGCCGGCGTGGTGAATGCGGCCGGCCTCCGCGTGCGCGGCGATCGGCTCGGCCCGAACGACTTTGCCTCGCGACGCGCTCACCATTTTGATGTTGACGTTCGGATCCACGGCGAGAATCGTGGCGCGCACCAACTCGCCGCCGAAGTTGCTTTCCGCGATGATCGCGTCGGCCTGATATTGATAGTAGGCAGAGACCGCTTTGATCGCCCACTCGCGCGGCGACGCGCGCAATGAGTAATCAGCCAGAAGGTATCCGTGGCCATTCATTCCTTTGGCCGCGACAACGATGCCGATCTCGTCGGCGCTCAGGTCTTCCTCGCTCTTGGCGCCAGACGGATCGACCGCGACGACGACGCGCTGCCGATCGGAGACCGGGATATCCGAAAGCTCGCATCGGTTGCGATCGATGGCCTCGTAGGACCAAAGCGCGCCGGCGACCTCGTCAACGTAGACGCCTTCATAGAACCGCTTTTTCTGCTTCTCTGGCATATAGGCGAGGGTGTCGAGAAACTCCTTTGAAAGGTTGTGGGCGTTGTCGACCGGATTGAGAAAGGCGCGCCCGTAGGCTTCTGGGTTCCTAAGTGAAAGGTTTGTCGAAGGATCGACCCCCAGCCCAAACAGCTTGTTTGTCCAGTGCGACTTACCGGTTGGGTTCAAATCAGCATAGAAGCGCTGCTGGATTTTTGGGTGAACCTGGGCGAGACGGGTCGTCGCGATCAAATAGGAAGCGTAGGGAATCTGCGACGTTTCGTTTGTGAAAATCGTGCTGAATTCCGTTCCGAGAATCTTCTCGACGCGCTCCTTGTCGTCGAGGCCGCCAACCCAAATCTGAGAATCGTTGGGAAGGACGAAATATCCTTCCTGGCGTCTCTCTTCTAGCTTCACGCCGGGGAAGCAGATGCGCATGACGTCGGGCAGCGTGCCGAGCGATATGGTGGCGCGCGCCGCGTTGCCGCGAAACCGGAGAATGGCGTGACGGCTGCCTTCGGCCTTCAACGCCCGGACCATGATGGCGCGCACGACGAGGAACGTCTTGCCGCTACGAGTTCCGCCGACGAGATTGCAATAGCGCTTCGTCGGGTCCGACAGAACAGCCCATGCTTTTTGCTGATTCTCGCTCAAGAGAACCTCGCCCGGCATGAGGGGTGGCTTTTTACCGGCGTCGAGCAGCCCGCGAATCACGGCCAGCCGCTCGGGGGACTGCCGTCCTCCGATCACGCGCATTTTCGAAAGTTCTGGAAGTTTGTGATCTTCCACGATCAGACATTCCGATCGTCAACACCGACATACTGAATGGGGATTCCTTCACCCCTCGTCTTTTCATCCAGCCCGTAGGCCACTCGTTCGAGACCCTGATGCCGGGTCATGATTCGGGAGATCGTTTCGGCGACGTCGGAGATATTCTGACGTGCTCCCATCAAAGGAGCCTCGACCAATTCCCCTTGTGCGTTCTCAATCACGATTGGTTTGCCATCGAGCACGGCTTGGAGGCGGTCCATCATGGTCCGCAACATGCCGCTAAGGCGGCGCAGATCGCCGCGATGACCTTGCACAGCGGCGACGGCGGCTGCGGCCGCCCCCTGGATCATAATTTCCTGCTCTTGCGCGTACTTGGTGCTGGTCGGCGGGATGCCGTGGCCGGCGCCGACGGGCCGATTCTCTTTGTATTCGGTCAGGTGCTGCTCGGCGAGCCGATTTTGGACCGCGATATTGAAGCGGTCTTTAAGGTCTTGCTGCCACCCATGCTTGGCGGCATACCGGCTGAGAATATTTTCAGTGGTCCCGATGCGCTGGGCTATGATAGCTGTGGAGTAGGCCCCGGTGCGCCAAAGTTGCTTGCCGTAGATCCAATTGACCTTATTGCGCTTTTCAACCTTGGGGACGACGGTTAATTCTGTGCTAGCCATTGGGACCTGTAATTATGAATCGTATGAAATGTAGAAAACCGCTTGCCTATCCTGGCCCTGACCAACGATCCGCATCTTGACGCGATCGGCCGATACCTTGGGCCATTTTAAAAGATGCTCGGCCCAATCGTAAGGCGCGCATCCGGACGCGACCGCCTTGTCGTGGACTTGCTTCACCTTTGGATGGGCTTCTTCTGGGGTGACGTGCGATCGGTACCGAAGTAACTCGACCGCGTTGTCCATGATGCGCTCGGCCTTACCATTGCGCATATGGTCCAGGTCCACCAAACAGGCGTGTGGAACCATAGGGTAAGCGAAATTAAAGGCGTCCGAGTCGGTCATCGGGACGCATGGAAATAATACACGGCTGGATCGCTCACTTTTGCGCCCAGGTGTGTAAGCCTCACCGACATTAGCTCGCAGTCTATGTATCCTTTTGATTTCGCGAATTTTTCTGCCTTTTCCAAGGTCGGCACGAAAGATCCCTCAAATTTCGATACCTTGATACGGAAGGTCATCGTCTCCGCGTCGTTAATCGGCTCGTAGATTACCGTCGGGACGGGTGGCGGTGGCGGCTCCGGGGGCAGAAAATGGCCCTTTAAAAGGTTCGTCCAATCAGGAAATGTCATCATTTCGTTTGTCCTCGTTGCGAGAGGGGTGCTGGCGGGGATGCCCAATAGATCGTTTCTGTATTATGGGAACTTGGGATCTTGCCGCGTCCCCGCCAGCTCCATACCCTTATAGACTATGATCTAAGACGGGTCAAGGAATGCTTGAAAAATAAGGGGCCGCCGTTTAAGGCAGCCCCCTGTTTCGGTTTCCACTTAGCCTTGCGGCGTATCCCGCATCACGCGTTGACCGGCCCTACGACCGGCGGGGGAGCGCTTTTCACAACCGAGCTATCACTCCAATGTCCCCAGGGGATTTGCGCGAGCGCAGTGATCGTTGCCTGTGGCGCACATTTAGAGGGCGGCTAGGATTTTAGACCTAGCCGCCCCTGCCCCTCGTTTTCTCACCTGAGCGGGACTACCCCAGGGCAACACCCTATCCGGGAGGGAAAAGGACAAACCTTCACCGGCGGGCTGAGATCATCCGGGGCTCCGTAAGATAGGGACGCCATCCGGGAAGTGCAATCTTGACGTGTATCACGCCTTATAGACCGCGTCAACTATTTCATGGGGGTGGCCGTCTTTCCGGCCTGCCATCGGTTTATCAGCCTTTCAACTGATCGATCTCCCATGGGAGAGTCCGCTACTTATTCGCGGCCTTGGGGCACCCAACCGAAACCCTCGCCTTCCCTACCTAATAGATGTTTAACCTATTGTCAATTATAAAAATCCGAGCACGTCAGCGACGATCGGATCCCTCTGCACGTCTTTCCTGTCCAATCGGATGACGGGATACCCGTGGTCCTCGAAGCGCTGGAGCGCCTCGCCGAGCCCGCTGCGCGCGCCGAGGTCTGATTGCTCCGTGTCTCCGGTGATGGTCATCGAGGACCCTTCGCCGAGGCGCGTCACAACCATCTTGATTTGGGAGAGCGTCGCGTTCTGCATTTCGTCGGCGACGATCGCCGCCTTGCGCAGGGTCCGGCCCCGCATCATGCCGATCGGGATTATTTCAAGCATCCCGTCGCGAAACCATCCTTCGATTGTCCGGGTGGCGTTGGAGCCTCCGCCGATCTTGTTGGAAAGTTCGTCCATAAGCGGCTGGAGGTATCCGGCGAGCTTCTCGCGCACGGTGCCGGGGAGCGCTCCGATGTCCTCGTCCGCCGGAACGGCGGGGCGGCAGAACACCATCTTGTCAACTTGCTTGGAGAGGAAGAGATCGGCGGCGCGATCGACCGCAAGGAGGGTTTTACCGGTGCCGGCGGGGCCGCAGGCGAACACAAGACGGTTCTCGGCGAGGGCGGCTTTTAATTGGCGCTGACCCTCTGATTTTGGGTGAAAATATGCGATTTTTTGTGAAAAAGGCTCTTTGGCCGTGTTGTTTTTGGTGTATTTTTCGACTTTTTGTGAAAAATCCTCCCTATTTTGGTTCTGAGCTAACGTTTTTCGACGGTCCCGACGATTCTGTCGGGCTCCGGATCCTGCCATTGAGGCACTCCCTAGAACTTAGACCGGGTATCCTACAACCCGGCCCACAATGCTTGATTTGACGGGTGATGTCAAATTACGGCTGCGCTTCCGCCTCGGCCAAAAGTGCGCTCTCCGCCAAACTAATCCAATATTTCCGAGTCTGTAGGTTAGTCGCAAACCATGCCTGCTGTGCAGCGTACGTGCCCCGCAGTCCCAAGTCCCGACAGAACATCTCTAATGCTTTGTCGGTGATAAGGTAACTTTGGTTCTTGTCGACGAACCGGTCCATAGATCCGATCATCTTGATCGCGACGGCCGCGACTTGAACCAGCTCGACGCGCAGATCGGCCTCTGACCGCTTGGATCGCTTCTGCTTCACGATGTCCCAGACCTCGTCAACTTCTTCGGCGAGAACCGCGTATGCCTCGTGAAGGCTGGCATATTTGCCGCCGTGGACCTTGGCGCGATTGAGTTCAGCGAGAACCTCGGCGATCGCGTCTGGGGCCGCAATGACTTCGCTCACAACGCCGCCAGTAGCATGTAGCAGATAGTCGCTCATGACCTCACCTCGGGCTTCGGGGCCGGCTGCGGCAGCACCACATACGACACCCACGGCCATCCTTCCGCCTCAACTCGAAGACCAACGAGCGGCCCTTGGTGAGTGTAGGCATTCCATGTCGGCTTGATCTTCTTGGTGGTTTTAAACGGGGGCATTGGTCCTCCTATTTTGCGAGTGGGTGGCTTAGAACGGGCACGTAGGCCCCTTTAAGACCGGAGTTGTAGAGACGCCGCCTAGCCTCTTCGCCATATGCGACAAGGCAGCTCGGGGCGCCGGCGTTCGCCTTCGCGCGGCGGCCGTCCGGATAGTGGAAGTGCAGGCGTCCTTCGAAGAACATGACTGCCTTGGCGGTCGCCGAATTCCACACGGAGTCGAAGAAGTATTTGGTCTCGGTGCGCGCGAAGATAAGCGCGATGCCATTGCCATGAGCCGACATCCTCGCTAGCCATTCGGCGGCCTCGCGCCCATATGGCGGGTTGCACCAAACGAAGTGTTGCCACCAAACGGCTTCAAGACCGTTTTCTGGCAAGCAGATATGGCGCTTCGCGGTGGGCCACGGGCGCGGCTCGGGCGCAGCGCAGGGGTCCAGATCGAAGGGTCCTAGCGCCTCGATGATCTCGGGCGGTGTCAGCCACGTCGTCGTTTTGGCCTTGGCCGACTGATGGCTGCCCATGGTTCGCTTCTTAGCCAACGAACAGGTTCCAATCTTCTGCGAGCACGTCGGTCTGCGAGGCAAGCCACGGCACGAGTGCGCCTGTCACCGTGGACATATAAATATATGGCAAACCCATCTTGGAATGAGCGTCTGGAACTTGTAGGGCAATCCACATGCCTTTTCCGTTCCAGCCCTCGCGGGCCACTCGATTACCATCCTTCAATAGTTCTAACGCTTCGCCAAAATTCATCATTTACTCCTGTTGGTTAGAGAACCTTCTCCAGTTCCCGGATCGCTTCCTTGATCTGATCTTGCTCCTTGAACTTATCGAGCTTGCAGGAGTGAAGCATGTTCTCGAACACGGAGATGTCGGTGGGCTTGCAGGGACGAAACCGGGTTGAAACATAAGCAGATTCAGCCCCTGTCAAAGGGTTGTCAGGCAGGTGTATCTCTTGCAATCTAACCCCCGCCCCTCCTCCAAAATCGACGACCTCACGAACAGTGTAGACCTGCCCTAGCGTTAATCTGTCGAGGTGATTGTTCCCGCGTCCTAGAATCGGACGATTGTTGATGCACGCGACTAGCGCGCCTGGCTCCAAGATGCTCATCCTGCAATCCTCCGCTGTCTCAAAAGGGGATGTATTTCAATCGAAACGGCATATCCGCCATCATCTCGTGCATGGGCGTCCAGTCGTCGAAGACCTCCCACTGCCCGGCGCGCAACGTGTAATGGCGCACACGTTTGCCGTCGAAAACAAGGGTCATGGAGAGACCATAGGAGTGGGGGTTCTGGCGGGCTCGCACTAAGGCGCGGGTTTCCCTGTTCTGGTACAGACGAAGGTCTTCATGCCCCTCCATGGACGACCTCCTGCATCTCCGCTTGGAGCGCTCGATAGGCATTACTCCATGCGCCATTGAGCGCGATCATCGTCTCTTTGGTGAAGTGCTGAATGATCGCTTCCTTGGCTGCCTCTTCGAGTTCGGTGGCCTTGTCGTTCAAGGCGTTCGACTTGGCGTAGAGGGCGCCGCAACCGGCGGTGCGCGCGGCTGCGCGCAGCTTTTCACTGAGTTCGGTGAAGGCCATTACTGGGGCCTCCTCTTTCTCTTCCATCCGATGTCGAGGCATTTGCATACCGCAACAAGCAGGACAAAAAGGTTGACGGCTAGAATGACCGAAACGACAGCGAGGAAAATGTTCAATGGCCATCTCCGCTCACCAACTCAATGCTCAGGATGCAGTAATCCTGGCCGAGCGCCCCGCCGGATAGGGCGCATGGGTACTCATTGGATGTCACATAGGTTATCCGGACTAGCGTCTGCCGTCCCGTGAAGCATCCCGCCTCCTGATCGTATTCTTGCAGAAGTATTTCATCCCCGGTCCGGTAATCCCGATCGGAGATTTTGCGGATCTCATGCTTCTTCCGGCCTGCAAGAATTTGCTCGTAAAGGTGTGGCCATGATTTGACGACGTGCGTGGTCATTGGCCGGCCTCGTCGGGGTTGGCGACGCGGCGCACGTTGACGGCCATGTCGGGCTCTACGACCGCGACGCGGGTGTATATGCTAAACGCGACGTTGTGCTTTTCGACTAGACGCTTTGCTTCGTCCTCGGCATCCTTGTATGTATCGCGTTCGCAGGACGGGTCATCGGTGTACCCCTTTCGGACGGTAGCGACGATGTAGCGCTTGCCAGCGTCGGGATCGGTCTTCACGGGTTCGCTTTTATACGGGGGTGGCGGCGGCCAGAAAATTCCCATCTTGGAACTCCTTTCTTTTAGGTTGCGGTTTTGGATGCGGCCTCGGGACGAGGTAGCCGTTGCTGCCAACTCGTCGCGTTTCAGGAAATGGGGTGGAGAATTCCTCGAATTGGGATTCTCCGTAATATGAATCCAATGCGGCGCGCAGGGCGTCGCGATTGATGCTGCGAATATCCAGCTCGGGAGGATCGGCGGCGAGAAGCTCTTGCTGGCGAGCATGGAACGCCTGCTCCATGATCTCGATGGCCTCGTCGTTGGGGCGCCTACTCATCGTCCATCCCTGCGTGAAAATCTTTTTTCGAGGGCATCGCGGATGAGTAGACCAATGAGCGCGTCGAACGCCTCTGGCGTTAGAGTAAATCCCGTCTTCACCCCCTCCTTGCTCTTGAACATGAAAGCTGGATGCCCTCCTTCGGAGTGACCGAAGAAAACGATTCTGCCGTCGGGGAATTCGACTTGACGTCCGCGCACCTCGGTCATAGGCGCACCTGCGGCAGGACGACGTAGGACCACCACTCGATCCAGTCGCCGCACGGGCCGTCACGCCTGACGTAGGCTACAATCGGCGAGTCGAAGGAGATGAGGCCATACCAAGGGAGGCGGACCTTATTCATCGCCCCTCCGGTACGCTGCCTAAATCCGGCCTCTCGACCACCTGCCTGGGATTGGCCAGGACGGTCTTTATAACGTCGAGGTTGTCGGCAATCCGCTTCAAGGAGATCGCGATCGAGGCGACGGCGCCGGTCAGATCGAGGGGATGAATATCGGGCTCGATCCGATCGACGGTAGCGATATAGAGGTCGGGGTCGCTCACCGGCCCGCTCCCGCCAGCTTATGGGCGGCCTTCCGCTCGCGCTTGCCGAGGACTTCGAACTTCAATGGACGAAGCCCCGCCTCGATCCGCAGATAGCGTTGAAGCTGGCGCAGGCCGCGCGGGTGTTTCAGGCGGTACGTGGCGGCTGCCGCCGGGCCGGTTTCGAAAGCGAGGAGGGCGCGGTGTTTAGGCGGCTTGATCTGTGAGCGCGCATTGTTCACGCCCCAGAACGCCGCGCGCATGTATTCGATAAGGCCCATGGCTTGGTTGGACAATTTTTTCAAGTATGGCTCCTTTTTTAATTCCGGGTTGCGACCGGAAAGCATTGCGCGAGAACGACCCTATCTACAGCGTTAAGGGTGTCGCGCGCTTTCTCGCAGGCGGATAGGTCTGCGAATTGCACGGGCGTCGCTGCCCCTGTGTGATAGGACAATATGAGAATAATCAGCACGTAGGCCATATCGGTCCTTTCAAAAATGCGCCCCTGTTGCGTCAGGGCATATCCTCTTAGATCACACGTCTATAATGGTGTCAAGATAGATTCTGCGATCTATTATGGGGTCGCTCGGCCGTTCCGCGTATTCGCTTATTGCGGTACGATCTGCACCCCAACTATCCCGCCGCCCGAACCGAGTGTTTCATAGACCTTGAAGCTGGTTCCAGTAATGCCGGGGAAAACGACATAATTCGCGGCGACGGGAGGGTTTGCCGCCGCAACGAATCCGGTAACACTGGCGCTTGGAAAGGATACCGTGGAACCGCCCGTGAACATTGTGCCGCTGGGTGTGCCATTGATATTGATGCTTCCCGCGCCGCCCTCAAAATAAACATAAACATTATAGGTCGCGAAGGGCACACCCGTTGCGCCGACATAGGCGTACCAACCACTATTTGAACCGCCATAGGCAAACAGAGCGCTGCTATAGAGATCACCATTTCCAAGGGCGTTCGTGGTGAAATTGTAGCCGCCAAAGCCCCAGTGCCCACCACTACCGTTTGCGCCCCATGCGACGGCCATACCGGGGACTGTGTTGCCGCCGCTGTCTTTTACCGTCGCGAGATTTCCGCTGAGTGGATTTGCGCTAGTATTGTTCCAATTGCTTTGCGGGACTACGCCTGCCAAGGCAGTCGCCGGGATAGGTATCCCATCCATGGAAAAATCAATGCCAACGGGCAATTTCGAAACCGGAAGCGAGTAAGCCCTAACCCAATCCACATCGAGATGCGAATTGTTCACCGCGCCGGACAGGGGCCAGCCGCCGCCCAGAGCATAATCCACCATCATGTAAAATGGGCTGGTCATGTGGCTTGTCGGCGTGGCGATTTGATTGGTTTGGACGCCGTCAATGTACCATGTGATGGAATCTGGCCGGACAAGAATGCCGTAATTATGAAAGGCCGACCAAGGCGCGGTCGAGTCGGGCATCGGAGTTTGCGGCTTATAAAGGTAGGGCAATGTCAGGTCTTGCGAACCATCAACGTTCCAGTTGTGCGAAGCTTGCTGTACAACGCCAGGGACTTGATCATGCGCAACGCCGTACCATTCGAAGACGTCGAGTTCCTCTCCAGGGAGACCATTCTTTATCGCAGGAATGCCGCCCGTCTGCCCCAACCAGAATGCGGGCCATGAGCCCGAAGCGGAATTTGGCATCCGAGCGCGGATCTCGAAATATCCCCATTGCTGAGAAAAACCAGCGCCGGTTGTGTCCACTGAGGAGAGATTGCCCGAGTGCCAGGCTCCGCCGGAGTCGGTGAAGGCTTTATCGGAGAGGATGCCGCCAGAGACACTAAATGCCGAAGCATCCCATACCGACGCGGAGTATGCGGCCGCCGCACCATATGGCGGCCAATAATACCATGTTGCCGGAGATTTAGGCGACACCGTTGCGACGCTAAGAGTGTTGAACTCGTCCGAAAAAGTGAGGGTATAGCCGGTCAAGTCAATATCGCCGGGCGAGCAAATTGGTGCGAGCGGCGCGGCGATCGCCGGGCTAGCACAGGCGATCAACCAAAGGGCTATTAACGTGCGTGGCATTTTCATTTACTCTGCTTGCGTGAATTCGTAGACGCCGAGCGCGCGGACGTCGTTGTAGAACTGCGCGGCGAGGTGATCCCGCTGCCTAGGTGTGAGGCCGACGCCGGTGCGCTCCTCGGCGTTCTGGGCGAGCACGCGGACGACCACATTGAGGGCGCCCTGGACTTCGGCGGCGAA
>Ga0265327_10001905_pt1 | contig 24095 bp, 19 predicted proteins | sample 41621metaG_FD_202089 | JGI IMG/M metagenome (GOLD analysis project Ga0265327, IMG submission 202089) | Rhizosphere microbial communities from Carex aquatilis grown in University of Washington, Seatle, WA, United States - 4-16-21 metaG | ecosystem: Host-associated > Plants > Roots > Rhizosphere...
GGCGGGTTGGCGCTGATGCTGGGCATGTCGTGTGTGACCGCGCCGCTGCTGATCGTGCTGGCCCCCTTCATCACGCGGCTGCGGAAGGTCTTCACGCCGCTGGTCTCGGGCGTCGTCGTGCTGCTGATCGGCACGTCGTTGATCCCAACCGCCTTCTACGGCCTGGCGGCGCCACTGCGGCCCGATGCGCCGCCCTGGCTCGGGCTGGTCATTGGCGGGGTGGTCATCGCCGTCATCGTCGGCGCGCAGGCGACTGGCCGGGCCTGGGCCCGCATTGCGGGCGCGGCCCTGGGCGTGATCGCCGGGTGCATCCTGTGCGGCATGGTCGGCGGGCTGCATGCTCCCGAACCCGGCACGGGCGCGTGGTTCACGCAGCCGCGGTTCCTGCCGCACGGGTTTGCGTTCGACTGGAAGTTCGTCCCGCCATTTGCGTTCATTTACCTCGTTTCCCTGCTCGAGGCGATGGGGGACATCGCGGCCACGTCGCAACTGTCCGGCCTGCCGACCGGTGGTTCGGCGCACTGGCGGCGCCTTTCCGGCGGGGTGCTCGCGGACGGCATCACCAGCACGGCCTCGGCCCTGTTTGGCGGGTTTCCCAGCGCGACCTACGCCCAGAACAACGGGGTGATCCAGATCACCGGCGTTGCGAGCCGGCGCGTGGGTTACGTGATGGCAATCATCCTCGCGCTCCTCGGGCTCTTTCCTGCGATCGGCCGCTGGGTGACGGTCATGCCGCCCGCAGTGCTCGGGGGACTGGCCCTGATGATGTTCGGTCTCGTGGCCGTGGCGGGGGTGCGACTCCTGTTCAGCGCCGGCCTCGGCCAGCGCGAGGGTGTGATCGTGGCGCTTTCCCTCGGCATGGGGCTCGGCCTGCCTACGCAGCCTGCGCTGCTCGCCAGCCTGCCGTCCTGGCTGCACTCGCTGCTGGAGTCGGGCATCTCGGCCGGCGGCCTGACCGCTCTGCTCCTCACGCTCTTCTGGCCGGCGAAGCCTCCTGCCGCCTGATTTCTGCTCGGCAGCCTGCTGGGGCTCCCGCACGCTGCCGCTCTTCCCATGGGCACGCTCCTCGTCAAGAACATCCATACGCTCGTCACCATGAATGCCGTGCGCGCGGAGACACGCGACGCCGCGATCTTTGTCCGCGACCATGTCATCGAGCAGGTCGGGCCGACCGCGTCCCTGCCCGCCACGGCGGACGAGGTGCTCGACCTCCGCGGTCGTCACGTCGTGCTGCCCGGGCTCGTCAACACCCACCATCATTTCTACCAGACGTTGACCCGGGTGGTTCCGGCGGCGCAGGACTGCGATCTCTTCCAATGGCTGAAGACGCTTTACCCGATCTGGTCGCGGCTCACGGCCGAGGGTGTCTACGTCAGCGCGCAGATGGCGGCGGCCGAGCTGATGCTGTCCGGCTGCACGACGTCGAGCGACCACCTCTATCTTTTTCCCAACGACTGCACGCTCGACGACGAGATCCGGGCGCTGGGCGACATCGGCATGCGCTTCCACGCCTGTCGCGGCAGCATGAGCGTGGGGGAGAGCCAGGGCGGCCTGCCCCCGGACAAACTGGTTGAGAAAGAAGCCGACGTCCTGCGCGACAGCCAGCGACTCATCGGCCAATACCACGACCCGGCGCGCCACGCTATGCGCCGCATCGCGCTGGCGCCGTGCTCGCCGTTCTCGGTTTCCCGCGACCTGATGCGCGAGTCCGCGGCGCTGGCGCGTTCCCACCGGTGCGTGCGGCTGCACACGCACCTCGCGGAGAACGCCTCCGATGTGACCTACAGCCGGGAGAAGTTCGGCCTCACGCCGGGCGACTATGCGGAATCGGTCGGCTGGGTCGGTCCGGATGTCTGGCACGCGCACTGCGTGCAGCTGGATGACGCCGCCATCGCGAAATTCGGCCGCACCGGCACGGGCGTGGCCCACTGCCCGTGCAGCAACATGCGGCTCGCCAGCGGCATCGCGCCCGTGCGGAAGATGCTCGGCGCCGGCGTCCCCGTCGGACTCGGGGTCGATGGCGCGGCCTCGAACGACGCCACCAATCTGTTCCACGAGGCCCGCGCCGCCTGCCTGCTGGCGCGCGTCGGCGCGCGGGATGCGTCCGTGATGTCCGCCCGCGATGCGCTCGAGCTGGCGACCCTGGGTGGCGCTCGGGTGCTGGGTCGCGACGACATCGGCTGCATTGCTCCGGGCATGTCGGCGGATTTCATCGCGATCAACGTCGACCGGCCGTCCTTCGCCGGCGCGCAGCACGATGTGGTGGCCGCGCTCGTGCTCTGCCAGGCTGACGCGGTGGACTACAGTTTCATCCACGGCCGCCGGGTCGTGGATCAGGGCCGGCTGACCACGGTTGACCTGCCGTTGCTCGTCGAGAACACGAATCGCCTCTCGGCCAAGCTCCTCGCGGGCTGAACGGGCTTGCCGGCCGGCATCGACCGGTGAAGCGTCGGGGTGTGGCCATCGTCGACGCGCACGTGCATCTCTACCCGCCGGAAGTGAACCGCGACCCCGCGGCGTGGGCGACTACCCGCAGCGAGTCGCACTGGGCCGAATTGTGCACCCGGCGGCGGAAAGACGGTCGCGCCGTGCAGGGGTTTCCGTCACTGGACCAACTGCTGCGCGACATGGACGCCTCCGGCGTGGCGAAGGCCGTGCTGCTGGGCTGGTATTGGGAGAACCATGCGACCTGCGTGATGCAAAACAGATTCTATGCCGCGTGCGTCCGGGCGCACCCCGACCGTCTGGCCGGCTTCGCGACGGTGCACCCTGCGGCGGGCGACGCCGCGCTGGCGGAGGTGCGCCGGGCGGTCGACGACGGACTCATCGGGCTGGGGGAGCTGTCGCCGCATTCGCAGCACGTCGCGATCGACCATCCAGTCTGGCACCGGATTCTGGCGCTCGCGGGGGAGATGAAGCTGCCGGTGAACCTGCATGTCACCGACCCGGCGAGCCGCGCGTTTCTCGGCCGGGTTGACACGCCGCTCGTGGATTTTATCCGGCTCGCGCACGAGTTCCCGCAGACAACCTTTATCCTGGCCCACTGGGGCGGCGGTCTGGCTTGGGTCCCGGAAGCGGCGGCCCTGTCCAATGTGTGGTTCGACACCGCGGCGTCCCCGCTGCTCTACGGACCGGAGGTGTGGACGAAGACGGCGAATGAGCGCGTGCTGTTCGGCTCGGACTATCCGTTGGTGCTTTACCCGAGGACGGAGGCAGAGCCGGGTGTCGGTGGATTTCAGGGGGAAGCAAGGGCAGCCGGAGCGTCCGCTGCCGTGTTGGGCGGAAACGCCACGAAGCTATTTCGCTGGTAGGGGCGCTTCCCCCCAAGCGCCCGGGCCGTCGGGGCAACGGCCTCTACCGATTCAGCAGCCACGGCATGACGGGGCTGTCGGCTGTCGGCAAAATGATCTGCAGTCCCGTCGTCAGGCCGGAGGGCAGGGGAACGGGGATGGTCAGCACCGGCAACCCGCCCAGGCTGGCTGGCATGGTCAGCGTGAGGAGCTGTTTCCGCGCTTCCGGGGTGCAGTCCGCCTTTCGCAGGGCGGGGAATGGCGTGGCCGGCAGGACGAGGTAGTCGTGTTGTTCGAAGTATAGGCGGAAGCCTTCCCGCACGGCCGCAACCGTGGTGCGGGCCCGGACCAGCTGGTCGGGTGTGTAGCGGCCTCCGTCGCTGAATCGCTGCCAGATGCTGGGTTCGTAGTGTTCGTGGTAGGGCGCGAGCCAGTCGCGGTGCACGGCGTGCGCTTCGCTCAGAGCGGTGACGGTATATGCCTCGATGCCGTTCTGCCATGACGACAGCAGCGCGACGGTCGTAGGGCCGTCGGCCGGCGGCGCAAACGCGGCGGCAGCGCGGTCGCAGGCGGCGGCGGTGTCGGGGTCGAAGGAGATGCCCAATGCGGCTGCCGGCAGAAAGCAGCCGCGGGGCGCAACGTTGGACTCGAATGATGTAGGGCTGGCGCTTGCCGCCACGCCGGTTTGCGAACGAGGCACGGCGTGCCGACCAGCGGCAGCCCTGCAGTCCGCCAACGCTTCCCAGGCCGTGAGCATATCCGTGGCATTGCGCGTGAACCAACCGGCGGTGTCCAGCGAGGGCGACAGCGGCATCGCATCCCGGATCAGATCGCCGTGCGGGGTGAGGCGGAAGCCGTAGACGCCGCAGAAAGCGGCCGGCACGCGCACCGAGCCGCCGGTGTCGGTGCCGATGGCGAAGGGCACGACGTCGGCCGCGACGAGTGCAGCCGAGCCGCTGCTCGAGCCGCCCGAGAGCCGGTCGGAAAAATGGGGATGAGGGCAGTCCCCGTAGTGCGCGTTGTCGCCGAAGAGACCGGCGGCAAACTCCACGAGATGGGTTTTGCCGGCGCAAGCTGCCCCCAACTCGTGCAGACGCGAGGCGATCGCGCTTTCCCTGCGAGGTGTGCCCCGGGCCTTGTCGAGGAAAGTAGAGCCCGCCTGCGTCGGCACGCCGGCGAGGTCGAAGAGGTCCTTGAGCAGGTAGGGGACGCCGTGCAGCGGACGGAGCTGGTCTGGTGGAGGGCCGATCTCCTGATCGGCCGCCGCGGTCCGTCCGGAGACGGACCCTCCAAGCGAGGCGGCGAGATCGGCCTCGGATCCCACCCATGCCAGGGCCGCGGAGCGCAAGGCGGGCGGCAGCGCCGCGATGCGCCCATGAACTTCCCTCGCCGCCGCGACCGGCGTCATCGCCTGCCAGGCGGCGAACGGCAAAGTGGCTGGCGTTTTGGGCGCGATTGTGTCCATTCGGGGCCATTCATGGAGGCCGCCGCACCCATCGTCAATTTTACCTCGCTGCAAAAGCGCTACGGTGCCGGCCCGCTCGTGCTGGACGGGATCAACCTCGCGGTGCGGCCGGGCGATTTCATCTCGTTCATCGGCCCGAGCGGCTGCGGCAAGTCCACCGTGCTGAAACTGGTGTCGGGTCTCAGCCCGTGGAGCAGCGGCGACCTGACCGTCGCGGGCATGAAGCCCCGCCAGGCGCGCGACCGGCAGGCGTTCATCTTCCAGGACGCCACGCTGCTGCCTTGGCTCACGGCGCGCTTGAACGTGGAGATCCCGCTGCGCCTGCGCGGGGCGTCCGCGGGTGAGCGCCAGGCCAGGGCGCGCGAAATGCTTTCTCTGGTCGGGCTGGCGAATGTGGCGGACTACTATCCCCGGCAGCTTTCCGGCGGCATGAAGATGCGCGTCTCGATCGCGCGGGCCCTGACGCTGGCGCCGCAGCTGCTGCTGCTCGACGAGCCGTTCGGTGCGCTCGACGAGATGACGCGCAACCGGCTCAACGAGGAGCTGCTGGCCCTGCGGCGGCAGTCACCGTTCACGGGGATGTTCGTCACGCACTCGGTGGCGGAAGCCGTTTTCCTTTCCAACCGCATCGTCGTGATGGCCGCGCATCCGGGCCGGTTTCACGCCGAGGTGCCGGTGGAATTTCCGTATCCGCGTTCGCCGGAGCTGCGCGGCCGGCCGGATTTCCAGGCGAAGGTCAACGAGGTGTCCCGCCTGTTGCACGAGGTGGAGGAGCCGGTCACCGCATGAGAAAGCTCCCGCCGATCCTCGTCTGGCTGCTGCCGGTGGTAAGCGGACTGCTGTTTGTCTCGCTCTGGTATGGCGTGCGGGCGGTCAGCGGGCTGCAGAGCTGGATTCTGCCGACCCCGCTCGAGATCATGCAGGCGGCCTGGCGGGAGCACACGCGTCTGCTGGCCGCGGCCAGCCACACGGCGCTGGGCGCGCTCGGCGGGTTTGTGCTGGCGGCGGTGCTGGGCTTTGCGACCTCGCTGCTGCTGGGTGTTTCACGGTCCCTGCGCGCCAGCCTTTATCCCTGGCTGCTGGTGCTGCAGATGACGCCGGTGATCGTGCTGACCCCGATCATCATGCTGTGGGCGGGTCCGGGCATGCCGGGCATCATCACGATCACGTGGCTGATCAGCTACTTTCCCATCGTGGCGAACATGACGCAGGGGCTGCTCTCGACCGACATGCATCACGTGGCGCTCTTCCGCATGTGCAACGCCAGCCGGCTGCAGGAAGTCCTGCTGCTGCGCGTGCCGTCGGCGCTGCCGTTCTATCTCGCGGGCCTGCGCATCGCGGCGACGCTGGCGCCGATCGGGGCCATCTTCGGCGAATACATGGTGGGCAACTCCTCCGGCGGGAGCGGCGGGCTGGGTTTCCTTGTCTACAGCTACAATACCCAGATCAAGATACCGGCCCTGTTTGCGACGGCGTTGACCAGCTGCCTGCTGGGTTTCATCTTCGTGGCCGCCGTCTCCTGGCTCAACCGGGCGCTGCTCCAGAAATGGCACGACTCGTTCGAGCGAACCGATCACTGACATGTCCTTCCACGCAAGATCACTGACCTTCGCGCTGCTCACGGCGCTGCTTCTCGCCGGCTGCGGCAAGAAAACCGAAACCGCTGGCGCCCCGGCCGGCGGCCCCGTGCTCACCAAGGTCCGCTTCCAGACCGACTGGTTCCCGCAGCCCGAGCACGGCGGCTACTACCAGGCCCTGGCCAAGGGCTACTACGCGGCGGAGGGCCTCGACGTTGAGATCCTGCCGGGCGGCCCGAACGCGCAGGTCCTGTCCTCCGTCGGAATCGGACGCGAGGATTTGGGCATGACCAACGGCGACGATGTGATCGTGGCCGTGGCACGCGGCGTGCCGATCAAGATGGTCGGCGCCGAGATGCAGCGCGACGCCCAGGGGATACTCTTCCACGAGGAGCATCCGCTCCACGACCTCCGCGACCTGAAGGGCCTGACAGTCATGGCCGGTTCGGGCTCCACCTGGATCGAGGTCGTGCACAAGAAGTTCAACACCGACTTCAACCTCGTGCCGCTCGTCGGCGACCTGGCCCGCTTCATGAGCAAGCCGGACTTTGTCCAGCAATGCTTCGTGACCAACGAGCCTTTCTTCGCCCGGCAGAAAGGCGCGAAAGTCGGCGCCCTGCTGATTGCCAACGACACCTACGAGCCCTACCGGGTTATGTTCACGGGCAATGAGTTTCTCGCGAAGCACCCGGACATCGTCGCCAAGTTCGTCCGCGCCAGCATCCGCGGCTGGATCGATTACCTCACGGGCGATCCGGCGCCGGCCAACGCCCTGCTCGCGGCGAAGCGCAGCGACCTCTCACCCGAATTCATGGCTTACAGCATCAGGGCGATGAACGACTACAAGCTCGTCGCCGGCGACCCGGCCAAGGGCGAGTTCACCGGCCAGCTGACGGCCGCCCGGCTGGAAAAGCAGATCAAGATCCTGCAGGAAGTCGGGGTGCTGGACAAACCAGTTGCGGTGGAGGATGTCGCCACTTTTGCTTTCATTCCCCCGTCCAAGGCCGGGCAATTCAATCCCAATAACTGATCCCATGAACTACGAAGCCAAACTCGCCGAACTCGGTCTCAAACTCCCCAATCCGCCTGCCGTCGCCGGCAGCTACGTGCCGTTCGTCCGCACGGGCAACCTCCTTTACCTCGCCGGCACGATCAGCTCGTTCAACGGCGAGATGACCCACGTCGGGCAGGTCGGCAAGGAGCAGACCGTGCAGACGGCCTATGAGTCCGCGAAGATCTGCGCGCTCAACACGCTCGCGAACATCAAGGCCGCCGCCGGCAGCCTGGACAACGTGAAGCAGTTCGTGCTCGTCACCGGTTTCGTGAACGCCGTCAGCGGCTTCACCGACAGCCCGGCGGTGATCAACGGCGCCTCGGAACTCTTCGGCAAGGTTTTCGGCGACGCCGGCAAGCACGCCCGGGCCGCCGTGGCCGCGGCCGGATTGCCCAAGGGATCGACGGTGGAGATCCAGGTGATCGTGGAGCTCAAATAGTTGAGAGATGAGAGTTGAGTGTTGAGAGCGGGACACACTTCGGACTCTCAACCGATAACTCCCAACTGGCCGCGTTGCGCGGCCTACAGCTTCTTCGTCAGCACCTTCGAGTTCCGGCCGCTGTCCTCGTAGGCCTTGAGCCGGGAATCGGGGAGCGCCTCCTTGTCGGCTTCCTCGAAGCCGACGACGGACGTGAAGAAGGTGAAGGCCTGCGTCGAGAGGGCGATGACGTTCGTCGCGCCGCGCTCCTTGGCCATCATGCACGCGTAATCGACCATCTTCTTGCCGATGCCGCGGTGATGGTAGAAGGGCATGACGTAGAGCGAGCCGACCTCGGCGAACCTCGGCTTGTCGGGGTAGAACTGGAGCGAGACGCAGGCGATGATGTTCTCGTCGATCTCGAAGACGAAGAACTGCTCGACGTTCTTCTCGATGGCGGCCTGGGTGCGGTAGATGAGTTCCTCGCGCTTCACGGCCTGGCGGGTGAGGTTGTAGATGGAGCGGACGTCGCGCTTCGTGGCCTGGCGGATCTGCTGGTATTCGTTGCCGTGGATGAGCGTGCCGACGCCCTCGTTCGAGAAGATCTCGTTGAGCAGGCCGTCCATGAGCCGGCCGTCGAGCAGGTGGATGCGCGGCGTGCCGGTCTCGACGGCCTTGACGGCATGCGCGGCCGGGCTGCGCAGCGGCTCGTTGATCGACTCGGGCTTGTCCTCGAGGATGGTCTTGAGCGTCGCGGCGGAGATCTGGTGCTGCAGCTTGCCGTTGACCTCGAGACCCTCGTGCGGTGTGAGGTAGATGATCTTGGTGGCGTTGAGCGCCTCGGCCAGCTCGGCGGCGAGCAGGTCGGAGTTGATCCGCAGCGGCTTGCCGTCGCGGTCGAAGCCGATGGGGTTGATCACCGGGATGACGTGCGAGCCGATCAGCTGCATGAGGAATTCCTTGTCCACGCGGTCGACGCGGCCGGTGAACTGGTGGTCCACGCCCTTGATGATGCCGATGGGCACGGCGCGGACGGCGTTGGTGAGCGCGGCCTTCAGGGAATTCTGGGTGAGGCCCTCGATGATGAGGTGGGTGACGCGGGAGGACGCGCGGATGGCAAGGTCGAGCGTGGCGGCGTCCGCCACGCCATTGCCCTGGACGTCGGTGATCGGGATGTTACGCAGCTTCGACAGTTCCTCGAGCTGGTGGCCGATGCCGTGGATGATGATGATCTTGATGCCGAGGCTGCGGAGCACCGCGATGTCGGTCAGGATGTTCGGGAAATTGTCGTCGGCCACGATGATGCCGTCGAGCGCGATGACAAAGGTCTGGCCCTGAAAGCGGGGGACGTATTTCAGGATGCCGCGCAGATCGGTGGGCTTGATGTCGGAGCCGTTGCTCATGGTTGGTGGAGCGATTTAATCGGGCATCCCGGCACGCGCGTCAATGGGGATTCATGCGCGGCGATTGGTGCGGGAGCGAGCCTGCTCGCGAGGATCGCGCGATCGCGAGCAAGCTCGCTCCCACAAAACCATGGGCGCTCACCGCACCGTGAAGCTCCACGACAGCGCCGGGCCCTTCGCGACGATGCGCACATCATAGCGGCCGGGGGGCAGGTTCGCGGTCGAGAAGGCGATCCAGTAGTTCGAGTCCGGCCAGCGGCTCAGCAGGCGTTGTCCCGGCAGGTCTTCCTCGGCGGGGATGATCACGAGCTCACGGCCCTTGCGGAACAGGGTGATCTCGCCGAGCTGCAGCTTCTGGTCCGTGAGGGTCGCGGTGAAATAGGCGTCGTAATCGCCGCCGTGGGTGACGCTCGATGGCGCGGCCACCCGATCGACGCTCGCGAGCAGCTTGGGTTTCTCGGCGAACTTGGTTTCGAGGTCGGGGCCGAGGCCGACGGCGGCGCGGGCGACCGGGGCCGGGGTGTCGGCGGCGGGCTTCTCGACGGGCCGGCGGGTATCGAGGGGCATCTTCTGCCAGCCGGCCGCGAGCAGCCGGGCGGTCGTCGCCCGGTCCTGGGCGTCCTGATAGGGGCGGTAACCCGGGCCCGGCTTGCGGTAGTAGATGTTGACCACCGTGTAGATCGCCACGAAGGCGACGATCGCCAGCACGATCCATTTCATGGGCCATGGTTTGGGCGGCGGACGCGAGGAGCGGTCGGCAGACATGGCCAACCAGCAAACAGGGGAGATTGCCGACCTCAAGCGACTTTTGCGGCCGGTTTCCATGTGGTGGAGTGCGGCCTCGCGAGGCCGCTTTCAAAGCGGCGACGCGTCGCCGCAGTCCGCCGGCAGGCCGGGACCGGGCCGAGCGCAAATACAATTGCGCCGCCCCCGGGGAGTTGTTCTCGTGGCGGGCTCACATGAAATATTGGTCGCAGACTTTCATTCCGACACTCAAGGAAAGCCCGTCCGACGCGGAGATCGCGTCGCACAAGCTGCTGCTGCGCGCCGGCCTCGTGCGCAAGCTGGGCGGCGGTCTCTACACCTACATGCCCGCCGGCCTGCGCGTCGTGCAGAAGATCAGCCAGCTGTGCCGCGAGGAGATGGATCGCGAGGGCGGCATCGAGCTCTCCATGCCTTTCATCCACCCGGTGGAAAACTGGTCCGAGGGTCCGCGCTGGGCTGCGGCACGCGAGATCATGTATCGGGTCGACCACGCCGGCGCCGGCAAGGGCCGCGCGAAGGAGCCGGAGTTCGTCCTCGGCCCGACCCACGAGGAGGTCATCACCCCGCTCGTGAAGAGCGAGATCACCAGCTACCGCGACCTGCCGAAGAATTTCTACCAGATCGGCACCAAGTTCCGGAACGAGATCCGCCCGCGCTACGGCCTGATGCGCGCGCGAGAGTTCATCATGAAGGACGCCTACAGCTTCGACGTGAACGACGAGGCGGCGGTCGTCAGCTACAACCGGATGAAGCGCGCCTATACGGCGTTCTTCACGCGTTGCGGCCTGAAGACCATCGCGGTCGAGGCCGACACCGGCGTGATGGGCGGCAACTTTTCCCACGAGTTCATGGTGCCGGCCCCGGTCGGCGACGATGACGTCGTGTATAACGACGAGAGCGGCTATTCCGCCAACCGCGAGAAGGCGACGAGCGGCATCGTGCCGAAGGACTTCGCCGATCCGGCCCCGGCTGGCGCGCTCGAGGAGTTCGCCACGCCCGGCATCGTGACCATCGCGGCGCTCGCCGCCGCGCCCTACGGCGTGGCCGCGGACAAACAGTTCAAGACCCTCGTCTACATGGGCGACGGCAAGCCGTTCCTGGTCATCCTGCGCGGCTGCGACGACCTGGAGGAGGCCAAGCTCGGTGCGCTCGGTTTCCAACTGTGGCGTGCGGCCACCCCGGAGGAGATCGAGCCGGTCATGGGCGCGAAGCCCGGCAGCCTCGGCACCGTCAAGGGCACCATCAGGAACCCCGGCGCGCTCGCCGGCATCTTCGCCGATCATGCGATCAAGCTGGTGGGCAACGGCACGACCGGCGCCAACCGGGACGGCTTCCACCTGCGCAACGTGAACGTCGTGCGCGACCTGGAAATCACCAAGTTCGGCGACTTCCGCACCGTGCGCGCCGGCGAGCCCGACCCGAAGGGCGGCCGGCCGCTCAAGATCGCCCGCGCGATCGAGGTCGGCCATGTCTTCATCCTGGGCACGAAATATTCCGAGAAGTTCGGCGCCGTCTACACGGACGACCAGAAGCAGATGCACCCGATGGTCATGGGCTGCTACGGCATCGGCATCAGCCGCACGCTGCAGGCCGTGGTCGAGCAGAGCAACGACACGGACGGCATCATCTGGCCGTGGAACGTCGCGCCCTGGCAGGTGCTGGTCGTCAACCTCGACCCGCAGGACGTGGCCGCGAAGGACCTTTGCGAGAAGCTCGCCCGCGCCGCCGAGTCGGCCGGGGCCGACGTGCTGATCGACGACCGCGCGGAACGGCCGGGCGTGAAGTTCAAGGACGCGGATCTCATCGGCCTGCCGCTGCGGCTGACAGTGGGCGGCCGCGGCCTGAAGGAAGGGATCTTCGAAATGAAATGGCGCACCGCGAAGGAAGTCACCAAGGTCGCCATTGCCGAAGCCGAGAGCACGGTCGCCGCGGCCGTGCGCGAGGCCGCCAGCAAGGCATGAAGTCCTGTCATTGCGAGGAGCGGCGCAACGTGGCAATCCAGCCGGATGGATCGCCGCGCCTGCTGACGCAGTCTCGCGATGACCAGGGTGGCGGCCGGCCCGTTGCGGAGTCCAAGACCCGCCAGCGGCCCCAGCACGCCACCGCCACGGCCGAGCAACTGGCGGACCGGTGGCATGTGGTCGTCCTGAACGACCCCGTGAACCTCATGTCGTATGTCGTGATGGTGTTCAAGAAGGTGTTCGGCTTCGACGAGATGAAGGCCCGCAAGCACATGCTCGAGGTCCACGAGCAGGGTCGGTCTGTGGTGTGGAGCGGCGTGCGCGAGCAGGCCGAGGCCTACGTCTTCAGCTTGCAACAGTGGCACCTCACCGCCGTGCTGGAGGCCGATGAGAGAGCATAAGCCGGGCGGCGATTTGACTCCGGGAACCTTGCGGCCATGCTGGCCGGCACAAAATGAAACGCGTTGAGGTCAAACTGAACCTGGAGGCGGTGGCGCCCCTGCTGGACGCCATCCGGGAGGTCGCCGACGACCTGAGGCCCGCCCTCGCCGTGTCGCCGCAGGTGCCGGACCACGAGGCCGAGTTCGCCGATGGATGGAAGGATGAGCTGCTCCGGAGCCAGAACAGCGACATCGGCATTTTCATGGGACTGTTTGGCAGCGAGTTTTTCCTGACCGGCGTGATGCCGCTCGATCCGACGAACAGCGACGCCATCCTGCGCGCCTGCTCGGCGGTGCGCCTGCGCCTGCGGGAGAAACACCTGCAGTCGCTCGGCGACGAGGCGCTCGAGAGCGGCGAGATGCCCCTGGATGAGCTGCCCGAGCCGCAGCGCCGGGCCTTCGCCGCCTACCTCTTCCTCGCGACGCTGCAGGAGCTCATCGTGCAGCACCTGGATCCGACGGTGCTGGAGTGAGGGCAGTGGAGGGCCCGTCTCCGACGGGCCGCGGGCGGTCGGAGACCGTCCCCCTCCAAGTTTTAGCTTTCGGCTTTCCTGCCCTTGACGGCCGGGATGGGCGGGGTAGCTTCCTCCCCGACACCCTGTAGTGTTCGAGGTGCTCCATACAACGCTCTTTGCCTTTGCTATAATTTGGGAACCGCTGACAGGCGGGCTGATGCCAGGCCGTAAACCGGAAGGCAGGAGGTCCGTCGGGTGGTGCCCACCTTTAACTTAAAAAGGACATGAGCCCCGGGGCACACGGCACAGATGGGGTGTCATTTATTTTCCACCGCACCATGAATCCATCCTTCTATCACATCCTCCACGTTTTCTCGCTGCTGGTGCTGACGGCCCACACCTACATGGCCTTCGCCAACCCGGCCCCGGAAAACCGCAAGCGGACGCTGATGATCACCGGCATCGCGAGCCTGCTGATGCTCGTGAGCGGATTCGGACTCATCGCAAAGCTCTACCACGGCGAGTTTCTCGCCTGGATGGGCGTCAAGCTGGTCTGCTGGCTCGGTTTCTCGGCGTTCGCCGGCATCGTCTACCGCAAGACGCACCTCCGGGGCCTTTTCAGTTTTCTCGGTCTCGTGCTGCTGCTGATCGCGCTGATGATGGTCTACCTGAAGCCGACGTTCTGAGCGCGGCCGACGCGCCATGAGCGACACCCTCTGCGGCCTCTGGATCGGCGATGACGGCCGGGCGCACGTCAGTGTCGCCACACCCGACGGCGGCCGGCGGGAAAAGACCGAGGACTTCCGGCCCTTCGCCTGGCTGGGCGCCGAGATCGCGCACGAAGGCATCCGGGTCGAGCGCCTGAAAGGCGAGGGGGCCTTCGGCTGGCTGGCCCACGCGGACTCGCTCGCGGCCTTCGAGGTGTTCTTCAAGGACACGCGCGAGGGCGCGCTGATCGACGTGCTCAAGCCCTACGAGAGCCAGTGGCTCCTGCAGCAGCGGACCAGGCTTTACGCGGACCTGCATTTTACCCAGCTGCGCCGTTGCCAGCTCGACATCGAGACGGGCGCGGCGGAGGCCGGGTCCTTCAGCGACGCGAAGAATGCCGGCGACCGTGTGCTCGCCATCGGCCTGCAGTGCGGGGACCGGCGCGAGCTCCTGACGCTCGGCGAGGAGACGGACGCCGGGGAGAAGCGACTGCTGCTCGCGTTCAACGACCTGCTCCGCGAGCTCGATCCGGACGTGATCGAGGGGCACAACATCTTCAAGTTCGACCTCGACTACCTGCGCACCCGCTCGAAGCGCCACAAGGTGCCCTGCGCCTGGGGCCGCTTCGGCCAAGTCGCGGAATTCCGCAACAGCCGCATGAAGGTGGCGGAGCGCTGGATCGACTTCACCCGCTGCGACCTGCCGGGCCGCGCGGTGATCGACACCTACCTGTTGGTCCAGCTCTACGACATCACGGCCCGCGAGATGACGGCCTACGGACTGAAGGACGTTGCCGTTTACTTCGGCATCACGCCGGAGTCGGGCGAAGGCCGCACCTACATCGACGGAGCCGATATCCAGGTGGCCTTCCGCGAAAATCGGGAACAGTTCCTCGCCTACCTCGCGGACGACCTGCGCGAGACGAAGGGCCTGGGCGATGTGCTGCTGCCGACCTATTTCGAGCAGGCCCGCGCGTTCCCGCTCCTCCTGCAGGAGGCCGCGCTGCGCGGCACTGCGGGCAAGGTAGATCTGCTGTTCCTCGAGGAATACTACCATGCGCGCGCCACCTGCCCGGCGCCGGTGGACATCGCGCCCTTCGAGGGCGGCTTCACCCGCAGTTTCCAGGAAGGCGTGTTCAAGCAGGTGCTGCACTTCGACGTGGCCTCGCTCTATCCGAGCCTGCTGCTGCAGATGGGGCGCAACCCGCGGAGCGACAGTCTCGGGGTGTTCATCCCGATGCTGCGGAAGCTCCGCGAATACCGGTTGAAATACAAGCAGCTGGCCAAGACGGCGCCGACGGCGGCGGAGCGCGACGAAGCGCAGGCGCGGCAGGCGACGTTCAAGATCCTGATCAACTCCTTTTACGGCTACCTCGGTTTTTCCGGCGCGCGCTTCGGCGACGGCGAACTGGCGGCGGAGGTCACCCGGCGCGGGCGCGAGCTGCTGCAGGCGCTGATCGAGGAGTTCCAGAAGCATGGCTGCGTCATCCTCGAGGCCGACACGGACGGCATCTACCTCTCGACGGAAAAATACTTCGCCCGTCCCGAGGAACTGCTGGCCCTGGTCGGGAAGATCCTGCCGGCGGGCATCGAGCTGGAACACGACGGCACCTACGACGCCATGTTCTGCTACAAGGCGAAGAACTACGCGCTCGCGGCCAACGGCGAGGTGACGCTGCGCGGCTCGGCGCTGCGCTCGCGCGGCATCGAGCCGTTCCTGAAGCGCCTCGGCGACCAGCTGATCGCGCACCTGCTGGGCGTCTCCCCGGTGTCGCCGGCGGCGGAGATCGCGCGGCTGCGCGCGGCGGTCAAGGCGCGGACGCAGCCGGTCGCCGACCTCGCGAAGGCCGAGACCCTCGGGCAGAACCCGGCGGCCTATGAACAGTGGGTGGCCGGCGGCGGCAAGCCGCGCCGCGCCGCGGCCGAGGTGGCGCTGCGCATGAATCCCCGGCCGCGCATGGGCGAGCGCGTCAGCTACTACATCGGCCCGAAGGCCCGCGGGCAGACTTCCGACTGGCAGCGCGCGCAACCGCTGGCCGGCTTCGATGCGACCCGGGCGCCTTACGATCCGGAATATTATCTCGTAAAAATCGACGACTGGATTGAACGCTATGGACGTTTTCTGGGTATTAAGCCAGAAACCGACCAACAAGAAATGTCACTCTGATGACCCGCACCCGCATCTGCCTCTACATCCTGCTTTTGACGCCGTTTCTCGTGTATTGGCAGACGGTGTTTCACGACTACGGGATGAGGGACGATTACTCGCATTTGCGCGAGTCCCGGGAGGAGCCGAGCAAGCTGGTGAAGTTCACCGCTTCGCACGGTCGGCCGCTTTACGGCGCTCTCTTGGAAACATCCTTCGCCTCTGCCGCAGCGGACGGGATCGACGGCCTGAAATGGCTGCGTCTGACGACGGTTTCGCTCCTGGCGCTGCTGGCCCTCGCGATCTGGCGCCAGCTCTACCAGTCCGGCTGGACGGAGATTGAGGCGGCGGTCATCGGCCTGGGAGTGGCCCTCCTGCCGGCGGCCCAGGTGACCGTGGGCTGGGCGGTCTGCTGGCCGCACGTGCTGGCGCTCCTGCTGGCGGTGGCGGGATTTTCCGCCATCGAGACGGAATTGGAGAGCGGCGGGCTCAAGCGCTTCGTTGCGCTCTTTGGCGGCGTGATGATCTATTGCCTCTCGGGGCTCATCTATCAGTCCAACGCGCTCTTTGCCGTGGTGCCGATCGGCGCGGTCTTCCTCGTGCGCTCCGGCCGCGACCGGCTGCCCGACATGAAATGGCTGGTCATCCATCTGCTCGCGTTGGTCGCCGGGCTGGCGCTCAGCTACCTGCTGGTCCGCCTGCTGTTCAACACCGGCATCTTCCACCCGTCGCCCCGGCTGCAGTTTGAGACGAATCCGTTCACCAAGCTTGCCTGGTTCTTCTGGCTGCCGCTGCCCAACGCCCTCGCGCTCTATTTCCTGCGCGACGACTTCAATACCGGTGCGATCCTGTTCTGGCCGGCCGTGGTCGCGGTGGTGACGATCATCGGCTTCGGCTACAAGGCGGCGCGCGGCGGCACGGATGAGATGGCGAAGAAGAAGTGGCTGATCTGCCTCGTGCTGCTGCCCCTCCTGGCGCACACGGTGAGCTTCGTGGCTGCGGAGCGCGCGATCGGCTATCGCGTGTTGTTCGCCCTGTCAGGCATGGTGCTGGTCATGCTGGTTTTCACCCTGCGCAGCCTGAGGATTGCGGGCCGCCTCAAGCCGTTGTTCTTCTATTCGTCCCTGGTGCTGGTTGTCCTGATCGGCGCGGTCACGGCCAACAGCAACGCCTTCGACCTGATCGCCGAGCCGCAGGGCAATGAATGGGAACTGGTGCTGACCCCCGTGATGCGGGCCAACTTCAAGGGACCGACCAAGGTCTATCTTATCACCCCCAAGTTGGAGGATCGCTCCACGACCCGCATGTTCGCGGATGAATTCGGGTCGATGTCCGCGGATTCGGACTGGACGCCGCGCGAGATGTTCAAGACCGCCGTGCGCGAGCGCTTCCCGGGCAAACTGCCCCCGGGTTTCAGCTACACGGTCACGCTCGGACGCGACGAACCCGCGCCCAAGGCCTACGACATGGTGATTGACCTGCGGAGGCTGCGGAATTTCCGGCAGCCGTAAACGCAGGGTGTCGGAGCAAGATCACTGCATCCTGCCGGATGCGCTTATGTCTGGGCGTCCCTTGTGAATGCCTGCGGGCGGCGACCAGCGCCGCCCCCTCCAGCCCAAAACCGACGCGCAACCGGTATCAGCTCCAGCGCAGGTCGGTCTTGCTGATGGGGAGCTGGCGGATGCGCTTTCCGGTTGCCGCGAAGATCGCGTTGCAGATCGCCGGTGGGGTGGGCAGGAGGCCGGGTTCGCCGAGGCCGGTGGGCGGGTTTTTGCTCTCGATGAAGACGACCTCGACCATTGGGGCGTCGGGCATGCGGAGCAGCTGATAGTCCGCGAAATTGCTCTGCACCGTCCGGCCGCGGTCGATGGTGATTTCCTGCAGCCAGGCGGCGCTCAGCCCGTCCACAATGGCTCCCTGCACCTGGTTTTCGGCCCCGCTGCGGTTGACGATCGGGCCCACGTCGGCGGCGCACCAGACTTGGTGGACCTTCAGGGTGCCGTCCCGGTCCACGCTGACCTCGGCCACCTGGGCGACATAGCCGCTGTGGCTGAAGTGAAAGGCCACGCCCATGCCGCTGCCCTGCGGCAGCTTTTTGCCCCAGCCGGAAATCTCCGCGACCTTGCGCAGCACGCCCTTCATGCGGGCGGTATCATAGGTCGGGCCGCGGCCGCCGGTGGCCGCCAGCTGGCGGCCGTCCCCGAGCAGCTCCAGCCGGAATTCCAAGGGGTCGCGCCCGGCCGCATGCGCCAGCTCGTCGATGAAGCCCTGCATCGCAAAGGCGAGGCCGTTGCTGCCCGGCGCGCGCAGCGGGCCGGTGGGCACGATCGTGGACTGGACCGACTGCTCGAGGCGGAAGTTCGGGATGAAGCGCGAGGGCAGTTCGTCGGGGCTCATGCCTGCGGAGGACGAGGGGTTCTCCGTGCTGTTGAGCCCGATGGTGACGAAATGGTCCCGCCAGGCGCTGAGGCGTCCCTGGGCGTCGACCGCCCCCTTGAAGAAGTGCCAGCCGATGGGCCGGTAGAAATCGTGCCGCATGTCGTCCTCGCGGGTCCAGGTGAGCTTGATGGGCGCCTTGGCCTGCTTCGCGATGGCGACGACCTCGACGGCGTAGTCATTGTTCAACCGACGCCCGAAGCCGCCGCCGCTGCGGGTGATGTGCACCTTGATGCGGTCCTTGGGCAGGCCGGCCACCTTGGCGATCTGGTCGAGCGAGCCGCCGGGGTTCTGGGTGGGCGACCAGATTTCCAGGATGTCGTCCTTGAACCAGGCCGTGCAGTTCTGCGGCTCCAGCGTCGCATGGGAGATGAACGGATACGAGTAGGCGGCCTCGACCACGGCCTTGCCGCCCGCGAATGCGGCCTCGACGTCGCCGTCGTTGCGCAGGACCTGGCCCGGCTTGGCGCCTAGCACCGCCGCCACCGTTTCGTAGGCGGGGGTGCTTTGCGCGGACGGGTCGCCCTCGTCCCAGACAACCTGCAGCTGCCGGCGGGCGCTGAACGCGGCCCAGGTGGAGTCGGCCACGATCGCGACGCCGGTCTGCAGGCCGGGCCCGGCGGGAACGATGAACGCATCGCGGATGCCGGGCAGGGCCTTCACGCGGTCGAGGTTGGCGCTGACCGCCTTGCCGCCGAAGACCGGGCTACGCTCATAGATGGCATAGCGCATGCCCGGCAGCTTGGTGTCGATGCCGAAGAGCGGCTGGCCGGTGACGACAGAGGGATTGTCGACGCCGCCGACGCGGGAGCCGATGATCTTGAATTCACTCGGGTCCTTCAGCTTCACCGACTTTCCGTCCGGCACGGGAAGCAGGGCGGCCTTCATGGCTAGTTCCCCGTAGGTGAGCGCCCGGCCGGTCGCCGGGTGGATTACCGCGCCGTTTTCCGTGCGGAGCTCGTCCGGCGAAACGCCCCACTGCTGGGCGGCGGCGGTGATGAGCATCGTGCGGGCGACCGCACCCGCGCGGCGCATCGGCTCGTAGCTCGAGGGGATGGTCCGGCTGCCGCCGGCGGTCTGGCCACCGTAGATCGGGTCATAGTCCGCCTGTTCGATGATGACCTTGTCGAGTTCGACGTCCATCTCGTCGGCGATGATCATGGGCAGCGCGGTCTTCACGCCCTGGCCGGAGTCCGGCGTCTTGGCCATGATCTTGACGGTGCCGTCGGGATAGATGCGGATGAAGGCGTTCGGCGTGAACACGCGCGCGGTGTTGTCGATCGCGCCGGGCTGGCTGGCGGCGGCTTGGGCGAGTGCCTCGACCGGCGAGAGATAGTAGCTGAGGGCGAAGCCGCCGCCGAGGAGGGCCGATACCCTGAAGAAACCGCGGCGGTCCGTGTTCGTGGAATTCATTTGGCGGTCTCCTTGGCGGCGTCCTTGATGGCGGCGCGGATGCGCAGGTAGGTGCCGCAGCGGCAGAGGTTGCCGGCCATGGCGCCGTCGATGTCGTCATCGCTGGGCGCGGGGTTCTGCTTGAGAAACGCGGCGGCCGTCATGATCTGGCCGGCCTGACAGTAGCCGCACTGTGGCACGTCGTGGTCCACCCAGGCTTTCTGCAGCGGGTGCGAACCGTTGGGGGACAGGCCCTCGATGGTGGTGATGTTCATCCCGACGACCGTGGAGACCAGGGCCTGACACGAGCGGGTGGCGACGCCGTTGATGTGCACGGTGCAGGCGCCGCAGAGTCCGATGCCACAACCGTATTTGGTGCCGACCAGATCGAGTTGGTCGCGCAGGACCCAGAGCAGGGGAGTGTCGGCGGGGGCATCCACCTTGCGGGACTGCCCGTTGATTTTGAGGTTATAGGCAGGCATGGAAAATTCCGGTTACTCCTTCAAACTGGTGCGACGGATGGGTGGGTCAAACCTGCAAGTGGAGTGTCCGTTAAGTGGGGCTGCCTTTTTCTAGGCGAGGTGGGCGCACTCCGCCTACACGGGGAAACTCACTTCCCTCTGCTGCGCCGCACGACCCAGTCGATGATCGCCTTGTCATTATTTTCGTTGCGCCAGACGAGACTGAGGAACTCCGCGGGGTGGATGTCGTGCTGCTTGAAGAAGCGCCGGTCGCCGCCGCAGGAATACATGAGGGAGGGGGGCAGTTCGCCCCGGAGCTTGGCCTTCGTCTTCGGGACGATGCGCGGCAGCCACTCGATGCCCTCCACGGCATCGGCTTTGCCCGGCATCTTGGATTCGTCGAGGACCTTGGTCGACGCCTTGCCGTTCTGCACGTTCAAGAAGTAGTCGCGGCGGATCAGCTCGATGGACAGCGCGCGGTCGTAGCCGGGCTCACCGCCGTTGTTGTGGTCTTCGGCGTAGTCGTAAAGCGCTTGGGGCGTGATACCGTTGGCGGCGAGGAACGCGGCCTCATCGGCGGTGAAGTAGGTGCCGGCCCCGGTCTGGCCGCTGGCGTAGAGTTTCACGGCCTTGTCGTAGAGCGCACGGAATTTGTCGGCGAAATCGTAGTTTTTCATGGGTGATGACGGCCAAAGGAAGCAGAAGCTCCGGAAAAGCAACCGCGCGAGGGCTCGGTCGAGGCGTCGCAGGATCACGGCACCGTGAAGTCGATCAGCCGCTTCTGGCGGTCGACCTTGTCCACGACGACCTGGACCTTGTGGCCGAGCTCGAACTTCCGCTTGGACTTGCGCCCGATGAAGGCCGTGCCGGCGGGGTTGAGGACGTAGAAGTCGTCCTTCAATGAGGACACCGGCACCATGCCGAAGGCGCCGGCCTCGGCGACCTCGACGAAGAAGCCGTGGTTGCGGACGTCGGTGATGATGGCGGTGAAGAGCGTCTTCTTCTTTTTCTCCGCCTCGCGCTCGAAATACTCCATGAGCTTCACCTTCACGGAATCGCGCTCGGCCTCCGTGCTGTTGATCTCGGTCAGGCTCAGGTGCTCCGCCAGGTTCTCGACCTGGGCGATGCGGTAGCTGGTGGCGCTGCCGTGGCCGCCCTCGTGCTTGGCGAGGTAGGCGTCGAACACGCGGTGCACGACGAGGTCGGCGTAGCGGCGGATCGGCGACGTGAAGTGCGAATAGTCCGTCTTGTTCAGGCCGTAGTGGCCGTCGGGGGTGCCGCGGTAGCAGGCCTTGCGCATCGAGCGGAGCAGCTGGGTGCGCAAGATGTAGCCCTGCGGGTGATCTCGCAGGATCACGAGTAGCTTCACGACTTCCTCACGCTTCGAGAGGTCACCGATCTTGACGCCGAAGGTCGTGAGGAACTGGCGGAATTCGTTCAGCTTCTCCTCGTCGGGGTCGTCGTGCACGCGGTAGAGCGAGGGCAGGTGGTGCGTGCGGGTAAGCCGGGCCACGGCCTCGTTGGCCATGAGCATGAACTCCTCGATGAGCTGGTGGCTCTCGTCGTTGTGGATGAGTTCAATGCGGTCGGCGTAGCCCTCGGCGTCGACGAAGATCTTCGTCTCGGGCATGTCGAGATCGAGGCTGCCGCTGCGCATGCGCTCGGCGCGAAGCTTGGCGCCGATGGACCAGAGCTGGCGCACCCATTTCTGCAGTTCGGTGAGCTCCTCCGTTGAGAGCGAGCTGAGCGCGCGACCGGTCGAGCCGGTCTGGTGGGCGGCGGGCAGGGGGAGCTGGCGGATCTTGTCGAGGTTGTCCTCGAACATCAGCGCGAAGGCCTGCTTGTAGGTCATGCGCTTGGTGCTGCGGATGACGGTATTGGCGAACGCGGTGTCCTTGAGCCGGCCGCTGGCGCTGAAGGTGAAGAGCGTGGCCTTGGTCAGGCGGTCCTGCGCCTCGACGAGCGAGCAGAGGCCGTTGGACAGTTTTTCCGGCAGCATCGGAATGACGGTGCCGACGAGGTAGGTCGAGTTGCCGCGGTTCTGCGCCTCGCGGTCGAGGGCGGTGCCGGGCTTCACGTAATGGCTGACGTCGGCGATGTGCACGCCGATCCGGATGTCGCTACCGTCGAGATACTCGACCGAAAGGGCGTCATCGAAATCCTTGGCGTCGTCCGGATCGATTGTGAAGGTCGGGATCGCGCGGTAATCGCGGCGGCCCTTGAGGTCGTCGGGGCCGACTACGCTCGGCAGGGCGGCCGCCTCGCGGACGACCTCGGGCGGGAAAACCGGCGTGAGCTTGTATTTGTGGTAGATGGCCGCGAGCTCGGCACGGGGCTCGAAGGTGCGGCCCAGCACCTCGGTGATGACACCGTCAGGGTTTTGCTGGCGGTCGTTCCATTCATTGAGCTGGACGACGACCTTGTCGCCGACCATGGGCGGCGGGCGGAGCGTGCTCTTCACCGGATCGGCCACGATGATGTTGTGGCCCATGCGGGGGTCGTCTGACACGACGTAGAAATAGGTCGGCGCGCGCTGGAGAGAGCCCGTGAGGGTGGCGGTGCCGCGGGAGAGGATCTTGATGACGCGGCCGGCCTGCTCGCCCGGTTTCAGGAAGTGGGGGAAGTCGCGCTCCTTTGGGGAACGCAGGCGCACGACCACCGTGTCGCCCTGCAGCGCGACGCCGGTATCCTCGCCGGAGATGAAGATCGCAGGCTTGCGTGGCTCGGTGACCTTGACCTCGGGGAACACCATGGCGGAGCCCTTCTGGCGGAAGTTGATCTTGCCCGTGACGAGGTCGGCCTCGCGCGGGACACAGAGGCGGTCGCCCTTGATGACGGCGATCTGGCCGGAATGGATCAGCTCTCTTACCTGCTGGGCGAACAGGCGGCGGGCCTTCGGGTTGAGGCGCCACTCCTTGGCGATGGCATCGGCGGGGGCTGGCACATAGCCACGGCGCTTGAGATGGGATAAAAGACGGTCGGAATAACTCATAGGGGAGCTCTGGGCGGGCCGGTGGAAATCACCGCGGCGTAACAAGCCCAAGATTTTCTAGTGGAACCATGCCTCAGGACGCCTACTGTTGCAACATGCGAATTGTCCACGCGGCCAGCGAGCTCTTCCCCTACCTCAAGACTGGCGGCCTCGCGGACGCTGTCGCCGCCCTTACGGGAACCCTCGCCGACAAGGGCCACGAGCTCGCGGTCTTCATGCCCGGATATCGCTCGGTGCTCGACGGCCCGCATGTGGCCGGCGCCAAGCCCAGCCACAAGCTGAAGGTGGAGATGGGCGACAGCTTCCTGGCGGGCGACGTCTACACGCTCAACCCGCGCCCGGGTCTCACGCTTTATCTCGTGTGCCGCGAGGAGTTTTTCGACCGCAAGCTGCCGTATTGGACCGGGGAGCGCGACTACGACGACAACGACGCGCGGTTCATCTTTTTCCAGAAAGCGGTCGTCGAGCTGCTGCGGCTCACCGATTTCAAGGCGGACATCCTGCACTGCCACGACTGGCAGACGGGCCTGCTGCCGGTTTTCCTGCGCGAGGCCGAGCGGCGCTACGAGGTCACTCTGGCCCTCAAGACGGTCTTCACGATCCACAACATCGCGTATCAGGGTGTGTTTCCCCGGAAGTCGTATGCTTTGACCAACCTGCCGGACGACCTGATGACGATCGACGGTTTGGAATACTACGACCAGATGTGCATGCTCAAGGGCGGCATCGTGTTTGCCGACCTGGTCACGACCGTGAGCCCGCAGTATGCGAAGGAGATCCAGACACCGGAATTCGGCAACGGCATGGACGGCGTCATCGGCACCCGGCTCGACGACCTGCACGGACTGCTCAACGGCATCGACACGGCGGTGTGGAATCCCGTCGCCGACAAGAGCCTGCCGGCGAATTTCTCCGCGGACGATCTTTCCGGCAAGGCGGCCTGCCGCGCGAAGCTGCTCAAGGAATTCGGCTGGAGCAGCAAGTTCAAGGGGCCGATCTTCGGGATGGTCTGCCGTTTTACCCCGGCCAAGGGGCTGGACTTCGTGCTCGGGGCCGAGCCGTTTTTCGCCAAGGAAAACTGCCGCCTGGTGATCCTTGGCGGTGGGGAAAAGAAGTATGAGGAATCGGTGCGC
>Ga0265327_10001906_pt1 | contig 24090 bp, 22 predicted proteins | sample 41621metaG_FD_202089 | JGI IMG/M metagenome (GOLD analysis project Ga0265327, IMG submission 202089) | Rhizosphere microbial communities from Carex aquatilis grown in University of Washington, Seatle, WA, United States - 4-16-21 metaG | ecosystem: Host-associated > Plants > Roots > Rhizosphere...
CAAGCCCTGCACGCTGGAACTCGGCGGCAAGTCCGCGGCGATCATCCTCGAGGACGCCGACCTGGACTCCACCCTCCCGATGCTGCTGTTCTCGGGCCTGATGAACACCGGCCAGGCCTGCGTCGGCCAGACCCGCATCCTGGCGCCGCGGTCGCGGTACGACGAGGTCGTCGAGAAGGTGGCCGCCGGCGCGGCCGCCATGCAGGTGGGCCTGCCCGACAACCCGGCTGCCATGATCGGCCCGCTGATCAGCGAGAAGCAGCGTGAGCGCGTCGAGAGCTACATCAAGAAGGGCGTCGAGGAAGGCGCCCGTATCGCCGCCGGCGGCGGCCGTCCCGAGGGCCTGGATTCGGGTTGGTTCGTGCAGCCGACGGTGTTCGCCGATGTCGACAACTCGATGACCATCGCCCAGGAAGAGATCTTCGGCCCGGTGCTGGCGATCATCCCCTTCGACACCGAAGAGGACGCCATCCGGATCGCCAACGACTCGGACTACGGGCTGGCCGGCAGCGTCTACACCACCGACGTGCCCAAGGCCATGAAGATCGCGTCGCAGATCCGCACCGGCACCTACGCGGTCAACATGTACGCGTTCGATCCGGGCGCTCCGTTCGGCGGCTACAAGAACTCGGGCATCGGCCGCGAGAACGGTCCCGAGGGCATCGAGGCCTACTGCCAGGCCAAGAGTGTGCTGATGCCGTTCGGCTACACCCCGGAGTAACAGCGCGCTTCGTCCGAATGGCCATCCGTGCCTTGTCCTCCCTCCCTCGGGGGACTCGGCCGGGTGGCCATTCGGCTTTTCAGCACCGCTTTTTTATCCCAGGCGAACCCCAGCTAACGCTGATACCGTCACGCCCGTTCGAAGGTCGTTGACAACAATCTGGGAGGTAACGCATGGCTGTCTCTGTAGATCTGGAGAAGTCGCTCGACAAGGCATACGAGGACAAGCCGCTCAAGGACATCCTCGACGCATCACCCGCCGCGCTGGCCGGAGTCAGTGACTCCGACGCTGAGCACCTCGCCGCGGCGTTCAACATCAAGACCGTGCGCCAGCTCGGCTCGAACAAGTACTTCGCCGTCGCCGCCGCGCTCGTCGCGCTGGAGAGCGCCGGCTAGGTTTCCTGCGCCGCTTGCGCGAGCAAAACTGCCCCTTTTCCTCGGAGAAGGGGCAGTTTTGTGCCGCACTCACGCGCCCTGGAACTGAGCAGTACGACGCTCGACGAAGGACTGGACGCCCTCGGCGGCGTCCTGGGTGGTGAACAGTCTGGCCACGTCGGGCTGGAGTCGTCCGACCGCAGCCTGCGGGTCAGTGAGCGCGCGTTGCGCCGATGCCAGGATCGCCTGCACGCCCAGCGGAGCGGACCGCTCGGCGATGGCGTGTGCCAACTCGAGCGCACGGGCGCGGGCGTCCGCGGCAGTGTCCACGACCTCCTGCACCAGACCGATGCGCTGCGCCTCTGCCGCATCGAATTCGTCGCCGGTGAGCAGCCAGCGCATGGCGTTGCCCCAGCCCGCGTCGCGCGGTAGCCGCACCGTCGCACCGCCGAATGGATAGATACCGCGCAGCACCTCGATCTGGGCGAAGCGAGCGTCGGCGGCAGCAACCCGGACGTCAGATGCGAGCAGCAGTTCGATGCCCAGCGTCAGGCAACGTCCGTGGACTGCCGCGACGAGCGGCTTGGTCCACGGTCCGTCGAGCCGCCAGGGATCGCGGCCGTCAGCGGGGAACGGGCTCTCCCCGGCAGCGATGGCCGGAGCGACATCGAGCAGGTCCAGACCGGCGGTGAAATGGTCGCCGTGAGCGAAGAGCACCCCGGCGCGCAGGGTGTCGTCACGCTCCAGCAGGCCGTAGGCCCGTGACAGATCCGCCAGCATCGCGCGGTCGAACGCATTGCGCTTCTCGGGCCGGCCCAGGCCCATCACCAGAACATGGCCGTCGCGCTCGAGGGTGACGGTCTGCAGATCGAGATCGGTCGTCATGGGAGCAGTGAACTCCTGATCTCAAAATTATGCAAGAGACCATAGTTCTGAGATCGAGTCCCCACGCCGATGCCCATAACCGTCGCGTTGTGTGACCCGGGATACATTCTTTGGTCCGATGTGTTGGACGTTTTATGCTGAGTCCCATATCGAGGAGGGCACCATGTGGGTGGTCGAGGTGAACGTGAAGGGCCATCGCTTCACGCATACCGTCCTGGGCGCCAACCAGCGGCTGCGTGATGCAGCCCGCGGGATGCAGGATCGGATGACGCAACTTCGGAACCGGGTCACGCATTGACGTCAGCGGAGTCCGACACCAAGACGGTCAACAAGCGCGGCGCCACCCGGCAACGCATGGTGCGCAGCGCCGCCGCCGTACTGCGCGAGCGTGGCGCCGCCGGCCTGACCATCGACGAGGTGCTGGTCCGCAGTGGTGCCCCGCGCGGCTCGGTCTACCACCACTTTCCCGAGGGCCGCAGCCAGCTGCTGATCGAAGCGCTGCAGTTCGCCGGTGATGCGATCGCCGCCCACATCGACGGTTCCGCCGCGTATGGCGGCATCGCGCTCGTCCGCGGATTCGTCACCTTCTGGGATCAGATTCTGGCCGACAGCGACTTCACCGCCGGGTGCCCGGTCGTCGCCGCCGCGGTCGGCTCGGGCGACGAAGCTCCGATCTTGACGCCCATCGCCGCCGAGATCTTCGACCGGTGGCGCACCGCGCTCGGACACGCCTTCACGGCAGAGGGCTTCAGCGACACCGACGCATCAACCCTGGCGGTCACCTGCCTCGCCGCACTGGAAGGCGCGGTGGTCTTGAGTCGTTCCGCGCAGAGCGTCGAGCCGTTGCACGACGTCGCAACCCAGCTCGAATTCCTCATCAAGGCAAAGGCTTTCGTCAAGAACAACGGACTGCCCACCGCCGGTAACTAGCTGTCGGCACGAACCCAGCGCGCGCAGACGAAGTCCCCGTTGACCGCGGACTCCAGCAGCCGCCACTCCGAGCGCACCGGCAGTACGGGTGCACCTCCGCCCAACGAACACGGCGCGTAGGACACCACCAGCTCGTCGACCAGGCCGGCCGTCACGAACTGCGCCGCAACGTCCCCGCCGCCGAGGACCCACACGTCACGCTCACCCGCCGCCTCGACCAACGTCGGATGCAGTTGCGCGACATCCCCGCTGACGGTCTGCACCGGATGGCCGTCGACGACGATGCCGGGCCGGGAGGTGAGCACCCACGTGGGTTGGGGGTACGGCCAGTCGCCCGGCTCGTTCTCGACAACCCATCGGTATGTCGTCGAGCCCATGACCAGAGCACCCACCGACCGCTCGAAGGCCTTGTAGCCGAACGGCCCATCGACGTCGATGTCACGCGAGAGCAACCAGTCCAGGCTGCCTGCGGAGTCGACGATGAAGCCGTCCAAGCTCGATGCGGTGTAGTAAATGGTCGCCATCGTGCCGAGTATGCCGTGACCCACCGACAATCCGGCGCGCCGCGATTACTGTTGCCGGATGGACGATTTCGACGCACTCCGCGCCGACGACGGTGACCTCGCGGAACTGCGCGACGACCTGCGCCGGTTCCTGGCCGAGGACGCCGAGCAGTTCGGCTGGGAACCCGGCGTGGACTGCTGGCTGTCGAAGTGGGACGCCGACTTCAGCGTGCGGCTCGCCGCGGCCGGCTTCGTCGGATTGACGATTCCCGTCGAGTACGGCGGCCGCGGGCGCAGCCACATGCACCGCTACGTGGTCACCGAGGAACTCCTGGCCCACGGAGCCCCGGTTGCCGCGCACTGGATCGCCGACCGGCAGGTGGCGCCCGCCCTCCTGACATACGGCAGCGAGGACCAGCGGCGGCGCCTGCTGCCGCGTATCGCATCCGGCACTTTGCATTCCGCAATCGGCATGAGCGAACACGAAGCCGGTTCCGACCTCGCCGCCGTCGCCACCAAGGCCACCCGGACGGACTCCGGTTGGCTCCTCAACGGCAGCAAAGTGTGGACCAGCGGCGCGCACCTGGCGCACCAGATCGTCGTGCTCGCCCGCACCAGCCCGCTGGACCCGCAACATCGGCACGCGGGTTTCAGCCAGTTCATCGTGCCCACCGACGCACCCGGCGTCACCATCGAGCCGATCGTCCAGATGAACGGCGAACACCATTTCAACGAAGTGCTGTTCGACGACGTCGCGCTGACCGACGCCGACCTGCTCGGCACCGTCGGCGCCGGATGGCACCAGGTGACCTCGGAGCTGGGTTTCGAACGCAGCGGGCCGGAGCGTTTCCTCTCCACGGCCACACTGCTTTTCGCGCTCATCGAGGCGCTGCGAGACGAACCCGGCGTCGACATCGGCGACCTGATGGCGCGGATGATCTCACTGCGCCAGCTCTCGATCTCGGTCGCCCGGGCACTGTCCGCGGGGCAGGACGCGGCCGTGCCCGCCGCACTGGTGAAAGACCTGGGGACCGGATTCGAGCAGCATTCGGTGGAGATCGCGGCCGAGCTACTGGACCGGTACGACGGCCCCGACCGCCCGCGCCTGCAGGCGATGCTGGACACCGCTCGGGTACACGCACCACTGTTCACCCTGCGCGGCGGCACCAACGAGGTGCTGCGTGGCATCGTCGCCAAGAACTGGACCAAACAGGTTGCCACGAAACAGTATTCGGACGAACTCGCCGAACTGCACGAACTCGCCGAGCAGATCGGGCGAACCGCGGCACCCGCCCGGACATTGCCGCTGACGTTCGACGACGCGCTGTGGCGCACCGCCGAGAATTCCGGACTGACCCGGCTGAGCGGCGACCCCGACGCCGGACCCGCCGCGGCGGCCGTCGTACTGGGCACGCTGGCCCGCCACGCCGCCGCGGTACCGATCGCCGAAACCGATGTACTGGCAACATGGCTGGCCGCCGAAGCCGGTCTGGCGGTGCCGCCGTCCGGCCCGATGACGCTGGCGCCGGACGGGGTCGCCACCTGGCCGCGATGTGGGCCGGTACTGGTGGCCACCCGCGGACCGGACGCCCTGTACGTCGCCTTGCGCGACTCGCCGGCGCTGAGCGGCGATGGGCACAACCTCGCCGGAGAACCACGGGCCACCATCGAATTCGACACGGCGGCAGGCGATGTCGTGCGGCTGCCGCTCGCAGTCGCCGACGAACTGACCATCCGCGGCGCCTGGTGCCGGTGCGTGCAGATCGTCGGCGCGTTCGACGCCGCCGCCGAACTGACCGTCGCGCATACCGAAACACGCGTGCAGTTCGGCCGCCCGCTGGCCGCCTTCCAGGCGGTGCAGCACTCGCTGGCCACGATGCTGGGCGAGATCGAACGAGCCAGGGCGGCAACCACTCTGGCGGTCACCGCCGCCGCCCAGCATGGCTTCGGCGACCCCCGCACCGGTTACGCCACCACCGTGGCCAAAGTTGCCGTCGGCCGGGCCGTCGCCCCGGTGACGACCATCGCGCATCAGCTGCACGGCGCCATCGGCACCACCTCGGAACACCCGCTGTGGCGCGCCACCATGCGGGCCCGCAGCTGGGCCGACGAGTTCGGCAGCGCCAGCTGGCATGCCCGGCGACTGGCCGGCCTCACCGCGACGACGGACCCGTGGGATGTGACGGTCGGCCGGTTCTGAAAGAGGTTGTGAGCTAGGTCAATATCCACGCAGAAAGTGGGTTCGGCCCGCTTGTGACGGCGGCCATAGCGCTACCGGCGGTCCCGGTAAAAACTCGACACATGTCCAAATTGAGTGGCACCTTCGCCACGTTGGCCGTGTGTGCCGCCCTGCCCGCCGCGACCATGGTCGCCGCGCCCGCCCAGGCCGCCGGCACGCACCGCATGACCCTGATGTCGCGGGCCTACACCTGCGACCGGCAGCCGATCAACTACATGAAGTTCCGGTTCCCGGCGGTGCCGACGGCCGAGATCACCTCCGACGGGCACACCGCCGTCGCTCGCATCGACATGCTCGACGGTGCGCGCAACGCGCAGTACACCGTCCGGGTGATCCCGGCCCCGCATGCCGCGCTGGGCTGCCTGCCGGGCGATCCGAGCATCGCCACCGGCGCCCTGAGCACCGATGGCTTCGGCAACGGCAGCTCCACCGTTCAGCTCTCCGTCGCCCCCGGCACCACCGGCGTCTGGGTCGCGGTTGACCTGCCCCAGCCGCATTCGCAGAGCCCGGCCGAGTTCTACAGCAGCGACTTCGTCGCCGCGGTCTGACATTTGTTCGACCCCAGCGGCCGACACGAACGATCTCCCCGGTAGAACAAACACATGCGCTACCGGGAGAACATGACGTCGCGACGACTCACCGGCGGTCAGGCCGCCCTGTTCGCAGCTGCCCTGCTACTGGCCGGGTGCTCGGGCGACAAGCAGCCGGCCCAGCCGACCACCTCGACGTCGAGCGCTCCGGCACCGAGCAGCTCGGCCGCCCCGAGCACGCCCGACGCCGGCGCGCCGCCGTCCCCCACCAGCCGTCAACTCGACGGCGGGACGTGCCTGCAGCTCACCGGTGCGGTGGTGAACCTGATGTCCGGAGCGTCGCCCGACGACGCGAAGGCAGCCGGGGACACCATCAACGGCTTCCACCCGCCGGCCGATGTGCAGGCCGCCGTGGCACATTTCGTCAAGACCAACGGCCTGCACAGCAGCGATCCCGACCGCAGCCAGTTCAGCCGCACGCTCAACACCTGGGTCGAGCAGCAGTGCCCGGTGCAGCAGTCGGAGAAGAAACCCAAGTAGCGAAGGTCAGCTACCGGTCCACTGCGGCGCGCGCTTCTCGGCGAAGGCCACCGCGCCTTCACGGGCATCCTTGGACATGAAGATCGGGCCCAGGATGGCGCCCTGCTTCTCCCACTTCTCCGCATCCGACCAGTCGGGCGACTCGACGATGATGCGCTTCGTCGCGGCCACGGCCAGCGGGCCGTTGGCCGTGATGCGCTCAGCCAGTGCGAGGGCGGCATCGAGTGCGGCACCCGGCTCGGTCAGCTCGTTGACCAGGCCCAGTTCATGGGCCCGTGTCGCGGTCAGGTTGTCGCCCGTGAGCGCGAGTTCCATCGCGATGGCGTACGGGATGCGCTGCGGAAGCCGCAGCAACCCGCCGCCGCCGGCAACCAGACCACGCTTGACCTCCGGGATACCGAACGCCGACGCGTTGGAAGCGACGATCAGGTCGGCCGACAGCGCCAGTTCGGTGCCGCCCGCCAGCGCGTAGCCTTCGACCGCCGCGATCAGCGGCTTGGCCGGCGGACGCTGAGTCAGGCCGAAGCCACGGCTCGAGATGATGTTCTCGCCTTTGGCGAAGGCCTTGAGATCCATGCCGGCACAGAACGAGCCGCCCGCGCCGGTCAGCACGCCGACCGACAGCCCGGGGTCCTCATCGAGGCGGTCCGCGGCAGCTGCCAAGCCGTTACTGACCGCTGAGTTGACGGCGTTCTTGGCTTGGGGCCGGTTGATGGTGATGATCAGTATGCGGTCGCGCTGTTCGAGGAGGACGGCATCTTCGCTGGTGGCTTCTTCGGTCACGACGGTGATGCTAGCCACAGGGGATTGGCGTCCGGCGGTCAACCAGTGAATAATCAAAAATTAGAACATGTTCTAGTTTTTGCCGCAGTCAGAGGAGAAACCGTGGCCAAGCTGCCCGAAATCACCAAATTCGACCCGGACCTCACCGAGAAGGTCATGGGGATTCTCCGACCGCTGCTGAAGGTCTATCACCGCTCCGAGGTCCGCGGACTGGAGAACATCCCATTGGGCGGCGCCCTGGTGGTGAGCAACCACTCCGGCGGCATGCTGCCCATGGACGTGCCGATCTTCTCGTCGCACTTCTACGAGAAGTACGGCTACGACCGCCCCGTCTACACCCTCAGCCACGCGATGCTGATGGTCGGCCCGACCGCGGACTTCTTCAAGAAGACCGGCTACATCCTGGCCAGCCACGAGAACGCCGACGAGGCGCTGCGCTCCGGCGGCCTCGTCGTCGTGTTCCCGGGCGGTGACTACGACGTCTACCGACCGTCGACCGACGCCAACAAGATCGACTTCGACGGTCGTAAGGGTTACGTGAAGGCCGCCATCAACGCCGGCGTGCCGATCGTGCCGATGGTCGGCATCGGCGGCCAGGAGACCCAGCTGTTCCTGACCCGTGGCGAGCGGATCGCCAAGGCCCTCGGCCCCATCGCGCGCGCCGCGCGCGCCAAGGTGGTGCCGTTGTCCGTCGGCCTGCCGTTCGGGTTGTCCGCCGTGCTGCCGTTCAACCTGCCGCTGCCGTCGAAGATCGTCATGCAGGTGCTGCCGCCCATCGATCCCACTGCCATCGCGCTCGAGTCCGGCGATGAACCCGATATCGACGCGGTCGACGCACGCGTCCGGAAGGTCATGCAGGATGCTCTCGACGAACTCGCCGAAGAGCGTCGCTTTCCGGTACTAGGCTGACGGGCCGTGGGTATCACCGACAAGCTGACCGCGACAGCCGGCCTGGTCAACACCATGGTCCGGGCCGGGGTCATCGCCCCGCTCCGTCCGGACAAGTACGTCCGGATCGCCGGTGCCATGGCCCGCGAAAACATGAGCGTCACTTCAGGTTTCGCCAGTTCGGCGCAACGCTGCGGTAACCGCCCGGGCCTGATCGACGAATTGGGCACTCTGACCTTCACTGAGCTCGACAAGCGTGGCGATGCGTTCGCGGCCGCCCTGCAGACGCTGCCCGCGGCCAAGGTCGTGGGCATCATGGCGCGCAACCACCGTGGCTTCGTCGACTCGCTGATCGCGGCCAACCGCATCGGCGCAGATGTGTTGCTGCTGAACACTTCCTTCGCCGGGCCGGCGATGGCCGAAGCCGTCCAACGCGAGAACGTCGACGTCATCATCTACGACGAAGAGTTCACGGCGACGGTGGACCGGGCCCTCCAGGATCAAACCCGCCCCGTCAGTCGCATCGTCGCCTGGACCGACACCGAAGACCACCCGCTGACCGTCGAGTCGCTCATCATCGATCACCGGGGCGTACAGCCCCGGCGTACCGGCGAGAAGAGCCGCGTGATCCTGCTGACCTCCGGGACCACCGGAACTCCCAAGGGCGCCAAGCATTCCGGTGGTGGCCTCGACGCGTTGAAAGCGATCCTGGACCGCACGCCGTGGCGCACGGAGGAGACCACCGTGGTCGTCGCCCCGATGTTCCACGCCTGGGGCTTCTCCCAATTGGTGTTCGCGGCATCCATGGCCTGCACTGTCGTGACCCGCCGCAAGTTCGATCCGCAGGCCACGCTGGCTCTCGTCGACAAGTACCAGGCGACCGGATTATGTGTTGTCCCAGTGATGTTCGACCGCATCATGGAACTACCCGACCACATCCGCAACCGCTACAGCGGTCGCTCGCTGCGCTTCGCCGCGGCCTCCGGATCGCGCATGCGACCCGACGTCGTCACCGCCTTCATGGACCAGTTCGGTGACGTCATCTACAACAACTACAACGCCACCGAGGCCGGCATGATCGCCACGGCGACTCCGGCCGACCTGCGCGCCGCGCCCGACACCGCCGGCCGGCCCGCCGAGGGCACCGAGATCAAGATCCTGGACGCCGATTTCAAGGAGTTGCCGACGGGTGAGGTGGGCACCATTTACGTGCGCAACTCCACCCAGTTCGACGGCTACACCTCCGGTGCCACAAAGGATTACCACCAGGACTACATGTCATCGGGTGACGTCGGTTATCTCGATGCCGCGGGCCGTCTGTTCGTGGTGGGCCGCGACGACGAGATGATCGTCTCCGGCGGCGAGAACGTGTACCCGATCGAAGTGGAGAAGACGCTGTCCACCCACCCGGAGGTCGCCGAAGCCACGGTGCTGGGAGTCGACGATGAGCAGTACGGCCAGCGCCTGGCGGCGTTCGTCGTACTGACCGACGGTTCAGCCGCCACCGAGGACGCACTCAAGCAGCACGTGCGCGACAATCTGGCCAATTACAAAGTGCCACGGTCGATTACGGTGCTGGCCGAACTGCCGCGCAACAGCACCGGCAAGATCGACCGCCGCGAGTTGAAGGCGCTGGCCGATGGCGCGTAAAGCGGTGACTCTGCTGCGGGCCCTCGTCGGACTCGTGAACGCCACCAACGCGGCCAGCCCGCTGGCCCGCTCCGGGAACCCCGGCATCGTCGCATTTGCCTGCGGCTGGCCGTCCAGTGAAGCAGCCGGTTTCGTGCTCAGTTCCTCGGTGCTGTCCGCGATCCGCCGTGGCCGGCGCGGTCACTTCGCGGGTACGAGTGGCCGAATCGCCTTGGGTATCACCGCGATCACCTGGGCCATCCTGGGGTACATCTTCGCCCGCAGCCGGAGCTCGCAGCCCGCGTTCGAGGAGCCGCTGACTGACGTGATCGGTCCGCGCAACCCCGCCGATCCGGGCGTCCCCCGCCTCCCCGGCATCGGGCGCACCATGCTGTCGCGCCGCAAATACAACAAGGACACCGTCAAGTACGGTCCACACCGCGCCAATCTCGCCGACATCTGGCGCCGCCCCGATCTACCGCGCGACGGCAAAGCCCCTGTGCTGCTGCAGGTTCCGGGTGGCGGCTGGATGCTCGGCGACCGCCGGCCGCAGGCGTACCCGCTGATGGGTGCGCTGGCCGACCGCGGCTGGATCTGCGTGTCCATCGGCTACCGCGTCAGCCCGAAACATCAGTGGCCTGCGCACATCATCGACGTGAAGCAGGCCCTGGCCTGGGTCAAGGAGAACATCGCCGCGTACGGCGGCGACCCCGACTTCGTCGCGATCAGCGGCGGCTCCGCCGGCGGTCACCTGTCCTCGCTGGCCGCTCTCACTCCCGGAGATCCCCAGTGGCAGCCCGGCTTCGAGGATGCCGACACCTCAGTGGTGGCAGCGGTTCCGGTGTACGGCAGGTACGACTGGTTCGGTTTCGAAGGCCCCGGGCGCGCCGAAATGATGCGGGCGCTCGAGCAACTGATCATCAAGAAGCGGTTCGCCAACGACTCGCAGGTCTTCCTGGACGCCTCGCCGATCAAACGGATCGGTCCCGACGCCCCACCGTTCTTCGTGCTGCACGGCACCAACGACACGCTGATCGACGTCCAGGAGGGACGGGATTTCGTCGCCGCACTGCGTGAGCAGTCACCGGCACCGGTGGCGTACGCCGAAATCCCCAACGCGCAGCACGCTTTCGACATCTTCGGCTCCGCACACGGCCACTACACCGCCGAGGCGATCACCCGGTTCCTGGAGTGGGTGCGGGCCGAGAAGGGGCATGCCTCGGCGAGCTCCGAAAACTTCGGCTAGCCGGTACCAGCCGCTGTCATCGATGAACAGCGGCAGCGCCTCTCTCATGGACATGTTCGATCGGGACCTGTCAGCAATCGCTGACATTGTCAGCATTGGTTGACGATGTCAGGCCAAGCTGACAGGTCCCAGCCCGCACCTACCTAGAGACAGTTCCCACCGGCGTCGGTCAGCTCAGACATGTCGGTCCCACCACCCATACTTTCGGCAGTTCTCGACTCCGGAAGGAACACGCCATGGTTTACCCAGCCCCGCGACTGTGGTGGGAACCGCAACAACGTCGTCCGACCCGCGAAGAGATCGACGCCGCAGGCATCGCGTTCCGAAAAGCTCATGGTCTCGACGACGATGACGATGACGACTGGACATTCGAGGACGAGCCGCCCGCGCCCGATCCGATCGCCGCCGACGTCTTCGGCGGCATCAGCCGGCAAGCGCTGGCGCAGGCTCGCGACGATCTCGCCGGCGCCAAAACGCGATACGAGCAAGCCGTTCGACAGGCCCGCGCCAACGGATGGACGTGGTCCGAGATCGGACGAATCCTGGGCGTGTCACGGCAGGTGCTGCACAAGAGGTTCCGCAACCGCCCGTCGGACTGACCAGCCGGGGAAGCCCTACTGCGCCATGGCGGTCTCGACGACCGTCAGCTCCTCGGAAAGTCCTGCAGCCCTGCGGATTTGCTTGAAGTCCTCGACCATACCGGTCGTCACTTCATGCGGATCATCGGTGGTCGCACCGTCGGCGAGCACCGAGATGTTGAGCTGGTCGACGTAACTCCACACGGTGATGTTCAGGCCACTGCCCGCAGTGAGTGGGCCGACCGAATAGATCTCGGTGACGGTGGCGCCGCCCACCTTGCCGCGTTCGCGCGGCCCGGGCACGTTGGAGATGTTGAGGTTCAGCACCTTGTTCTGGCCGTCCATGTTGGACAGCCGGCGGAACATCGACTCCATGGGCGCAGGTGGCATGTAGGCGGCCCACCGGGCGACCAGCTCGGGGCCGACCAACTGGTGGCTCTCCTTGGCGAGCAAGGCGGCTTCCCGGGCCTGCTGCACACGCTGCGAGACGTCGTCCACGTCGACCGGCAGCGCGATCAGCACGCCGCTGAATCGGTTGCCGGAGATGCGATCCGGCGAGAAGTCAAAGCTCATCGGCACCGACGCGAGCAGCGGGTGGTCGGCCTTGCCGTCGTACTTCAGCAACAGCTCGCGCAGCGCGCCCGACGACATGGCCAGCACCAGGTCGTTGATGGTGACGCCCAGCTTCTTGCTGGTCTCCTTGACGTCCGCCAGCGCCAAAGTGGCTGTGGCGAACCGCCGTTGGGGCGTGATGACGTGGTTCATGAAGCTCGCCGGCGGGGTGAACGGCCGAGTCAGTTCAGGCGACAGCTTGCGACTGCTCTTACGCACCCGAGACATGCCGTCGGCGGTGTACTTGACCACGCCGGGAATCCGCGCGATCTGCCGCAGATGATCGACGAACGCCGAACGGACCAGCTGACCGCGCGACGGCGCCGGGTCGGTCACGTACAGATCGTTGTCATGTTGCGGCGCCTCGGTGATGTCCATACCGAGCGCCAGCAGGTTGGCCGACGCGACCCCGTCGGCCAGCGCGTGATGAATCTTGCCGACCACGGCGACCCGCCCATTGGCCAGACCTTCGACGAGGTACATCTCCCACAGCGGCCGGCTGCGATCCAGTGGGGTACTGGCGATTTCGCCGATCGCCTCGTCCAGTTCGCGGCGGCCGCCCGGGGCGGCCACGCGCCACGGCCTGACGTGATACTCGAGGTCGACCTCAGCATGCTCCCGCCACATCGGGTGGTGGAACTTGAACGGGATGTCGACGAGTTGGTATCCGAAGGGCTCGAGCTTGTGCAGTCGTTCGCGGAGCACCCGGCGGAATTCGTCGATTCCGAAGGTGCGGTCGCCCAGGCCGGCGAGGTCGATGACGGCAATCTTGAGGGTGTGCATGTGCACGTTGGGCGTCTCCGAATACAGGAGGAACGCATCCCACCCACTCAGTCGTTTCACTCGACCTCTCCTGCGCTTCGGGTCAGAACCTCGCCCAGTCGAATGGTCTAGACGACCGCTTCGACGCAGTGCTGATTCTGGTTCCGGCGAACCTCGTCGAGGAACAACCCTATGGCAGTGGCCATCGACCCGGTGCGGGCACCGTCAATCATGTCGAAACCGTGTCCGGCACCGGGCAATTCGATGTAACTGACCGTCGACGCGGACACCGCGCGCAGCTCGTGCACGAAGTCCCGCGCCTGCGCCACCGGGATGACGCTGTCGCCGCTGCCGTGGACGACGAGGAACGGCGGCGCATCTCGGTGCACGCGCGCGATCGGCGAGGCCTGACGGTAGATCTCCGGGTGCTTGTCGATGCGGCGCCGCACCACGACGCGCTCGAGGAAGTCGACGAACTCCTCGCGTTCCTTGGTGGACCGGTCCTCCCAGTCGTACCGGCCGTAGATGCCGACGACGGCGTCGACCGATGTGTCAGCGCCCTCGGGCAGGTCCGCCTGCAGTTCGGGGTCGTTGGCCGTGAGGCCGGCCAGCGCGGCGAGGTGCCCACCGGCCGAGCCACCTGAGATCGCGATGAAGTCGCGGTCGCCGCCGAACTTGTCGACGTTCGCCCGGGCCCACGCGATCGCCGTCTTGACGTCGGTGATGTGTTGCGGCCAACGGTGATTCGGGGCCACCCGATAGTCGATGGACAAACAGACCCAGCCTTGTTGGGCGAGGTGGCTCATCAGCGCGTAGCCCTGCAGCAGCCGGCTGCCGTGCACCCACGCACCGCCGGGCAGGTAGATCAGCACCGGAGCCGGCTCGCTGGGGAGGTCGTCGGCGCGCCAGACGTCCAGCAGCTGCGACGGGCTGTCGCCGTAGCGCACCGAGGTGCGGTGCACCTGACGCCGGTGTTCGCGGGCCCGCCAGAACGGTGGCGTGCGCTCCGGAGCGGGCCATTCGATGTCGAGTTCGGCCGGGGGCACGACGCCGGTCAGCGCGGCCCGCACGACCTCGTTGGTGCAATCACGCTCGGCCCGGCGGATCTCCGCGACGCTCGGGGTGAACAGTGCCTTGGAGGTCGACGCCCAGAAGCTCGGCACATGCCGCATACCCCACAGGGTCATCGCGGTGGCGCCGCCGAGAGGCTCGAGGCTCTTGCCGATCACCGGCAACGAGGCGGCGGCCGTCGCCATCGCCAACAGGTGGTCGGAGGGCTTGGCCGCCATGAACCAGCGCAGCCTGGTGGCAAGTGAAGGGCTGTGAACATCATTGTCCGGTCGAGCCGTCATTTCGCGAGCGTACACCGGGCTGACCACGCGATTTCGGGGCCACGGCAAGTTTGCGGTCACGGTTCGGCGACCGATCCCATGTGAAGTGCATCACAGCTGATCAGGGCCTATTCGAAGTCGTACCGTCGTGCTTACAGTCGAGCGATGGGTACCTCAGCGCTGGCGATCACCGACGACCACAACGACCTCGCGAACTCGGCCACCGGACTGCTGCACCGGCTCGGCAGCCGGGCGGCCGCCCGCGCCACGCTCGAGGGCGGGCCGTCGCATCCGGCCGATTTCTGGGCGGCCGCGGCCAATCTGGGGTGGCAGGGCCTGGCGATCCCCGAGGAGTACGGCGGATCCGGATTCGGACTACCCGAGCTGGCGGTGGTGCTGGAGGCGCAAGGCCGCGAGTTGTGTCCCGGTCCGTTCCTGCCGACCGTCGCCGCCGCCGTCGTCATCGACCGGTGCGGTACCGAACCCCTACGCACCGAACTGCTGCCCGGACTGGCCGACGGCAGCACCGTTGCCGCACTGGGTTTGTCGGGGCACGTTCACATCGCCGGTCATACGGTGTACGGGGAGAGCCCGACGGTGCTCGGCGCACCGGATGCCACGCTGCTGGTCCTGGTCGCCGGCGACGACGTGGTGATCGTGGATGCCGGCGCCACCGGCGTCACCGTCACACCACTGGAGTCCACCGACACCACCCGCAGCATCGGTTCGGTGACGCTCGACCAGGCGGAAGCAACGACAGTTCTGCGCGGCGCAGCAGCCAAAGCGCACACCGCTTTTCGTATTCTCGCGGCCGCCGAGGCGGTCGGGATCAGCTGGGCGGTGCTGGAGATGGCGGTCGAATACGCCAAGGTGCGTGAGCAATTCGGCCGCACCATCGGAACCTTCCAGGCCGTCAAGCACCACGCCGCCAACATGCTCGTCGCGGCCGAACTCACCACCGCCGCCACCTGGGACGCGGCCCGCGCCGATGACCTGGAGGACGCCTGGTTCGGCGGCGCGGTGGCGGCCGCGCAAGCGATCCACAGCCAGGTCTTCAACGCCGAGAACAACATTCAGCTGCACGGCGGCATCGGCTTCACGTGGGAGCACGATGCGCACCTGTATCTGCGCCGCGCCCTCACGCTGGCCGCGTTGACCGGAGACGGCGCCGACCCGCTGGCCGACGTGGTCGACGGACAGCGCACCGGCCGGGCCCATGGCGCGTCGTTCGCGCTCCCCGAGGAGGCCGCCGAGTACCGCACCGCCGCCCGCGACGCCGTCGCCACCCTGCGGTCGCTGCCCGAGGACAAGCAGCGCGACTTTCTTGTCGACTCCGGCTATTTGGTGCCGCATTGGCCCAAGCCGTGGGGCCGCGACGCCGGCGTGCTGGAGCAGCTGGCCATCGAGGAGGAGTTCCGGGCGCCAGGGGGCACGAGCGCAGCGAGCGGGGGGAAGAAGCCGGTCGAGCGGCCGGACCTCGGCATCACCGGCTGGGTGACGCTGACCATCGCCCAGGCCGGGACCGACGAGCAGCGCGAGCGCTGGGTGTACCCGGTGCTGCGCGGCGAGATCATGTGGTGCCAGCTGTTTTCCGAACCCGAAGCCGGCTCGGATGCCGCCGCGGTGCGCACCAGCGCCAAGAAGGTCGATGGCGGCTGGCTGGTGACCGGCCAGAAGGTGTGGACCAGTCTGGCCCAGTACTGCCAGTGGGGGCTGGCCACCGTACGCACCGATCCGGAAGCCCCCAAGCACGCCGGCGTCACGATGATGGCAATCGACATGAAGTCACCCGGCGTGACCGTCAACCCCCTGAAGGGATTGACCGGCAATGCCCATTTCAACGAGGTGTTCTTCGACGAGGTGTTCGTCCCGGATGCCGACGTCGTCGGTGACGTGAACAAGGGCTGGCTCGTGGCGCGGGCGACACTGGGCAACGAGCGGCTGTCGATCGGCGGCGGGTCCGGCGCGCAATCCGGCTTCAGCGCCGACGACCTGATCGCCCTGTTGGACGCGGCCCCGCCGGAGCTGGCGGCCGGCCTGCGCGATCGCGCCGGCGCGGTGATCGCCGAGGGACACACCCTGCGGCTGCTGAATCTGCGACGGATCAGCCGGGCCATCGCGGGGACCGGTCCCGGACCCGAGGGCAATGTCACCAAACTCGTGGTCGCCGAGCAGGGGCAGCGACAGACCGAGCTGGGGATGAAGCTGGCCGGCCCCGCGGCCGTGACTGGGCAAACTCCGACGCTCACCCAGGCCTACCTGGGCTACCGCGCGATGACCATCGCGGGCGGTACCTCGGAGATCACCCGGAACACCATCGCCGAGCGGATCCTCGGGCTGCCTCGCGATCCTTTGCTCAAGTAGGCCGTCGCGTATCACGAGTCGATTGAGACTCGGTGGAGATCGATCCGCCAAGCTGCGCAGATCGGTCAGATATGTCACGCTATGGACCGATGAGTGTGCTATCGGTCAAGACTTGGGCGTCGCGCCGCGCTTTGCTAGCGGCTTTGCTGTGCGCCCAGCTGATCGCTGGCGTGGTCACGGTGGCCGCCGTCGGCCCGTCGGCCGGGGGCGCAACCGAAGACGACCACACCGAGGCCGTCTTCCGCAGCGCACACGCCGGCAGCTGCCTGACCTGGCAACCTGAGCCGCCACAACGACCCGCGTTCGTGCAGTGCAGCAGCCCGCACCTGTTCGAGGTCGTCAACTCGGTTCAGGGCGACGGCGACCAGGAATCCTGCGCCGTATCAGGACGCCGGTACCTCGGGTCGCACTATGACCCGAACGGCCGGTTCGCGTACGGCCTGCTGCGCTCGGTGAGCTCGGATGGATCCGGCGCGGGCAGCCGCATCGCGTTGTGTGGACTGCAACTGCCCGGCCCGAACGGCCAGCAGCTGCCGTTCCGTGGGCAGGTCGCCGAACAGGACCAGTCACGGGTATGGCCGCCCGGCACGTGCCTGGGAGCCGACATGAAGGGCGGGCAGACGGGCCTGGTGCCCGTCGACTGCGCCGAGCCCCATTCGGTCGAGGCCGTCGGCCCCATCGACCTCGGCGCGCACTTCCACGACGGCGCGCCACCATCGGACGCCGAGCAAGAGGCGGTACTGCGCCCCGCCTGCGTCACGATGACCACCGCGTACCTGGCGCCGAAGACGTTGTCCGCCAGTGACCTGTCGCTGAACTACCGGCCCATCGGCCCAGCCAGCTGGTCCGCCGGCAGTCACCAGGTGCTGTGCGGTGTGGCATCGCGGACGCCCGGCCCGCTGACCGGCAGCGTGAAGTCCCCCGGCGCCCCGTCCGCCGCGCCCGTTCCGGTGGCCCCGCGCCCGGTGGCGCCGTCGCCCGTCACCACCGCCACGACCACCGCCACGAACGTCGCCCCGACGAGCAACACCCCGACCACCGTCGCGACTCCGGCGGTCGCGCCGAGTACCGAGGCGGCACCGTCGTCTTCGTCGTCATCCTCGGCGGTGACGCCTACCGCCGAAGCACCGAGTCCCGCGGCCACCGACACCCCCGTCCCGCCGGCAGCTCCCGCCTCGCCCGTCGACAACCCGGCACACGTACCGCAGGCGCCCCCGGCAGAACCCGCGGCGCCTGCCGAGCCGGCCCCACCGTCGCACGTGCTCGAGATTCCGGGCATGGCCCCCATCACCCTGCCCTGGGCGCCGCCTCCGCTGTAAGGCCCGCGTCGAGGCTGACCACAGGGCGCTTTTTCCCACGGTTTTCCGCCTCCCAGTCAGGCTCGCGGAGGTTATCCACAGAGCTCGCCCGCCGACCGTGGCGTCGTGGCTGGATCCCCCGGCACACTGCCGATGTGGGGGAACCTTTTATCGGAAGCGAAGCCTTGGCAGAGGGGCGGCTGACGCGGTACCAGTTGCGGACGAATTTCGTCGCGGTACACATGGACGTTTACGTGCCACGCGGCACGCGGCCGACTGCGATTGTGCGGGCGAAGGCCGCTTGGCTCCGATCCCGGCGTCAGGGAGTCCTGGCCGGGTTCTCAGCCGCCGCGATGCATGGCACCCGGTATATCGATGCAGCCTTGCCTGCCAACATCATTGGCAGTCCCTGCCGAGCGACTCGCGGCGTCGTCGTATGGGAGGACTGCCCCGACACAGACGAGATATGCCGGATCGGCGAGTTGCGACTGACCACACCGACCCGCACCGCGGTCGATCTGGCGCGGCGGTATCCCGAGAACATCGCAGTCGCCGCGATCGACGCCCTGGCGCGGGCTACAAGGTTGACTGTCGCCGACATCGAATTCGCAGCCCAGCGTCATCCCGGGCAGCGCGGAATCCGGCAAGCGCGGAAGTCCATTGCGCTCGTTGACCCCAAAGCCGAATCGCCCCGCGAGACAGCGTTGCGCCTCCTCATAGTTCGCGCAGGGTTTCCTCAGCCGGAGAGTCAGCACCCGGTCTGCAACGAATACGGCGTACTCATCGGGATCGTGGACTTCGCCTGGGCGAAGTTGAAGATCGCCGTCGAATACGAGGGGCGGCATCACTCGGACCCGGAACAGGTTCGCAAGGACATTGCGCGGATCGAGGAGATGATCGAGATGGGTTGGCTCGTCATCCGCGTGACTTCGCGCGATCCTGCGGGTGTCGTGTTGCGGAGGATCGCCCATGCGTGGGCTTCGCGAGGCGCGATCGACGTCAACGTGAACCTGCGAGTAGACCCCACGGAGACGATGTGGCGCAGCGCCTCGTGACAGTTGAGCGAGCCTGACTGCGTGGCGCTCAGATACCTCGATTTCCGTCACCCAGTCAGGTTCGTGGCGCTGATGTCGCCAGGGCGCGGCGGGCGCCGTTCGACGAGGTCGCTAGCGGACCGCAGCCTCGAGGTCCGCGAGCGAATCCTCGAGGTGGCCCAGCAGCCGCTGCAGGTGCGGCACGCTGTGCCGGCAGCCGACCAGCCCGAAGTCGAGGTTGTCGCCGTTGTTGACCAGCGTGATGTTCAGCGCCTGTCCGTCCAGCGCGATCGACAGCGGATAGTTGCCGTCGAGCCGGGCGCCCTTCCAGTACATCGGCACCCGCGGCCCCGGCACGTTCGAGATGACGATGTTGAACGGCGGCGGGGTGGCATCGACGAAACCGGGCACGGTGGACAGTGCGATCGGGGACAGCAGCAGCGCCGAGAGCGCCATCGACTCCGTCTTCGACAGCCCCGAGAACACCTGCTTGTTGCCGCGCATCGAGTCGGCGATGGTCTGCAACCGCGTCGCCGGATCCTTGATGTCGGTGGCCAGGTTGCACAGGATCGCGCCGACCTGGTTGCCACCCGCATCGGCGTCGGCCTCGGATCGCAGGCTCACCGGGACCATGGCGATCAGCGGCGCATCGGGCAGCGCGCCCTGCTCGAGCAGGTAACCCCGCAGCGCCCCGGAGCACATCGCCAGCACGACGTCGTTGACGGTGACGCCGCCGGCGGCCTGCTTGACGGCCTTGATCCGGTCGATCGGCCAGGACTGGGCCGCCACGCGCCGGGCTCCGCCGATCTTGACGTTGAACATCGTCTTCGGCGCGCTGAACGTCCGGGTCAGGTTCTGCTCCAACAACACGGCGCGCGCCACCCGGAAAGCGGACGGGCCGAGGCCGGCCGCCGCGCCGACAGCCTCGACCGCCTGGCCCACCAACGACGGGCTGTTCTTCGGTGCGCGCTTGCGCGACGGCAGGTCCCACGGCACCCGCACCTCCAGCTCGGTGGGGTCGTCGGACAGTGTGCGCATCGTCATCCGCAGCGCGGACACCCCGTCGAGCAGCGCGTGGTGGACCTTCGAATAGATGGCGAACCGGCCGTCCTCGAGACCTTCCACCAGGTAGGTCTCCCACAGCGGACGGTGCCGGTCGAGCAGGCTGGTGTGCAGCCGCCCGCAGAGGTCGAGCAGCTCACGGATTCGTCCCGGCGAGGGCAGCGCCGAGCGGCGCACGTGGTAGTCGACGTCGAGTTCGTCGTCATAGGCCCAGCCGAAGCTGGCGATACCGCCCAGGAACCGTGCCGGGCGTTTGCGGTAGGTGGGAGTGAAGTTGGTGTGCGCCAACATGTCCCGGTGCAAGTCGTGGATGAAGTCCGGACCTGCGCCTTCCGGCGGACTGAACAGCTGCAGGCCGCCGACGTGCATCGGATGCTCCCGCGATTCGCCGAGCAGGAACATGGCATCGGTTGGCGACATGATCTCCACCCGCCAAGTAAACCCCGAATCGGCCGGCCGCAAACGTCAACGCGTCAAGGTTGACGTTCGCCCGGTGGCGGCGGGTTGGCGACCACCGGGAACTGGCCGGTGAAACCCTGTCGTTGCTTGGCGATCTCCAGAACACGACCACGCGCCGCGTACCAGCCGACGATCAGCGCCGGGATGATGATCACCAGCGTCGCCACCGTCCAGGTGCCCACCGGCTTGTCGAACGCCATCAGCACCAGCACCACGGCCAAGAAGACCAACGTGGCGTATCCGGTGTACGGCGCGCCCCACATCCGGAACGCCGGCCGCTCCATCTCACCCCGCTGAGACCAGCGGAACAGCTGCAACTGGCAGATCACGATGGTGGCCCACGACGCGATGATGCCCAGCGCCGCCATGTTCAGCACGATCTCGAAGGCCTGCGCCGGCACGACGCCGTTGAGCACGACACCGAGCAGCCCGATGCTGGCGGTGAGACAGATACCGCCATAGGGCACACCACGTTTCGACATGACGCCGGTGAACTTAGGGGCACTGCCGTTCATCGCCATGGAGCGCAGGATGCGGCCCGTCGAATACAGCCCCGCGTTCAGGCTCGAGAACGCCGCAGTGAGCACGACAACGTTCATCAGGGTGCCGGCACCCTCGAAACCGATCTTCGAGAAGAAGGTGACGAAGGGGCTTTCCCCCGCCTTGTAGGCGGTGTACGGCAGCAGCAGTCCGAGCAGCACCAGCGACCCGACGTAGAACAGCGCGATACGGAAGATCACCGAGTTGATGGCGCGCGGCATGATCTTGTGCGGTTCGGCCGTCTCCCCCGCCGCGGTACCGACGAGTTCGACTGCGGCATAAGCGAAGACGACGCCGGAAGTCACCACCACCAGCGGCAGCAGCCCGGTCGGGAACATGCCACCACTGTCCGCGATGACGCTGAAGCCGGTGGTCTGGCCGTCGACCTTGAACCGGCCCGCCAGGAAGACGGTGCCGACGACCAGGAACGTCACCAGCGCAACGACCTTGATCAGGGCCGCCCAGAATTCGAGCTCGCCGAACAGCGTCACCGAGATCAGGTTCATGCCCATCACGATGGCGAGGGCGATCAGCGCGATGAGCCACTGCGGGATCGCGTCGAACGCCTTCCAGTAGTGGAAGTAGGTGGCGATGGCGGTCGAGTCGACGATCGACGTCATGGCCCAGTTCAGGAAGTACATCCAGCCGGCGACATAAGCCGCTTTCTCCCCGAGGAATTCGCGGGCATACGACACGAACGACCCCGACGACGGCCGGTGCAGCACCAGCTCGCCGAGGGCCCGCAGGATCAGGAAGACGAACCCGCCACAGATCAGGTAGACGAGGAACAGCCCGGGGCCTGCGTTGTGCAGCCGTCCACCGGCGCCCAGGAACAGGCCGGTGCCAATGGCACCGCCGATCGCAATCATCTGCAGCTGGCGCGGTTTGAGGGTGTGGTGGTAGCCCGCGTCCTCGGCCGTCAGACCGGGTGGCTCGACATGCGTATGCGGCGTGGAAGTCATAGCGTTTCAGTGAACACTGATGCACAGTTTCGCGCAGGGCAACGAGTTTCCTGTATGTGAACACGCAGGCGCAGACCGTGGGCCGGACGCGCGGGTGTCAGTAGTGTCGGTCGCATGCCGGGCTCCTCCCACACAGTCGACTTCCACCCCGAGTTGGCACGGGCCGCGCGCTTCATGCCGCGCAGCCCCATCACGCCGTGGAACCTCCGCGTCGTCCGGATGGTGTCCAACCGGCTGGAACGCCGTACCCCCGAGGGTGTCGAGGTGCTCACGCTGCCGTCGGGCGTCGGGATCCGGCTGCACCGCCCGGCCGCCGGCGCCGACCGTGGCGGCGCGCTGCTGTGGATTCACGGTGGCGGTTACGTCATCGGCAGCCCGGCGCAGGACGACGCGCTGTGCCGACGTTTCGCGGACGAACTGGGCGTCACCGTGGCCGCGGTCAAATACCGGTTGGCCCCGGACAATCCGTATCCGGCCGGGCTGGAGGACTGCTACACGGCATTGCGTTGGCTGGTCGATCTGCCGGCCGTCGATCCGGCGCGGGTGGCCGTCGGCGGTGCGAGCGCCGGCGGCGGAATGACCGCAGCACTGGCGCAACTGGCGTATGACCGTGGTGAAGTGCCCTTGGCGGCACAGCTTCTGGTGTATCCGATGATCGACGACCGGTCGGGCAGCCGGCCGGGGCTGGACCATCCCGGACAGCGGTTGTGGAGCCAGAAGTCGAATCGCTTCGGCTGGCGCGCGTACCTCGGTGGCGCCGATCCCGCGGTCGCCGTCCCCGCCCGGCGCACTGATCTGTCGGGTCTGCCGCCGGCCTGGGTCGGAGTCGGTACCTTTGACGTCTTCCACGACGAGGACGTCGAATACGCCGAGCGGTTGCGCGCCGCGGGCGTCCCATGCGAGCTGGAAGTGGTGCCGGGGGCCTATCACGGCTTCGACGGTGTCGCCGCCAAGACCCAGGTGGCCCGCGACTTCTTTGCCAGCCAGGTGGAGTTCCTGCGGCCGCTGCTGAACCCGGCGGTCGTCGGCTAACTCATCGGCCACCGAGACCGCCCATCCGGCTGCCGCAACCTTGCTGCGGCAGTGCCGATCCCGCCTGCCAGGCCCCACGCGAGCGTGATCTTCGTTACTTAGATTATACTATCTAATTGATGTTTGCGCAGGTCACACCGCCTTTTCGAAATATTAGCCGATCAAATAAACGCTTGCGGGGAAGCATTTCGGGGCGCATGGTTGTTGAACAGACCAACGACCACATCGGTCGTGATCTTCACCGAGAAGAGGCACGGCAATGACCACCCTGACCCATCAGACGACCGAAAACATCGGCCCCCTGCGGCAGCTGTTCCGGCGTTCCACCGCTGTGGTGGTGCTGACGGCGGCAGGCTTGGGCGTGGCCGGCTACATGGCCCTCGGCATGCTGCAGGACAAGCCGGCCGACCCGGTACTGCCGGCATTCTCCGCGGTCCCGGTCCCATCGGCGCCGGACATGGACAAGCTGCAGAACCTGGGCCAGCTCGCCGCCATCGTGCAGGGCCCGCAGGCCCACCCGGCCCGCTAGCCCCAACACACCGATCCGAGCCTGAGCCGCCCTCGATTTCGAGGGCGGCTCAGTGCTGTTTCGGCGACTATTGGGCGGCGTGCGCCTTGCCGACCGGGGTGCGGTTGGCCAGGTTCTTGGCGACCTCTTCGTGCCAGAGGTCGTTGGCGTGGGTGGTGTCCACTTCCTGCTCGAAGCGGGCGACCATGTCCGGTTTGACGTCAGCGACGTCGACGTAGAACTGCTCGTACCAGCGGCGATGCTGATACACCGGGCCGTC